>Ga0207421_10007624_pt1 | contig 11470 bp, 7 predicted proteins | sample SodLakKL_010_SED_4_FD_187542 | JGI IMG/M metagenome (GOLD analysis project Ga0207421, IMG submission 187542) | Alkaline sediment microbial communities from Lake Tanatar, Kulunda Steppe, Russia - 8KL_010_SED (SPAdes) (version 2) | ecosystem: Environmental > Aquatic > Non-marine Saline and...
GATTCGTATGATTAATTGATGGGCTATGATTTTTTGGGGTTACTAGACGATATCAAACTTTCTGGTAATTTAAGATTAAGTATATCCAAGCCGAAACCACCTGTAAGCGTATCACACGAATCATTTAATCAAGAGAATCACAGTTCAGGCAGGAAATTGCCCGGATATTAAAATGTGATTATATAGACTTGATAAACATTGACTTATATGTTTTAAAATTGTAGAATTTATTTCGACGTGAAAAGTTTAGTTCGATTATACATGACATATAATTGGAGTTTCATATGATCAAAAAAGAGTATGCGGATTCTGCTTTGACTTCCGAAATTATAGGTAGCGCAATGGAGGTTCATAATCAACTTGGTTGTGGGTTTCAGGAGTCTATATACCAAAAAGCTTTAATAATTGAATTAAGAAGCCGAAAGATTCCTTTTGTAGTAGAGTATGAAATGCCTATTTATTATAAAAATGAGCAGATAGGCTCACGTAGGGTAGACATTTTTGTCGACAAGAAAATCCCGGTTGAGTTGAAGGCTATTTCTCAGCTTGAAAACGTCCATCTTGCCCAGGCAATAAATTATCTTGAAGCTTATGACTTAGAAGTGGGCCTGCTTATTAATTTTGGCGCAAAATCCCTTCAGTTTAAAAGAGTAACAAACAAGTCCCGCAAACAGGGCAATCAAGGAAATCCAAAGTTAAACGGACGTTAGGGCTTTTGCTACCATCTTTTTAGAACTGTGATTCGTGTGATTAATTGATGGGCTATGATTTTTGGGGTTATCAGACGATATCAAGCCTTCTGGCAAATTTAAGATTAAGTGTATCCAAGCGATTAAACGTATCGAAGCCGAAACCAGCTGTAAGCGTATCACACGAATCATTTAATCAAGAGAATCACAGTTCGTATGATTAATTGATGGGCCATGATTTTTTGGGGTTACAAGACGATATCAAGCTTACTGGTAATTCAAGATTAAGTGTATCCAAGCCGAAACCACCTTTAAGCGTATCACACGAATCATTTAATCAAGAGAATCACAGTTCAGGCGGGTGGATGTTAGGGCTCTTGCGACCATCTTTTTAGAACTGTGATTCGTATGATTAATTGATGGGCTATGATTTTTTGGGGTTACAAGACGATATTAAACTTTCTGAAAATTTAAGATTAAGGGTATCGAAACTGAAATTATCTGTAAGCGTATCACACGAATCATTTAATCAAAAGAATCACAGTTTAAGCCGTAGATAGGTTTGGGGAGGTTGGTAGCTGCCAGGATAAAACCAACTTTGCGAAAATCAGCGCTGTAATTCGCGGGAATCTGCGTCCTTTAAAAGTGGAATTTACCATACAAAGTCGGAATCGTGGCTTCAATTTGCGGCTCAAAATCGTATCTTCAGTTCCCGGCAAAAAAGTCGTTTAACCGTTAATCACAGCAGCAATTCTCCACAGCACATGCGTACGTTCAAGCTCGAATCAGATTCATCACAAGAAAACATCCCGTCGAATGAAGCCATGGAGCTTCTTAAAGGGCTGAACGACAACCAGGCTAAGGCCGTAGCGCACGGAGACGGTCCGCTTCTTATAATTGCCGGTGCCGGTAGTGGAAAAACCCGCGTGCTTACCTACCGCATTGCGCATCTTTTAGCGCAGAAAAAAGCCAATCCGTGGAATATTCTGTCGCTTACCTTTACGAATAAAGCCGCCGCCGAAATGCGCGAGCGTATTCAGAAGCTGATTGGTCCGGCCGCCAGCAAACTGTGGATGGGAACATTTCACTCCATATTTTCGAGAATTCTGCGGATGGAAGCCGAAAAGATAGGCTTTCAGTCCAGCTTCAGTATTTACGACTCCGACGACAGCGAGCGCATGGTGAAGGGTATTCTCAAGGAGATGGGCCTCGAACCGCGTGAAGTGAAGCCGCGAGACATCCGCTTTCGCATCAGCGGGGCGAAGAATCAGCTGGTGAGTCCGCGTGAATACGCCGATAAGTTTGTTGGCAGCTCGCTCGACGACATTGCCGCTCAGGTGTATCCGATCTATTTGAACCGCCTGAAGCAAAGCAACGCCATGGATTTCGACGACCTGCTCATTCTGCCGATCGAGCTGTTCGAAAAACACCCTGAGGTGCTCGAAAAATACCAGGACTATTTCCGCTACGTGCTCATCGATGAGTATCAGGACACGAACCATGCCCAGTACAAGGTGGCGCGAATGCTGGCCAGCAAGTACAAAAACATTACGGTGGTGGGTGATGACGCCCAGAGTATCTACTCTTTCCGGGGCGCGGATATTTCCAACATTCTGAATTTCAAAACCGACTACCCGAACGCAGTAAAGATTCCGCTCGAGCAGAATTACCGCTCTACTCAGGCTATCTTGAAATGCGCTGATTCCATCATAAAAAAGAACAAAAATCAGCTGGATAAAACGCTTTGGACCGAAAATATGCAGGGCGATCCGGTCATTCTGCTGGAGAACTTTGATGAGTATGATGAGGCCAATCGTGTAGCCAGCAAGCTTCATGAGCATAAAATCAAAAAAGGCTACAGCAATAACGATTTTGCCATCCTGTACCGCACCAACTATCAGTCCAGGGTGTATGAAGACATCATGCGCCGGAAGGGCATCAACTATCAGCTGGTGGGCGGGGTTTCGTTTTACCAGCGGAAGGAAATCAAGGACGTAATCGCCTACCTGAGGCTGCTCGTAAATCCAAATGATGAAGAGGGCCTGCTGCGCATCATAAATGAGCCGGCTCGGGGTATTGGTGATAAGTCGATACAGGGACTTCGGGATTATGCGCGCCAGAATCAGGACACGATCTGGAATTCCCTGATGAAGGTAGACGAAATAGATATCTATAAACCGGCCAAAACCCGGATCAAAGACTTTGTGAACATCATTGATGTCTGCCGGGAGAAGCTTAACGCCGAAGACTCCAGCCTGGTTGAGGTCACGCGTGAGCTGCTCGACCGAACGGGTTATGTGAAGCAGTTTGTGGAAGAGAACACCCACGAATCACTTGGCCGCCGCGAAAACGTGATGGAGATGCTTAACGCCATTGCCCAGCACGAAGAAGAGCGTCCCGATGCTGATTTAAGCACCTTTCTGCAGGAAATTAGCCTCTACTCGGATACGGACGGATTCGACGAAACCCAGCCGGCCGTAACGCTTATGACCGTTCACGCGGCCAAGGGGCTTGAATTCCCCGTGGTGTTTGTGGTAGGTTTGGAGGAAGAACTGTTCCCGATGGGCGGAAGAAACGGAGAGGAGGCCGATTTTGAGGAGGAGCGGCGTTTGTTTTATGTGGCCATCACCCGGGCAGAAAAAGAATTGTATTTCAGCTATGCGAAGGCGCGTTCCAGATTTGGTGAGCAGAAAAGAATGCTGCGTTCGCGTTTTCTCAATGAGGTTGATCCGTCCGTGGTTCGAACCGAATCCGGCGCCACGATTCGCCAGAATGAGGATAACGATACCAGCGTAACACCGGGCGGTTTTGAAGTCTCCAGAAACTGGAGGGAGAGTCAGGCTGTGAACTCAGGCCGGGGAAAAAGCGGGGGCAGCAGCGGAAGCGCACGAGGCTCCTCTCAGGCGCCTCCAGCCAAAGCCAGCTACGACGGCATCACCTATGACATCGAGAGCCCGTCTGATTTGGGCGTTGGCGTAAAAGTCTTCCACGACCGTTTCGGCGTAGGAAAAATCGTTGGGCGTGAAGGCAATGGTCAGGACATGAAAATCACCGTCTTCTTCAAAAAATATGGCCAGAAAAAGCTCATGATGCGCATGGCAAAGCTGAAGTTGATTAAAGATTGAGAGGGAGAGATGGAGTGAAAATCCCTTCAATCTGTGTAGCAACCTGTGCAAATCTGTGACCCTACGGTTTTTTGTCCAGCGAATTCGCGCGTCGCGACTTCTTTATCCGCCCCCTTCAACTCCGCTCAGGGGGCGGATAAAGAAGTTAAAATCGTACTCCGTTGGTTGAGCGGAGTCGAAACCAATGGAGCGCCACAGTTTTTACCAGGTAGATTCAACCACTATACTTGGATTTGAGAGACCTTTGACTTTGGACCTTCGACCTTCGACTAATCCCCCATTCAAAATTTAAAACCTGTCTGCCGCGGCGAAGACAGGCAGGCTCAAAACTCAAAATTTAAAATTTAAAATTACCAGGCTCAGGAGCTCATCAAATATTCCCGGGCATTATTTAATACTTTGGAATGGTATCGGCCGTTCTATCATTGTGGTAACTGAGAGACCAGACCACCGGACTTAGATGAGTATGCGTGGTTTTGGTTGTGTAAAATGTGTATACTATTAAATCGTGGTTGCGATAACTATTACATGAAAACAGATATGAGATATTTTAGCAGTCAGAGAAAATTAACGGACGTACTTAATGAGCTTTGGGCCGACCTCAAAGACAAGATATTCGGGCCGGAGCCAAAACTGAAGCCAATACCGGTTCGCAACGAAAAGCAGTAAAATCTGCTATTTTAATATTGAATCTTTTTCCCTCAAGCCGCGGTTTATACAAGCCGTGGCTTTTTTATTTGGCTCGGGGCGCATCACCCTTTGGCATACCCGTGAGCAGGTGATAAGAGCCTGTTCTGCAAATATGGCACAAGAGGCGGCCCGGACTTGCTAATATGACTGTACCGAAAGAAGAAACCGCATCTGGTATGACGAATTGTAGATAGTGCTCTTTTTGGCTTCGTTATTGATACACTTAAAGCAGAATTAACTAACCATTTTAAAAATTGCAACGAACGACATCATCAAGAGGAAGAGGATGATTCGGACAGTTGCTATTTACCTGACAATTATTTTTATGAAAGACCGCATATTTGATCCTAAATCATGGCTTGGAGACGAAAACTTCGACGATTTCGAACAGGCTATACCCCTTCTTTCTGAGGAAGAAGAGCGAAAAATTACCGAATCCGGAATACCGGACTCCCTGCCTATACTGGCCCTTAAAAACACGGTACTTTTTCCCGGCGTTGTGATTCCTATTACCGTGGGCCGCGACCGCTCTCTGGAGCTGGTGAAGACCGCCTACGAATCTGATAAAATTATCGGAATAGTAACCCAGAAAAACGCCGAAGAGGAAGATCCGGGCATCGAGGATCTTTACCACGTTGGTACTGTTGCCCAGATTCTTAAGCTCATTAAAATGCCGGACGGCAGCAAGAGCATCGTAATACAGGGCAAGAGTGTATTTAAGGTGAAGCAGTTCACCGCCACTGAGCCCTATTTCAAGGCCGATGTTGAGCAGTACAGAAACGTGCAGGATATGGAAGGACTGGAGCTGCAGGGAGCCATTCGCTCGGTTCAGGAAACGGCGGCACAGATTGTGAACAAATCGCCGAATATTCCTTCTGAGGCCTCCATTGCCATCAACAATATCAAAAGCCCGACTTTTCTGCTGAATTTCATTTCTTCGAATCTGAATGTTGGCATTGAGGAAAAACAGGGTTTGCTGGAAATTCAGTCGTTTACGAAGCGACTTCAGATGGTGATTGATTATCTGGAGAAAGAGCTTCAGGTGCTGGATGTTAGCGAGCAGATTCGTTCGAAGGTGAAAACGGACATCGACGATCAGCAGCGCGATTTTTACCTGCGTCAGCAGCTGAAGGCGATTCAGGAGGAGCTTGGTGAAGACACCGGTCAGCAGGATGTGGAAAAGCTGCGTGAAAAAGCCATGGCCCGTAAGGATGAATTTCCTGAAGCGGTGATGAAAACCATCAACAAGGAGCTCGATCGCCTGCAGCGCACGCCACCTCAGGCGCCTAATCACGGTATGATACTAAACTATGTGGAAACGCTGATTGATCTGCCGTGGGAGAAGTACACCGAGGATAAGCTCGACCTGAAAAAAGCCCGTGAAATTCTGGATGAAGACCACTACGGGCTCGAAAAGGTGAAGAAACGTATTATCGAATACTTGGCCGTGCTGAAGCTCAAAAAAGATATGAAAGCGCCGATCCTGTGTTTCTACGGCCCTCCGGGCGTTGGTAAAACATCGTTAGGTAAGTCAATTGCACGTTCTATCAACCGGGAGTTTTCCCGCATCAGTTTGGGTGGTTTACGTGATGAAGCCGAGATTCGGGGGCACCGTCGTACCTACATCGGTGCGCTTCCGGGCCGCATCATACAGAACATGAAAAAAGCCGGTTCAAGCAATCCGGTAATGATGCTCGATGAAATCGATAAGGTTGGCTCCGACTTCCGCGGGGATCCGACCTCGGCTCTGCTTGAAGTGCTCGATCCCGAGCAGAACGACAGTTTCCACGATAACTATCTGGAGCTGGAGTACGACCTGAGCAAGGTGCTTTTTATCGCCACGGCCAACTCACTGGAAACCATTCCGGCGCCCTTGCGCGACCGTATGGAGATCATTCCTATAAGCGGCTATACGCTGGAAGAGAAAACCGAGATTGCGAAGAAGTACCTCATTCCGAGACAAACCGAGGAAAACGGACTTACAAAGAAAAACATCACCTTTGAAGACAGCGCTGTGCATTCGCTTATCGACGGCTACACCCGCGAGTCGGGCGTACGTAACCTGAACCGCGAGATTGGCTCGGTTGCGCGAAACGTGGCGAGTCAGGTTGCATCAGAAGAAATCAAGTCGCGTAAAATTACGCCGAATGTAGTCGAAGATATTCTCGGCAAGCGTAAGTTTTTTAGTGATGTGGTGGAGCGGACAACCGTTCCGGGCGTGGCAACAGGCCTGGCATGGACGCCCTACGGAGGCGACATTCTGTTTATTGAAGCCAGCGTTTCCAAAGGCTCGGGCAAAATTCAGATTACGGGTCAGCTTGGTGATGTGATGAAAGAATCGACCAGTCTGGCCGTTTCGCATCTCAAAACCATATCCGACGAGCTGAATATTCCGCTGAGCGCGTTTACCGAATGGGACCTGCACATTCACGTTCCGGCCGGATCCGTGCCCAAAGACGGGCCCAGCGCAGGTGTATCTATGCTTGCGGCCGTGGCCTCAATCTTTACTCAGCGCAAGGTTAAGAATACCATCGCGATGACCGGCGAGATCACTCTCAGAGGAGCTGTACTTCCAGTTGGCGGCATCAAGGAAAAGGTTCTGGCTGCAAGAAGAGCCGGAATTACGACCGTGGTTCTGCCTAAGAAAAACGAAAAGGATGTTGATGAAATCGAGAAAGATACCATCGAAGGCATAAAATTCGTTTATCTGGAACGCATGGAAGATCTGCTGGGTTTAGTGCTTGAGAAAGATGCAGTAGCCGACCCGAAAGAAAAATTCAAGACCCGAAATGAAAATAAAAAAGCCGAATCCGGAACGAATAACGGATCAGGCCTTGTTAAAACAGAACATTAAATGACACCCTCATTTATTGGTACATTGAAGGATACATAAGCACATACAAAAGCCCCGGATTGATCTCCGGGGTTTTTTTTTGGTGTCAACGCTTTCAATATAGCGGAAAGATTTTTTAAGTGCATCCTTTTTCTACGAAGAACTATGAAATCAGTTTTTGAACGTCCGAAAGTAAATGGCTCTCTAAAGTTAGCCTCCAAATAATAATCGTTGTTGCAAAAAGCGCAATATACCTGAGTTCGATTCAAAGCGCCCTGTTCTAAAACATGAAAAAATCGCTTATGTAGGAATGATTAAGTTAAATCAAGTGTCCGTTCTCTCTGCAAAAATGACCATTTGATGGGTATGAATCTTTGTTGCAAATCAGATCATATGCTGTACCTACGGCACAGGGAGGTCTAGGATCTTCAGATTTCTACCCATATTTCGTCCCTAAAGGGACGGAGTTTTATGCCACTATTAAATTCCAGTAAAAATGATGAACAAATGATCCCGTCAGGGACCGTATATGGGTAGAAATAAACATGCAATCATATAAAGCGTGCCGTAGGTACGCCATATGGTTTTCTGTTCAAACGGTGCTTTTGAATACATTGTGACTTGGAAATGATGGAGTGGATGTGTCAGGCCGAATCCTTAGTTCTTCATGGACGAATAGTATTAACCGAACTCATGCTATCCGTTTAGGATGAAGTCTGATCTTCGATTTTAGACTAATAAATCCGGAGATTGGCATATTTTCGGCCTAATTGTAAATACAGCCAATCCTGAAGGGATTGAATGTGCGTAGCCCCGGTGCGTAAGCCCGGGGAAAGAGGCGCATCATACTTTCGAACCCTGAAAGGGTTCCACAATGACGTATGATGTTGTGTAGGCCGCAAGCTACAGTATTAACCCTGTAAGTCAAGATTCGGAAAATGAAATGAAGTAGTAAAAGGGCGTCAAGTTATTGGACAGATGTGATTCTTACTATTCTTCATTTGTAGAAAGGAACACTTAATCTTTTGCATCTTTGGGTGATTTTACCCTCCGTTTTTTGTTAAATTTGAAACATGCAGGGAATAGAAGAAATTCAGTTCATTAATCGTATGTTCTAATTTGTATATAACAGGTATTCGTTTTGTTGTTTATTAAACAGCTGGAGCTTTAATAAATAATGCCATTTATAGTTTGAGTTTAGATAAGATTACTTAAGAATGAAAAAACCAAATACAAAAGACTTTGCTGCCGAGTTGACAAAGCTTGGAAACCGGGGCATGAAAAAAGCCCAGGAGGAAAATCACAAGCTGGGATTGCCAAATGTTTATTCAAAAAACGGGACTATTTACTACCAGCTTCCCGATGGGAAAATTACCACTAAGAAGCCGGCATCTCTATCTTAGTCTGCAATTGGGAAAAAAGTTTAACCAAAGTGAATAATCCGGGTTAATCCGGAAAAGCATTACACTACATCAAAATTTTTCATAAACTGCGGCATGAGCACATCCATAGAGGGAAAAGTAATTGAATCGACCGGCAAGTGGTACAAAGTGCTGCCTGAGGGAGAAAGCGGAACAGATGCGCTTGTGATGTGTCAGCTGCCGGGCAAGTTTCGCCTTCAAAAGCTGAAGCAGACCAATCCCGTTGCCGTGGGTGATGAAGTGACTTTCAGCGTGCTCGATGATGGGAAAGGGCTCATTTCTGTAATACATGAGCGCCGGAATAAAATCAGTCGTAAGGCCACGCACGGCAGGAGAGGTGAGCATATCCTGGTCTCCAATGTGGATCAGGCCTTTGTGGTTCAGTCGGTGAGGCAGCCCAAATTCCGTACGGGATTTATCGATCGTTTTCTGGTATCAACCGAGGCGTACGAAATTACTCCCTACATCATCCTAAACAAGATTGATCTTGGCACAGAGGAAGACGCACCCTACATAGCCGAAGCGCTTGACGTGTATGGCAAGCTGGGATACGAAGTACTGCTCACCAGTATTTATGATGAGGAGTCCATAGCCGAGCTCCGGGCTATAATGAAAGATAAAACGTCGGTTTTCATCGGTCCGTCAGGTACGGGAAAAACAAGTCTGCTCAATGAAATTCAGCCGGGCATTGACCGAACCGTCGGAGCGGTTTCGGAATCATCCAACAAGGGTAAACACACGACTACGTTTGCCGAACTGATTCCGCTTGAATTTGGCGGCTTTCTGGCCGATACGCCCGGCATCCGTGAGTTTGGGCTGGTCCATTTCGAGCCTGCCGAAATTTCGCTGTATTTCCCCGAAATGAGAGAGCTTCGTGAAGAATGCCGCTTCTATAACTGCACCCACCTCCACGAGCCGGGCTGCGCCGTGATGCAGGCCTTCGAAGAAAAGAAAATCGCCCCGTCACGCTACGAATCCTACATCAGCATGTTCGAATCCGTAGAGGATGATGATCTGTCTGCAGGAAGCCGGAAAAGGGGTTGAGCGAGCGAAGCTCGCAATTTTAAATTTTAAATTTTGAGTTTTAAATTTTAAATGAGGACCGGACGCAGATTAACGCAGTGCGCCTTCATATTTAATTCCACCCACCATTATAAAAATCTGCGCGAATCCGCGACATAATCTGCGCCCCTCTGCGTCTTAAAAATTAGTGATTAATTTCGGAATTGTGTTTTGCAAATTTTAGGAGTATATATGCCGAGGCTACAAGTGTAACATTTCTGATAACTGTGCATCATTGTAGTATGTAGATAAAAATCATCACATAATTTATCACTTCAACTCTAATGAGTTTTAAATCCTTGCGCCCCATTATGGAATGTATAAAATTCCGGCTTTTATTCTATTGTCCAGTAATAAGTTTGTTAGTCTTCATCCTTTGTACTGATAAGATTCAGGCACAAGTACCATCACAACTTGAGTTTGAACGGACTGATATATTAATGCCGAATGAGCTCTTGTATCCGGCTGCTCCTACATTTATTGGGAGGGCGGGGTTTGTGATGGATTCAGATGGTTATATTCACATTGTTGACAGAGGCGGGGAGAAGCCGTTTGTAAAGATTAACCCCGTGAGCGGAGAGTCCATATCATACGGCGGGTGGGGTGAAGGCCCGGGTGAGGTCAGCAGAGAGGGCTTTCAGGCGCTTTCTGTGGTCGATGATATCATTTATGTGTACGATGCCTTTGGTTTCACGCTTCAGCAGTTTGATCTCAATGGTGAGCCGATTGGTTATGAAGTTTTGGAATCCATATCAATGCCCGGATTATTCAAAGTAATAGACCATGAAACGGCATTATTTTCTCCGATTATGGCCGTTAGAACGCTTACCTCAGAGCACTGGTTCAGATTGTATTCTAAAACCGATAAAGGATGGGAGCCCGAAGGCGGCGGGCTGTTTCGTTTTGATGATCACCCGGATCTTTTGCCAGTTAAAATAAACCCGGCTATGGGAATGGGTGCCATAATGAAAGAAGACGGGATAATCTATCTCTCATCGCTTTACAGCTCGTTGTTGGCAGCGATCAGGCCGGACGGAGGTATCCTGTTTAAAAATTATGAGCCTGACAATGCGAAGTTGCCTGTTGAAGAAATTGCGCAGTCCGGAAACCGGGTTAGCATGGATCCGACTGACCCGACCTTTTATTCACTCGATATAGCGCTTTGCTCAGAGCATATTTACGTGCTGTATTCGGGTGAACAGTTCATGAATGATGATTTGTATGCTTTATTTGGAGGCGCCAGCGGTGGAACTGATGAAGAGATCCGGCCCGGCGAGGGAAAAAAGGTGTACGTGTTCAGTAAATCCACAGGTGAGCTGCTCCATTATCTCGATCTGGATTTTTATGCCACCGCAATTCTTGCAACCGATGAGAATCTTTTCCTGGTTTCCTGGGACGACCCCATTGCCATCCATGTACTAAAAAATACTTCCAGATAGATGATTCGATATTTCATAGCAGCTGCTATTATTATTTCTTTAAGCATCCTTACAGCAGGTTGCCGCTCAGGTGATGTGGCCACAAGCAGCAGCGATTCCGGAATACAGATTATAAATGAGATTGACTGGCAGGGCCATCATCTTAATCATAACCTTCAAAAAATCCCGGGCACAAACATCATCCTTTCTGTTGATGAATCGGGTGATGAAA
>Ga0207421_10007625_pt1 | contig 11469 bp, 9 predicted proteins | sample SodLakKL_010_SED_4_FD_187542 | JGI IMG/M metagenome (GOLD analysis project Ga0207421, IMG submission 187542) | Alkaline sediment microbial communities from Lake Tanatar, Kulunda Steppe, Russia - 8KL_010_SED (SPAdes) (version 2) | ecosystem: Environmental > Aquatic > Non-marine Saline and...
AATTACGACGCTTAATCATGGCATGGAGCAACTCAACAACATGCTGGATGAATTAGAGCGGCTCTACCACAGCAATACCGACGCTCCACCGGAACCCCTCCACCTGCAGGCGATCGCACAGGAAGTTGTCTCATCACTTGATGATGCAACAAAAAACCGTGTACATATTCGTCAGACCGGTTATGAAAAAATGGTACAGATCAACCGGAAGAAAATCGGGAAGCTGCTTAAAATTCTGCTTACCAATGCAGCCGAGCATACCAGCGGAAATAATAAACCGATTTATATCGATTTGGAATCTTCCCGGAAGATCACCATCACCAACTTTGGGGAGCCTATTCCGGAGTTTGTAAAAGACCGGATGTTTCTGCCATTCATGACCAACAAGGCGCAAAATATGGGTATCGGGCTGACGCAGGCGCACATTCTTGCCCGGTATATTGGTGCATCCATTCTGCCGACAGGAAACAGCCGGGAAAATGGGATTTCTTTTACCATTCTGCTGCCGCCGTCGCTCTATTGAAGCATTTTTTTCAGGCCTTACAACTCATTCCATGGGATTGATTACATTTGTAAACTTTTCACCCAGCTCAGCCCATAGGATAGATCACATTTGTGATCTCTTTTCCCAGCTCAACCCATGGTACTGATCACATTTGTGATCTCTTCTCCCAGCTCTTCCGGGGTAAACGGTTTATGGATGAACGTTGCACCGTATTCATAAAAGGACTCGATCCGTTGTTTGTTGCTCTCCGTCGAAACGACCATTACCGGAATTTCCCGGCACTCCGTGCATTCGCGCATCTTTTCGAGCATCTCCATCCCGTCCATTACCGGCATATTGATATCCACCAGTATCAGGTCCATTTTTGCCTGTTTTAGCATCTCCAGCCCCTCAAGGCCATTTGAAGCCTGAAAAATTTTCCCGATATCGGTACCGCTCAGTTTGAGGGTTTTAATAATCATGCTTCTCATGACGCCACTGTCATCGACTACCAGTATATTTAATCCCATTTTCGGGTCTCCCGTTAATCCGTTAAAGGTTGTGTTTGCCGGGTGGAATCCTTTTTCCGGGATATCGCCTTGACAAGGCCATCCGGAATATCCTGCAGCGCCATCACCTCCTGATGTGCTTCAAGGCGAATTGCTTCACGTGGCATACCGAAAACAACGGAGGTCTGCTCATCCTGGGCGATAGTGTGTGCACCATTTTCTTTCATAGCCAGGAGACCTTTTGCCCCGTCAGCGCCCATGCCTGTCAACAGAGCACCAACCGCATTCGGCCCAACGGCACTGGCAACAGAGTTAAACATCACATCCACACTTGGCCGTTGATGATGAACCGGCGGGCCTTGCTTGATACGCACATAATATTTTGCTCCGCTTTTTTCAACAAGCATATGGAAGTTACCGGGAGCCAAAAGTGCCACGCCTGGCTCAAGACAGTCCCGGTCTTTGGCCTCACGCACTTCGATGGCACAAATCCTGTTCAGTCTTTCAGCAAAACCGGTGGTGAAAACCGGGGGCATATGCTGCACCATGGCAATTCCGGGCATATCGGAAGGCAACTGTGTCAGAATGGCTTCAATGGCCCGGGTTCCGCCTGTAGATGCCCCGATTGCTACGATTTTGCTGGTGGTATTGAACAAACTGATCCTGCCTGACAACGTAGGATTGTCACCCGGGCGCCTGGCTGCCTGATTGAAATTCTTGCTAAATTTTGCAAATGATGCCGCACGTATCGCCTTGGCCAACTCCGTGGAAATATTTTGGGTGGAATAGGCGGATCCGGGCTTGCAAATAACTTCAACGGCACCGAGCTGAAGGGCCATCAGCGCATTTTCGCTGTTTTTCGGGGTCAAGGAACTGACCACCACCACGGGCAACGGGAAATGCTTCATCAACCGTGCAAGAAAAGAGAGTCCATCCATACGCGGCATTTCCAGGTCCAGTGTGATGACATCGGGTTTGAGCTCAATAATTTTTTCCCTTGCCACATACGGATCCATGGCGGAACCGACCACCTCAATATCTTTGTGCTGTCCCAGCTCTTCGGTTAAAATCCTGCGAACCAGTGCAGAATCATCAACAATCAATACTTTTATCATACAGGTTCCTCCTTACATAAATAATAAACGATAATTTCAGCGGAACCTTCATCCAGATGGAGAGTCACTGTTTCCCGGTTCATACCCCGGAACATCTCTTCCGGCTTTTCTCCGGGACCGACAATCCACGGCGGGCGAATGACGCATATTTCATCATCCTTGCTGAAAAAGGGTGCTACATTCCCGCAGATGATATTCACAATTTCACAAAGGGCCCCTTCCTTCTCCTCCTGGGTGGCCAGATCGGTTCCCAGCATATTCTCGGCCAGAGCATTCATCAGCTCCGGTGAGGCACACATCGCCATCCCCCCTTCTGCCGGACCTTCAAACCGTACCACAGACACGACAAATTTGCCGGGTGCCGGTTTCTGTATCTTATCAATTTCGGTATCCTCGAGCGGAAACATATAGCACATGAGCTCAAATGTCTCAACCGCTATCTCGTATATATCAGCTGCGTATGAATCTTTTGTCATGGTAACTCCAATAATTTTTCTGCAATAGCTGCGGTGTTATTGGCCGAAGCGTGCCGGCTGTTTTATCTGGGTATAGCCGTTTTTCGTGTAACATCTTTTTCCATGGGCTGTTTATTGATGGTGACCAGCCCATCCGACATGCGTAACAGCATGGTCCGGGACTTGATACCTCCCACATCCTGTGCATGAACCATAAATCCGTTTTTCCATAGAAGTTTTCGAAAAATGGTGATATTTCGTTTCCCGATTTTGAAGTAGTCGTCACCGCCATTCTGTTTCATGCTTGCTCCGCCGGCAACGCAGATTTTTAAATCATTTTTATGGGCACCCAAATCGTAACACTTGCGAAGCAGTGTGGTAAATCCGGTATCCACATACATAGCCGGATTTTTTCTGGCTTTTTCGGGATCCACGGTGGAGAGGGGCATCATAACATGCAGCATTCCGCCTACCATGGCAACCGGATCATACATGGTTACTCCGAGGCAGCTGCCCAAAGCGTAGGTCACCAGTTCCTCATACGGACTCTCTGAGACCTTCATATCGCTTACGTTTACAATAATTTTCATTCAGAATTCCCCATTATTTTTTCCGGTAAGCTGCCGGACGAACACTCACTAGCCCGGGGTGGCTGCCAGATATACTTTCCGAATGTCCCAGAAACAGATGCCCGCCTGGTGCCAGTAATTTGTGAAACCGTTCAATCAGTTTTTCCTGTGTTGCACGGTTGAAATAGATCATCACATTGCGGCACATGATAATATGAAACGGCCCTTTCATCGGCCACGGGTCTTTCAGGTTCAGGCGTGCGTATCGAATCATTGATCGAACCTGGTCGGTTACCTGATACATTTGTGGATCGGATGGATCCTTCTTGAAATATTTTTTCCGAAGAAATTCCGGCAGCTCACAGACATGCTCTGCAGAATAACTTCCGTATTTCGCTTTCTGAAGTACGATATTTGAAATATCGGTGGCCAGGATTCGGGCCGAGCCGGTAAAACCCGCTCGTTGTCGCTCCTCAAGATAGGTGATGGCCCACGAAATGGGTTCCTCGCCACTGGAACAACCGGCAGACCACCATGTGACCTGCTGATCGGTAATATTCGGAATGATCTCGCTTCTGATATAATCAAAATGAGCACTTTCCCGAAAAAAGCTCGTTTTGTTGGTTGTCAGAACATCAACCAACGACAAAAACTCGGCACCGGCTTCATCCTGCTCAATAAATTCAAAATACTCTTTAAAGCTCCCCAGTTTTAATTTTCGGATGCGTTTGAGCAAGCGGGCTTTGACCAGCGCCTCTTTGCCCTCATGCATATCAATTCCACAATAATCATATAGCAGAGAACGGACCTTGTTAAACTCGGAGCCCTTCAGCTCCAGCCTGGTTAAATCTTCGTTTCGTGAAAATAATAAATTCATTCCCGTAATTCTGTCTCATGTCCATTTCCAGGGCCAGAGATATATTGTTCTTTTGGCCAGGGAGTGGCCCCTGCCATTTTATTATTGCCATCTGATGACCACCACCTGGCTATATGTATCAATACTTGCTATCGAAGTAGCCGCTATTCGCCAGAAGCCTCCAACTGATCATCCAGTACCTCCTCGACCTCGAAAAGTACCCTGGAAACATCCAGAAGCAGCTTGACCGAATCTTCCAGTTTTCCGATTCCGGCCAGGTAATCGTTCTTAGCTCCTGACCCAAACGACGGCATATCATCGATTTGAGACGATGCGATATCAGCTACCTCGGAGACTTTATCCACCACAATACCCATTCGGAACTGCGACTCCTGCACAACAACAATACAGGTCTCCTCGGTATCGTCCACTGCACTGAACCCGAAACGTGAACGCAAATCCATCACCGGAATAATTTTCCCGCGGAGATTCAGCACCCCCCGGATATATTCCGGCATACTGGGCACCGGAGTGATCGCCATCAGTCCGATGATCTCCTGGACTTTTAAAATTTCAATAGCATACTCCTCCTTTCCGAGAAAAAACGTCAGGAATTTTCCACCTTCCAGTTTTTTGACATCGTTTGAGGATTCCTTATTGCTTACGGTATCATTCATAATTACTCACCTTTACTTGGTTTAATTCATTAATTTAATATGGAGACGGTATCCAGAATCAGCCCTACTTTTCCGTCTCCCAAAATGGCACCACCGGAGATATTCTTCATTTTAACCGGCATATTGATCGATTTGCCGACCAGTTGCTGCTGACCAATCACCTCATCCACCAGCAATGCGTATTTTCGCTTGTTGTTGTTGATGACCAGCATCGTTCCGTCAAGTGTGCTTTCAATTCCGTTTTCAATGTTAAACAACTTGTGCAGACGTATAATGGGGATGGATTCGCCCCGGAACATCACCTGCTCATGGGAGCCCAGTACGGTGAAGAGATCCTGTTCTTCGGCACGGAAGGTCATGTCAATATTGATGGTAGGCACAATAAACCGCTGATCCCCGATGCGTATCAGCATGCCGTCCGTAATTGCCAATGTAAATGGCAGCTCCAGGGAAATGGTGGTACCTCGCCCCTCTTCGGAGGTCACTTCCACTTTGCCGTGCAGCTTTTCAATGGAACGCCGTACCACATCCATACCCACACCTCTGCCGGAAAGGTCGGTAACCTTGTCCGCCGTTGAAAAACCCGGAAGGAAAATCAGTTTGAATACTTCGCTGTCGGAAAGTTTTTTATTGGGTTCAATAAGGCCCTTTGAAATCGCTTTATTCAGGATTTTCTCGCGGTTCATGCCACGGCCGTCATCCTCGATTTCGATGACCACTTTGCCGCCGGCCTGGAAGGCACGCAGTCCGATGGTTGCAATACTCTGTTTTCCCGATTTTTGACGCTCATCCGGTTCCTCGATGCCATGATCGATGGCATTCCTGAGCAGGTGGACCAATGGTTCATTGATAATATCCACCATATTGCGATCGATTTCGGTATCCTCGCCCGTCGTGGCCAGTTTGACTGCTTTCGATCCTTTTTTACCAAGATCCCGCACCAGCCGGTTCATTTTGTTGAATGTCGCCTTCAAGGGAACCATTCGCAGGGTTAAGCTGGTATCCTGAAGCTCCCGCAAAATCTTGGTGCTGTGTGTCATTTTTCGTGACAACTCCGGATCAGCATCGATAGCGCTGTCCTGGGCTACCACGGAGTGGGCGATGACCAGCTCCCCTACCATGTCAATCAGCCTGTCGAGCCGGTTTACGTTTACCCGGACTGTTGATTCGGATTCTGCTTTTGGAGCAGCACTGCTTTGAATCTTCGTCGCATTACCGGCATCCCGTTGCTCCTGGTTACTGCCGTTTGTTACAGATGCTGATGAGGCTGTTTCAATGGGACTTCCGGAACCTGCCCTCTGCTGAGGCTGGTCAGTGATAATATCATCTTTCCCGTTTCCGGCACCCTTCGGTGGGGCTTCGGTAGCTGTTGACTGCTTTTCTGAATTCGCAGCAACACCGGACCCCTCTCTTTTCGAATTTCCGGATTCACTCGCGGTTTCATCAGACGGTGAGGCTGGCGAAGGTTCGGCAGCAGGCGGCGGGACTGGTGCTGCAGTGGCAACATCCGGGCTGGTGTCATCCACTTCGTTACGTAATTTCACAGCTTCCGCCGGTGGTTTTCCAAAATCGGAGACATGCATCAACACATGCATCAGCCGGGAATACCCGGACGGAATTTCGAGGCGGTCTCCGTTATTAGCCTTTTCAACCCCTTCCAGCAGATTCTTCAGTATGTCTATGGCCTCAAGGGTGATATCCGCGCAAGCCGAATCGTACGGGGTGACGTCATCCCGGACCATATCCAGGAGAGTTTCAACGGCGTGAGCGAACTCAGAGAGCGGCGTCAACCCCATGAAAGCCGATGTTCCCTTGATCGTATGAAACGACCGGAAAACCATATTAATGAGCTCAGCGTCGTCGGGCGATGTCTCCAGATCGAGAAGGGCGCTTTCGGCTGCCTCAATCTGTTCCACACTTTCGGTTATAAATTCGGCCATCAATTCCTGGTCCGCATCATCAGGAATGCAAAAGTTAATCTCCTTAACCGCTTCGTTGTTGTCAGGTTCATTCGCGCTTTCGGATGCCGGATCCGGTGTCTGCCTTTCCGGTTCATCAGGCCGTGCCGTTCCGGATTGCGTGACATCGGCCGGGGGCGCATCTGATGGTGCAGCGCTTTCTTCCACTGTTCCGGCAGATTCCTGAGATGGCTGACCATCCTGCATAACCGCCTTTTCAATACGTTTGGAAACCGCCTCAATTACACTTTCCCAGTCGGGAGTCACTCCGTCATCTTCCTTATTTACCCGGATAATATTTCGTGCCTCCTGCAACGGTTTCACGCTGCTTTCTTCGGCACTTTCGAGACAAATCGTTACCAGCTTTTCAAGCTCATCTATCTGGCTGTCCGAAATGCCGGCACCATCCAGGGTCATGATAAAGGAGGCCAGATCATCCAGTGTAATTTCCTGCCGGGGCTGATCTTCCGGTGTTTTTGATGATGCGATATCGCCGGGTTCCGGGGTTTCAACGGATTCGGAGGTTTCAACCGGTTCGGAGGTTTCAGCCGGTTCCGGGGTTTTAGCCGGTTCCGGGGGTTCAGCGGAAGATACATCCGGCTGTTCCGGTTCTGGCTCCGGTTCCGGTGATGCTGCTATTGCAGCCATGTCAGACTCGCTTTGCCCTGCCATGGACTTTTCCAGGTCCTCACATGCTTTTTCAAAGAGCTCAACATCAATATCACCATCCCTTACCGCATACTCGCGTATGGTGTTGATGGCCTGAAGTGATGCCGACTTAACGCTTTGGAAATATTCATCTTTTTCATAGAGATGAATAAGTCCTTTCCATGCCAGAGCCGTAAGTTTTCCAAGCTGACCGGAATTCTGATCCCACCCTTCCATGGCATCTTCCATCCTGGCTCCGGCAACCATGATATCCTCCCGGTCACCCGGCCAGACATCAGCCAGGATCCGCATAATTTCGGCGAGTTCGTCGACCTGTCTTTGAAAATTGGTATTCATATTTCGATATGTTTATATCACCGGTGTCGGCGGGATTCACTCAGAGCCAGATTAACCCAGAACTCGCCAGCCGGCCCCTGAAATTTGAGGCGTGCCGTTGGCGGCTTATTGGGAAGAAAAAGGGTGAGGTCACTTCCGCGGGTAGCGGTCGGAAGTGAAGACTGGCCCACAAAACCGATGGTTTCGATGCTGGCAGCGACATCACCGGCCAGAATATTGGATATTTCCCCGACCAGATCACCCATATCGTCGCTTTCATATGGAAGCTCCATGCCGCAAAAAACTTCCGACAGGGCAACCACGGTGTCTTTTGGAATGGCGATCATCAAAGAGAGGGTGTGATCGGAATTGAAGACCGCGATGTTTCCGATCATGCCATTCATAGGCACATCACTCCCGCAATCCTCGATATAGGCAGGTTTTTCACCGCTGATGGAAGCAAAGGTATTCTCTACACATGATATCACAGATTTGATGATGGGAGCCGGTATCTCTTTTATGGCATCTAATTTCGTAGGCAGCATTGGTTATTCCTTATTTTAATTTCAGCATATCTTTAAAAAAACTTTTCTTCTCTGATTCGTCGTTTTCGGTAATCATATTGCCATCTTTATCGATGAACCGGCTCAGGACCTTAAAAACCGAATCCGCGGTAAATGGTTTTGTGATGTACGCATTCGCGCCACCTTCGTTCAATGCCGTATCGACTTTGCCCATCGATTTTTCGGCGGTGATCATAATGATCGGTATATGCTCGGTGTTGCCCTTCTTCCGGATGGCTTGCGAAAACTCCACCCCGGTCATATTGGGCATATTCCAGTCAAGAAAGATGATCTGGACGTCATCATTAAATTTATCGAGGGCATCCTTGCCGTCCAGCGCTTCGGTATAATCAAAATCGGCCAGCATAAGCTGGTCCAGTGTACGTTTTACAGCACTTCTCATAATTTTCGAATCGTCAACGACCAGTGCCTTTATTTTACTCATAGATAACTCCGGTTTTTCACTTTTACATACGATATGGTCCAATGCAGCAGGGAGAAATAACTCCAAATTTTCACAACGCCCAATTCCGCACCATTCTCTAACCTCTTAGCAAAATGTGTACCCATTCTGTTAAGAGCACAGAAAAAAACCGACGGTATCGCCGGCAGACAACTTTACAGTTATGGTTATCGCATTTTCTTCAGGTTTCTTAATGAAAATTTATAACTATTATCTTCGTTTTTTGGTTGCCAAAGTGAAGAGATTATCAGTATCTTTAAAGTCTGATCCGATCAGGGTGGTTAGCTCAGTTGGTTTAGAGCACCTGCCTTACAAGCAGGGGGTCGGGGGTTCAAATCCCTCACCACCCACATCCCACAAAGCCCTTGTATCACAATAAATTACAGTGATGCGGGGCTTTTTTTATTACCATATAATCAAATATTTAGAATGGGGTCTCCCCTAACCCACGTATCTAAGAGAACTCACCCGCACTCGCATTATTTACCTCGACGAGTAGCGGGTAAAAAATACACCATTAGAGACGCCACACTATTCTGGAGTTGACAAAACGGTTAATGGATGTGCCCACCCCATGACATATAGTTAAAACCAGGCACCAATATTTTAGTTGTGGATTTTGTCTGTTTCAGTAGTGAGTTTTTTTAAATAAACCACTTAAGTGAATGCTAAGTTAGTCGATACATTTATTAAATATTATTAATAGATAGAGTGTATAAGATGCCGTCTCGAAACATTGTCGGCAGGGGGATATAACGATTCGAGAGTCAACAATCATTTCAACCAAATATTAAGTCCGAGAATAATTATGGAAAAAAGAAATAGTCATATAACAAACCTCAAACACAACTCGGACAAATGGACCCTCGGGAAAAAATTGATTGTGTCGTTCATGGGGGTAGCAGCCATCACGCTCATAGTAGGGCTGATCGGTTTTATCGGTGCCGTTTTAAGTGACAATGCCATGGAAGAGGTCGGTGTAGTGCGATTACCAAGTGTAGCAAGCCTGCTCCAAATTGAAAGCGAAGGTGAACAAATCGGTTCCCTGATGCGGACACTGGCGATCCCTGGTCTGCCGATGGAACAGAGACGTTCATACTACGATGACATACAACATTCACGTGAACGATATCAGGAAGCCTGGCGGATATTCGAACCGCTTCCTCAGACCGACGAAGAAGCCCGGCTCTGGAATCAGTTCGTACCCATATGGCAGGATTGGACTGATGTAAACAACCGGGTATTGCAACTCACAAACCAGTTCGATGATATTGGCATTGAAAACCCCATGGAGTTAGATCGTCAACTTGAAATGTTCATGAAGGATCACTATTGGGCCGTTCAGAATGTATTGCATATGCTCTATGTTGACCAGCAAGTCTTTAGTGGTGGCGATGACCATACCGCATGTAATGCCGGAATGTGGCTGCCATCCTTCGATTCCAATAACCCGCAGCTCACGAGTCTGATTCGTGAGCTTGAAGAGCCTCACCGTAATTTCCATAACGCGGTTAGCCGGATGCAGGATTTGGTCCGTGCAGGGAACATGCAGCAAGCCCGCCAGGTTTATGAAAACGAGTTTATAGGTAACATGGAAGATGTTTTCGGCATATTCGAACGCATGCTGGAAATGTCGGAAAACGCTTTGATAGCCATGGAACAAGCTCAGGAGCTGATGCTGGGTGAGGCATATGATTTACAACAGGAATCCATGGCTTTGCTGGAAGCTATGGTGGATATCAACCTGGAAGTAGCTGACAATGAAGTTAATGCCGCAACCACCCAGTCTTTTTTCATCAGGACCATGACCCTCATTGGATTGGTGCTTGGCGTCGCACTTGCTATCGGATTGGGTGTATTCATAAGTCGTTCCATAAACAATGCATTGCGACGAATCATCGACGGTTTGAGCCGTGGAGCGGAACAGGTTAACGCCTCCTCCATCCAACTTTCAAGCTCAAGTCAGGATCTGTCCGAAGGTGCCAGCGAACAGGCCGCCGGTCTGCAGCAAACAACATCCTCACTTGAAGAGATGGCTACACAGACCAGGCAAACAGCAGAAAATTCCGGTCAGGCCGAACAAGCCATGAAAGAAACCCAACCGAGGGTTCAAAAAGGCATGGACGCGATGCAACGCATGAACGAACAGATGGATGGTATCCGACAATCCTCAGAGGAAACTTCCAAAATCATTAAAACCATTGATGATATTGCATTCCAGACCAACTTGCTGGCCCTGAATGCCGCCGTAGAAGCCGCTCGCGCCGGGGAAGCAGGCAAAGGATTCGCTGTTGTCGCCGAGGAGGTCCGCAACCTGGCACAGCGTAGTGCTGAGGCAGCTCGTACCACCTCAGAGCTGATTGAAAATTCACAGAAAAATACCGAAGCCGGAACCACCATGGCAGCAGAGGTATCCGAGCATCTGGAGGAGATCAAAAACAGCGTCAATAACGGCAGTGAGCTTGTTATTGAAATTGCTGCTGCAGCTAAAGAACAATCCACCGGTATTGATGAATTGAACTCGGTCATGCGTGAAATGGACAAGGTAGTCCAGAATAATGCCTCAGGCTCTGAGGAGACCGCCAGCTCATCTGAGGAATTATCCTCCCAGGCAGCCGAGCTTAAACGCATGGTTGACGAGCTGACAGCCCTGGTCGGAAAAGCCGAAAATGGTGATGATCATCAAAGTCACGATTACAGGTCCCGTGTCACCGATCCGGTGAAAGGTCGTAAATACAATAGCCATAATGGCTATAACCATGCATCAAATGGGCACTATACCAACGGAAACACCAAAAACTCAAAAAATAAGCACTCCGAGAAGTCATCGACTTCA
>Ga0207421_10007627_pt1 | contig 11467 bp, 13 predicted proteins | sample SodLakKL_010_SED_4_FD_187542 | JGI IMG/M metagenome (GOLD analysis project Ga0207421, IMG submission 187542) | Alkaline sediment microbial communities from Lake Tanatar, Kulunda Steppe, Russia - 8KL_010_SED (SPAdes) (version 2) | ecosystem: Environmental > Aquatic > Non-marine Saline and...
TGACTTTTAAATGACGACGCTGTCATCTCCTCAACATCAAGCGCGTCCATATCGGCCCTAAACGCAATGGCCTGGGCACTTAACCCTGTTTTTTTGGCTACAATGCCACTTTGGGCCACTGTTTGGGTCTCATAGCCCATTGATTCAAGTCTTTTTTTGATGTAGGCATGGGTTTTAGGTAATTCAAACCCCAGTTCAGGCATTTGATGCAGCGTTTGACGGTCAGTTTTCAGTTGTTTAAGCAAAGCCATAAAGCCACCACTTTCAATGTGTAAAAAAAGCCATGAGCAAAGGCTCACGGCTTTCCGTTTGCCCCGCCATGTAAAAAGCGCACATTTCAAGGGTTGGGGATCCTTGATCTGCAGTCCCATGCCTATTAAGCATGAGCCCAGTGCACGAATGCACTTCGGCGTGAACCCATCCATAAGGATTGATTGCACGCGGCCTCTTTTTTACACAGAATTTTTATTCACGATTGGTTTAAACTTTAACACAGCCCTTTTCGCTTGTCAATCAAAACCGTTATTTCTTGGGCAGGGGGTCTTTGGCTGGGTCAAAATCGATGGCATCAAGTGCCTTGAGTGACACCGCATCAATTGAGAAATCAACATCCGCGTTGTTTTTCATGCGATCTTTGTTTTGGCTTTTGGGGAGCGGAAGGGTCCCGTGCTCCAAACAATAGCGTACCGCCAGTTGTGCAGGGGTAACGTCGAGCTTCCTTGCAATCTGTTTAACCGTTGGATGCTCAAAAATACCGGTGCGGGCAAGCGGTGAATACGCTTGAATCAAAATGTCGTTGGCTTTTGAAAACGCTACAATCTCATCTTGGGTAAAGCCGATGAAATAACGAATTTGATTCACCATCGGCTTAATTCTTCCGTGGTTCAATAAATTTTTCAGATCACGGACCGCAAAATTAGAAACTCCGATGCTGCGGGTTTTTCCTTGTTCATACAGATCTTCTAGTGCACGCCATACCTCAAGATTCCCTTGATCATAAGGTCTTGTGTCATGACGTTCTTCTCTAGGCGCTGGACCATGAATTAAATAAAGGTCCACGTAATCGGTTTTTAAGTCCGCGAGTGTCTGATTGAAAACCTCAATGGTTTCTTCATACGTTTTGACGTTTGATGGGACTTTTGATGTGATAAATAGTGCATCGCGGTCGACTTCATGGGCTTCAATTGCCTCACCCAGTGATTTTTCATTTTCATAAAAGGCCGCGGTATCAAGATGACGGTAACCGACATCAAGGGCGTCTTTAAACACCGCCACTGATGCGTCGGCGTTATAGATTCGCCATGTTCCATAACCAACCGCTGGAATTGTTACACCGTTGTTAAGCGTAAAGGTTTCATTTAAATATCTCATCGCACACCTCCATAGTTAATGGGTTCTTGTTTCTATTGCTTGAATCAAGGGTTCAATTTTCGTGACATCGATGGGGAGGTTTTTCAACGCTTCACGGATACTTTGAAAACGGTGCGAAAGCGCTTGTTTGGCCCCATCAATGCCGTAGTGCGACACGTAGGTTGATTTATTGTGCTTGGCATCTGAAAAGCTTTTGCCCATGGTGGTTTCATCGGTTGTGGCTTCTAATATGTCATCTTGAATTTGAAAGGCGAGGCCGAGTTCAATGCCAATGGATTCAAAGGCTGTGGGATCCTCACCTGCCGCGCAGGCACCCATCATCATTGCCGCCGCTATCAATCGACCGGTTTTATGGGCATGGATATGGTTGAGTGTTTTAACTGAAGTGTCTGTGTTTTCATACTTAAGGTCAAGCATTTGTCCTTTGACCATGCCTTTGGACCCTGCACCCTCAGATAGAATTTTAATTGCACATAGACGGCGTGATGCATTCATTGTGTCTATGTTTGCAATCAGCGAAAAGGCATCGGTGAGTAACGCATCACCGCTTAAAATAGCGGTGCTTTCACTAAACGCAACATGAAGCGTTGGTTTTCCCCGTCGCATAACATCATCATCCATTGCGGGTAAATCATCATGGATCAGTGAATACGTATGCACCATTTCGAGTGCCACTGCCATATCGATGAACGCTTCCCAGTCCTCTCTAAACGCATCGACGATGCTAAGAAACAAAGCGGGGCGAATGCGTTTTCCCCCGTTAATCAGACTGTAATGCATGGCAGCGGATAAGTCGCTATCCTTATCAGCAGAAACCAAATGGCTGATTCTTTCGTTTACTGCCTCAACATATGCTTGCATACTGTTATTCCGGAAGCTTTTCAGCCAGTGCGTCCATATCAACTGGCGCCTCATAATCGATGGCATCAAAATCAAAGCCGTTGATTTGATAGAAATCTTTCAAAAAACGCCTGGTTCCAGCCATTTCAAAAATAGATGCGTCGGTAAATTTTCGCATGAGCGCTTCTGTTTTTTCTTGAATGGATGGGTCAAGTTCATAAGCATCCATTCGCAACCGTCCTTCATTGTCTGTCGTGCGGTTTTCACCGTACACCATGTCTTGATAGAGACGGTATTTATGGGCAAGAATGCTTTCATGAATGCCTTCATTCATCATGACTTCATAAAGCGCCGAAACATAGATGGGCATTTGCGGAATAAAGACACTTGCCTTGGTCACCACCCCTTTGGAAGATGAAATCAAGGCTTCACCGTCATACTTTGATTGCAAGGTTTCATTTAATGTTTTGGCAGTATTTTCAAGGTCAGTTTTCGCATATCCCAGTGTGCCGCCACGATAAATGGATTTGGTGGTGTTTGAGCCAATGTAGGTATAGGCGATGGTTTTCGCATTATTATCCATGACACCTGCATTATCAAGGGCATCAATCCACGCTTTCCAATCAGAACCACCCATCACTTTGACCGTACTATTAATTTCTTCAGCGGTGGCAGGTTCAATGGTTAAATCAGAAACTTCCCTATTGGCAATGTCGATGGTTTTTCCGGTTGCGGCTTCACCGACCGGTTTAATCGCACTTTTAATGACTTCACCGGTTTCACTGTCTTTGCGGGCACCGGCCGCAAGTGAATAAATGATCAAATCAACCGTGCCAAATTGTTCTTTAATGGCGGCGATGACGTTGTTTTTCATTTCCACAGAAAACGCATCACCCACAAAGTCTTTATGAATATTGCCGGTTTCCTTGGCAAGTTCCTGAAAGTAAATATTGTTCCACCATCCGGCAGTCCCTGTGCGTTTGCCTTTGGGAGCGCCTTCATAAGAGACATTCAATGTGTTGGCACCAGCACCATAGGCCAGTGCGATACGGCTTGCTAAGCCATATCCGCTTGAACCGCCAATAATGAGGACATTTTTAGGGCCTTCAAAGCTAGGCTTGTTCTTCGCTTCGTCAATTTGTGTTTTTACATTCAAATAACATCCGTGGGGATGGGCATTGGTAAAGACATTTGAACGGATGCTTGGTTTGATAATCATGGAATCACTCCTTAAATATTTCCCAGTTTCAACGATTATTGTATCATTATTTTATCTGATTTTACACGAACAGGCCGCAATTTGTTTAATTTGATTTGAAATTCAAATAAAAAAGCAGTGCACTGGCACTGCTTAAAGGATTTCAGAAGCACCATCGAGAAAAAGGGTGATGGTACGATTTCTGTTTTTACTGATTGCCTTGATGCGCGCATCGCTTAACAGTTCACGTTTTAAGCCGTCAATATCACGTTTGGGCAGGGGCCAAGGAAGTCCTAAAGCAACGACGGTGCCATTGGCTTTGCCTTTAATGTTGTGGATGTGACGAAAGGCATCAAGGTTGGTATTGAGTGTTTTAATCGTGATCACTTGTTGCTCATACGAAAAGTCAGCGCGATGAATACGGTTGTTTTTAATGGATTTGATTGCGGCTTCAAAGCCATAGCTTGATACATATAACAAGACATCCCGCATGCCGTTTTTAAACGGACAGACATTGTTTTGTCCGTTGTGGCGTTGAAATTGACGGTTCATGGTGTCACTGTCGCAACCTTCCGCTCGATCACGAATGATTAAATGCGCAGGGTCTTGTGTGAACACAATGTCAATCGACCCAACGACTTCTTCCCCACGTTGTTCTTGATGACAATAGGATTGATGGGCATTGATTAAACCTTCATAAATCATGTCGTTGAGCCAGTTATCCCCCTTTGGGGTACAAATATCACCCACCAATGTAGATGCATTCAATGTTGGCATGGTCGGCCTCCTCATTATTTAATGATTTGGTTGATATGATTAAAGGCCTTTTGATAGACAGGCCGCATTCTTGGTTCATTGACATGATTGAGTGCGTCTTCAAAACGAAACCAGCGCACACCGCTATTTTCATCAGGCTTGATTGTGAGCGGCTGGTCACTGCGTGCTTGTAATAAGTAAGTGGCGTTAAGATGGAGATGGTCCGGCACATATTCACCGTGTTTAATATGATTTTGAACCTGAAGCGTATCGAGCATGAATATCGATGAATCGACAGGCGACACGCTCTTTAGTCCGGTTTCTTCCTGGGTTTCTTTAATCGCCACATCAAGCAAATCGGGGTTGCCATCCGCATGACCGCCGACCCAAGCCCATGAATCATAAATATTGTGATAGGCAAACAAGACGTGCGTGGCGGTTTCATCAATCACAATGGCACTTGCGGTCAAATGCGCAATGCGGTTGGTTCGTTTCAAACAATCATCATGCTTATCGATAAAATCCAAAATGACTTGTTTATCGGTTGCTTCTTGTGTGTTTTTGGGGGAATAATTTTTAATCGCTTGTTTAAACATGTAAGCCTCGCTTAATTTTAGTGTGTAATTTCAAATGTTTGATAACTGTGCGCATGGTCAATGGTCGTCTTTTCTATGCGCTCAATGGCACCGGGGTGTTCATTGTTAATGGTCGTTTCAAATGCATCAATGGTGGACGATTTGCCTTGAACGATGCATTCAACACTACCGTCACGCCGGTTGCGCACATAACCGTTTAAGCCGTGACGCTCAGCGGTTCTTGCAATGAAAAACCGCATGCCGACGCCTTGGACCATGCCGAAAAGTTCAAATTGTACCGTTTCCATGGAAAGCCTCCTTTATGTACCCATCACGTGGATGTGCACTTTACGGTTTCTTGGGCCATCGTATTCACAGAAATAAATGCCTTGCCAAGTCCCAAGCACTAGCCGGCCATCATCAACAATCACCGTCTGTTCAACACCGGTCATAGACGTTTTAATGTGTGCATGGGAATTGCCTTCCATATGATTAAATTGTGGACGGTCGGGAAAGGCCTTATCGATACCGAGTACCATATCATCCTCAACATCGGGATCAGCATTTTCATTAATGGTCACCGCAGCGGTAGTGTGCGGAATAAAGACACTGATGCGTCCCTGGGTAATGCCAGTTTTTTTGACGATGGACGCAATGGCTTTTGTTATGTCCTGCATAATTTGTGGTGCCTTTGTTTTAAGTGTAAAGGTATGCATTTCATTAATCACAGTATCAACTCCCACTTAAAAGTATATCATGAATCAAACAACGCTTAAACTCTTCACTTCATGATTTTAAGGGCTTCAGTTTTGCTGAGGGGCTTTTGATAATAAAACCCTTGAGCGTAATCACATCCAATGGTTTTAATAACATCAAGCTGCGCTTTAGTTTCGACCCCTTCGGCCACCACCTTTGCCTTTAGCGCACGGGCAATAAAGACGATTGACTGGGCAATGGCTTTGTCTTTGTCGCTTTCAACAAGATGATCAACAAATATTTTATCGAGTTTAATAAAATCAATTGAATAATTCTTTAGATAGGAAAGGGATGAATACCCTGTTCCAAAATCATCAATCAGAACTTGGATGCCGGCTGCTTTAAGGATTTGAAGTGAATGGTTCACTGCTTCTGTGCGTTGTGCAAACACGGTTTCAGTCAGTTCAATTTGGATATGGTGCGCAGGGATATGATGCGTTTTAAGGGTTGATAATAAATTCGGTGCAAACGTTTCATCCATCAGTTCATAGCTTGATGCATTGATACTGATGGGCAGTGGCGTTTTATCTGTCGCAACCATACTTTCATAAAAAGCAATGCTGTGTTTAAGAACGGTTTTTCCCAGGGAAAAAATCAGTCCTTCTTCTTCGGCTATGGCAATAAACTCAGAGGGGGAGATCATGCCCAAGTAGGGAACATACAGACGCCCCAATGCTTCAAAGCTGTTAATTTCTTTATTTCCCTGGACTGTATAATGCGGTTGAAAGTATACAAAGAAATTATCATTATTTTCTTCAAGTGCGGTGCGGATACAATTCAAAATATTTTCGCGGCGCCACAACTTTTTAACAATGGCTTCATCATAGATGTCATAACTTCCTTGATGATGGGTTTTGGCGTTGATGAGTGTGGCTTTCAAATTACTGATGACTTGGTCCATCGAGTCACCAGGGTTGATATTGGTATAAATGGCCGCAGTCATGGAGACATTGGCTTTTACGGATTGATGCTCAATGGGCTGGTTGGTCACACTAAGTATGGTTTTAACCTTGGTTTCAAGCGCATCAATTTCTTTAATGGTGCTGAGCCACATAAATTCATCTTCGTTGAGTTTATATAATCCGTTTTGACCGACCTCACTTTTAAGCCGTTCGGCGAACGTTTTCATCATATAATCAATGAATTTCATACCATAAAGCGGCATCAACGTATTAAACGCATCTACATTAAAAAGTACCAACCGCAATTGTTTGACTTTGGGTTTATGACGCACGCTTTCCAGCGTATATTCAAGGGACTGACGCCCTTCAATGCCTGTGAGTGAATCCATGCGCAAGGTTTCAACCATTTTTTTACGAGTTCTGGATGCAAAAATGATGGCGGACCAAATCAAGAGGAACGTTACAGAGGCGAACACAATGATAACGGTATTGATGCGTGTATAGATCGGCTCCATATAAAGAGCGTCATACCCAACGGAGAGAACCCCCATGAATTCACCATCTGAAAAGATTGGTTCGACGATGCAATACGACGGCTCGTGGGCAAAACAATCTTCGACTTCTCCACCAAACGCGCTTTGAGATTCAATCGCATTGACAAGGTGGGTGGCATCAGTAACTTCGCCAATATAGACAGGATTATCGTGTGCCACAATTTCTTTGTCTGGATTCACAAACTGGGCATAAAGCACATTATCCATAATGCCGATGTCTCGAACAACTGACTGCAAAGAAAGGCTCTCATCTATGATAATCCCATCATGAAGATGCACTCCTAGTTGTAACATGTTTCCTTGATCCGTTTTAAAAGAGCCAACCAACACATCATAGTCAAAAAAGTAAGACTCCCTGTGTTCAAGATGGGATGTTTTTTCTGAATGAAAAAACGTAAAATTAGGATGGGATGCATCCATCACCCATGCACTCTCACGGTATATTTCATCACTAACATAAAGCAGTTCACCGTCTGCATCCGTATATAAAGCGCCGGTGATCGAAAACATTTCAGTATATTCAATAAGCATTTCATCATTTATAGGTTCATCAGCATTCAATATCATTTCTCCCAATGAAAAAATCATGTCGCCGTAAACGACATGAATTTTTTCATTCACGCGGTCATATTCTTCAAGCCGCGTTTCAATGTAGGAGGCCAGTATACCAATGCGCTCTTCATATTCTCGTTGATAATCTGCTCGTATCACTGAAGTTGACAATGAAACAACGATGACAGTGCCAATAATCAACAAAAGAGAAGAAACAATCAAAGTCGGGGGGACTCGGTTGCGTTTTGAGGGCTTCATAAGGGATCCTCTCTTTAGGGAATTGTACTTTATTATACCACATAACACTACATACTGCTAAAGATATTAAAACCACGCCGTTACGCGTGGTTTATATCATTCTTCTTCGTAGCGAAGTCCGATTTTCATTTGTTTTAGATTATGTTCGAAGATATCAAGCATCGTCATACCGTAGTCAAAATCATCGGCCCCCAGGTTGGCACCATTATGAAGGTACAAAATGTCAGCACCCGTTTCTTCACTGATGGTATCGGCAACCATTGGATACACTATATGTTCACTGAAGAGGTGCGCAATGTCATTGTCATTCATTCTATCAATCATTTCTGCGATAGCTTGTGAAGTGGGCGCACTATCTGTAGAAAAACCGCGGTAGGGATTGATCATTTCCAGACCATATTCATGCGTGAAATAGCCCATTGCATTATGTCCACCAAGCATAAAGGTCTTAATCTCAGCATGACTTGTGATGTGTTCAAATGTTTGATGAAGCGATTCTAATTCACTGCGGTATGCATCCGCATTTTGTGCAATGCTTGTTTCGTGCGCAGGCACCAAGTCAATTAACAAGGCTTCAATATCATATGCCATTTGTATCATATTGCGCGGGGTCGTCCAAATGTGTGGGTCAAACGCTGCTTGCTCAATGTCTTTCACATCATCTTGGACACTGACATTTATTGGCGGGGTTTCATAATAAGGTTCAACGCCATGCAACAACTCAAATACCACTTGCGTTGAACCATCTTGAAGACCTTCCATATACCCGTAATTACCATGGATATAGGCGAGTACACTTTCATCCTCGCCACGGTCCAAGCGTTTGAACGTATGAATTTCTGATTCTGCTCCATGGTCATGACTATGGTTATCGTGATGGGTATCATCATAAGAAATCGTATCAATGTTATCGCTCAAATTGAGTAAGCGATACTTATAATTTTCTTGTTCTTCAACGAACGTCGTAATCCAAGGTTCCATGAACCCGTTCGTATAAATCAGCGCATCTGAAGATAACACATCAGCAACCATGCGCGGAGAAGGTTCATAAGTGTGTGCATCAACGCCAGGATTTAACATAAACGCATTGTTTACATAATCACCCGCCAGGGCGCGAACAATGTCGTATTGAGGGAATAAGGATGAATAAACCGTTATATCCCCATTCTCACTTTGTTCACCATCACACGCTGCTAGCGTGAATGTTAAGGTTAAAATCAGTACCATTAGCCATTTTTTCATGATTGTTCACTTCACTTTTCATTTCAATTGTATCGTGATTATACTCTGTTTTAATGCAAACGCAAATCGTTCCCATATATAATGCGTATATTTTTCCTAACATGCAAACTAAATCCTTGCGAAAATCATTACGGTTGTGTAACCGTTTACTTTTTTGCTTTGTTATGCTATAGTGTAAGTGGAAGAATTCCTTTAAAAAAAATTAAATTAGGAGGATTGATTCAGATGCAACGCGTCAAGGACAAGGTCACACTAATTACTGGCGCAGCCTCAGGCATGGGACGCGCGCAAGCGAAGCTTTTTGCAAAAGAAGGCGCCAAGGTGGTTGTTACTGACATCAATGAAAAAGGCATCAATGAAACCGTTGACGCCATCAAAAAAGATGGCGGAGAGGCAACAGGAATTGTATTCAATGTTATGGACACTACGCAAATTGACGGACTCATTAAGAAAGTGCACGATACGTACGGAACCATCGACATTCTCATTAATACTGCAGGTATTTTAGATGACTTTAAGGATGCGCTTGATCTGGATGAAAAGACCCTCGATAACGTATTTGGCGTAAACGTTAAGGGCGCACACTTCTTAACTCAGGCAGTTCTGCCTGATATGCTTGAAAAAGAACATGGCTCCATTGTAAATATCGCGAGTATTGCTGGACTTATGGCAAACGGTGGCGGCACAGCCTATACGATGAGTAAACACGCCATGATCGGCTATACGCGTCATCTTGCGAACGCCTATGCATCAAAAGGCATTAAGATCAATGCCATTGCACCAGGCGCCATTAAAACTGGTATGACTGAAGAACTTTTCAAAGATGATGGCATGATGCAAATGGTACAAAGCAAACCAATCGGACGGTACGGAACTGCTGAAGAAATTGCGGAAGCCACCCTCTTCCTCGCCTCTGATGAAGCCAGGTTCATCACCGGCGCGATTTTACCAGTTGATGGTGGATGGATTCTTATTTAAGCGCTATCTGGGCTTGCCTTGTGGGCAAGCCTTTTTTTAGTCATGCCATTAACTATACATAAAAACAATGGATGATCGATTGATTTTTATTACGAACTATTTACTTACATTATAAGCGTGATAAACTGTAACTGCATATGTTCTAAGAAAAGGGGGACAAACAATGATACAAATCGAAGCACTCAAAAAGCAGTTCGGTCGGGTTCAAGCATTAAAAAGCATTGACATGACGGTTAATGCCGGGGACATTTATGGTTTCATTGGACCTAACGGGGCAGGAAAGACGACGACACTGAGAATCCTAATGGGCATTTTGAAAGCTGACAGTGGCCAAGCCTCTATTTTTCAAAAGGATGCGTGGAAAGACGCCTTGTCACTCCACCACTAAATCGCTTATGTTCCAGGGGATGTGAATTTATGGCCAAACCTTACTGGCGGTGAGGTTATTGATCTTTTTCTTGAATTTCGCGGAAAAAAGACAATGACACAAAAGACGCATTAATAAAAGCGTTCAATGTAGACCCCACCAAAAAATGTCGCAGCCTTTCTAAGGGCAACAAACAAAAGATTGCCCTGATAGCGGCGTTTGCGTCCGATGCGGACCTTTATGTCTTTGATGAGCCAACAACCGGCCTTGACCCATTAATGGAAAAAATATTTCACACTTACGTGAAAGCTGCACAAAAGGAAGGCAAAACCGTGTTGCTTTCATCACATCGGCTGGATGAAGTGGAAAAACTCTGCACTAAAATCAGCATCATTCGTGAAGGGGAAATCATCGAATCGGGGTCCATTGATGAACTTCGTCATTTGACACGGATGAACGTCACGCTTGAAAGTGACAATGACTTAAGTGACTTAAGTGCGTTAAAAGGTGTGCATGGGTATGAAAGAAATGGCCGAGTGCATACCCTTGAAGTCGCGCCGACTTCAATGCAGACATTGATTAATGCACTCGGTAATAAAGCCATTCATAATTTCAAAAGCACACCACCAACGCTTGAAGACTTGTTTATACGCCACTACGATCTTGGTGATGCATGATGGGCGCAGCATCGCACAACACATGGAGACTGTTTGTCGTCATGCTCAGGCGTGAAGCGTTACGGCTAACCATGTGGTTGGTGGGCATTGTTGGCTTTGGCATCAGTGTAGCGCTTGCCTATCCACTTCTTTTTGATCAGGATATGGAAAGGCGTGCCATGGGCGAAACCATGAACAATCCTGCAATGATTGCCATGATGGGCAAGCCTTACGGGATTGACAATTACGATATTGGGGCCATGTACGCCAATCAAATGCTCATCTTCATGATTATCGCGACGGCAATCATGTCCATTTTTCTCGTTATAAGGCATACACGCAACGATGAAGAGGATGGTGTGATGGAACTTGTGAAGAGCCTTCCCATAGGTCGTCTCGCACCGGTAAATAGTGCACTCACACTGCTTATTGTTGCGAATGGTATCATCGCAATTCTTTTTA
>Ga0207421_10007628_pt1 | contig 11467 bp, 10 predicted proteins | sample SodLakKL_010_SED_4_FD_187542 | JGI IMG/M metagenome (GOLD analysis project Ga0207421, IMG submission 187542) | Alkaline sediment microbial communities from Lake Tanatar, Kulunda Steppe, Russia - 8KL_010_SED (SPAdes) (version 2) | ecosystem: Environmental > Aquatic > Non-marine Saline and...
AATCGTGTAAACCCCTCCGACAGGAATCATTAAAATATCGATCTCTCCGATTTTCCTAAGTTGGTTGTCGGTTAACTCTTCCTGTCCGAAGTCTCCCATATGACACAACCTTATGTCTTCCGCTTCAATAGTATATATTGTGTTTACCCCACGTTCACTTCCTTTAGTTTTGTCGTGAAACGAGTGAATTCCTTCAATAAAAATATCACGAAGTTCATATTCCCCCGGACTATTTATTACAAAGGTGTCTTTTTTAACAACCTTTTGACTATTATGATCTTCATGTTCGTGAGTAGTTAGAAGAATATCCGCTTCCATTTTGGGCAACTTCAATCCTATTTTTTCATCATAAGGATCAATTATAAGAGAAGTTGCTTGACGCGATTTTTTTTGTCCTTGCACCGTAATACGAAAGCAAGACTGTCCGTACCAATTAATATTCATATGTTATAAATTGCTGATTTGAGCTATGATTTTATATATCATAAACACTCAAAACCGAAAGCATTTTAAGCTTATAATCCTGGTAATTTAAGTTATTTATAATTTGAAGCTTAGAGTTTTTACGAAAATTTACTCCACTTTATTTCATTTGAAACGTTAATCGCCAATTGCTATGGCTCACTGGTATTCTACCACTCCTCTTGAAAAAATCAAGAAATCGTGTAAAATACAGAAGTTACGATCTTGAATAAAAAACATCATATTATTAATAATTAACTTACAGAAACAAAGGTTTCTAAACTCTATAGAAGAATGAAACAACAATTAAAGGAAAAAAATTTACTTGAAATCCCCAAAGAAGGAGAAATTGTCGAAGGCAAGATAGTAGGAAAGGGTCGAGCTACGGCCTTTATTGATCTTGGTATTTTTGGAACCGGTATAATATACGGTAGAGAATTTCAATTAACAAAGGACGAGTTGAAAGATTTAGATGATGGAGATACTGTTACGGTAAAAATCATTTCACTGGAATCGGAAGAAGGGTATGTTGAGTGTTCTCGCATTCAAGCGAAAAAAGAATTAGCCTGGGATGTTCTTGAAAAACAAAAAGAAAATGAAGAAACACTTACCGTGAAAATAGAAGGAGCTAATAAGGGAGGTCTTCTTGCTAAAATTTCAGGAATTCCTTCGTTTATTCCTTCTTCTCAACTCTCTCCTGAAAACTATCCACGAGTAGAGGGAGGAGACTCTGCAAAAGTTTTAAAAGAATTACAAAAATTCATCGGGAAAGAGATAGACGTCCGTATCCTTGATATTTCCAAAGAAGGAGAAAAGATAATTCTCTCGGAAAAAGCAAAAGACTCGGAAGAAAAAGAAACATCTCTTGTTTCCTATAAAGAAGGAGATGTGGTTGAAGGAGAGGTAACGGGAATTGTTGATTTTGGAGCTTTCGTACGTTTTGGAGACGGAGTTGAAGGACTCATTCATATTTCAGAAATAGACTGGAGCTTAATAGAAAATCCTCACGATATATTGAAAGAAGGAGAAGAGATAAAAGCAAAAATCATAAAAATAGAAGACGGAAAAGTTTTTCTTTCCTTGAAAGCATTAAAGAAAGATCCCTGGAAAGAAATAGAGAAAAACTATAAAGAAGGAGATGTGATTAAGGGCGTTGTTTCGAAATTCATTTCTTTTGGCGCTTTTGTAGAGATCGAAGGAGGAATTCAAGGTCTTTGTCATATATCAGAATTTCAAACTCGTGAAAAAATGGAAGAAAAATTGGAGATAAGAAAGACTTACAATTTCAAGATTCTTTCCATCGATGCCTCTGATCACCGCCTTAGCCTGAGAGTTGTTGAAAAATAAGGATACTCTTTGCTTGAGAAAGCTGTATCGCGGCACTGTTTCCTGTGGCGCAGTTTTCTTTAATTGACTACTCTTTGGTTTGTTACTATAATATGGGAGTAAATTCAAAAAACTTTTAACTTAACTGTTCATATTTTTATTTCTCAAAAGTGATTTCCTTTTAGGTGTTAAACACCCCTTTAGAAGTGATCTCCTCGTAGCTCAATCGGATAGAGCGACTGCCTTCTAAGCAGTAGGTTGGAGGTTCGAGTCCTCCCGAGGAGACTGTCTTTAAGAGGGTGAAAGCCTTTCGGTTACAATATGGCGGCCGTAGCTTAATCGGCAAAGCACTCGGTTGTGGTCCGGGAAAATGCGGGTTCAAGTCCCGTCGGTCGCCCCAATAAAGTCGTATTGCTTTCCCGTGTTAGAGGAAGTAGTCTTATTATGTCCTTTTTATCGGACACACCTCCTCGTAGCTCAATCGGATAGAGCAATTCCCTCCTAAGGAAAAGATGGAGGTTCGATTCCTCCCGAGGAGACAATAAGGTATAAATTCGAAAAAAGAGCTTGAAAAACTGGTTTTTGCTCGGTTGAATAGCCGAGTATTTTCTTGGAAAGTTTTTTAATTTTCCAATAAAAGTAGAATTATCTCTTCTTAAAACACCTTTAAAGTTATATTTTTTTATGCTACTCTTCCTCAATACATTTATAGTTTATTAAAATTACTTATCACATAAAAATACAATGAAAAATATTACAAAAAATCTTGGTAAAAACGCGCTTTCTTTTGTTTTGCTGATTGTCGCAGTAATTATTCTCTTTGGAATTATTGCCTCAGAATCCCTTCAAGAGGTTGAAGAAATCAATCTACGTAGTTTAGCCGTTAAGGTAAATGAAGGAGATGTAGAAAAACTGACTGTTATTAATTCAAAAATAGAGGTGGAATTTGCAGACGAGAGAGTTGCTATTGCGCGAAAAGAAGCTGATGTTAATATTTTCGATTCTCTTGAAAATTGGGGGGCGGAGAAAGAAAAGATAAGAGAGACCGACATAGATATCGAAGAAGAGCAAGACTGGTCTTTTCTTTTAACACTGTTAATTTTTTCTCTTCCCATTCTTTTTCTCTTTTTCATCTTCCGTTCCATTTTTAAACAGGCAAAGGGAGGTGCGATGCAAGCCCTTGATTTCTCAAAAGCAAAGGCTCGCGTTTTTGGAGAAGAGGGTTCTCCTAAATCAGGAGTCAGCTTTAAGGACGTTGCAGGGCTAGAAGAGGCAAAAGAAGAGTTAAAAGAGGTAGTTGACTTTCTAAAAGAACCTGCAAGATTTTTAAAACTCGGTGCAAAAATACCAAAAGGAGTTCTTCTTACGGGGAGTCCCGGCTCAGGAAAAACCCTCATGGCTCGTGCCGTAGCAGGCGAAGCAAATGTTCCGTTTTTTGAAATATCGGGATCAGAGTTTATTGAGCTCTTTGTCGGAGTTGGGAGTGGAAGAGTAAGAGATCTTTTTGCTAATGCAAAAAAGAAACAACCTTGTATTGTTTATATAGATGAGCTGGATGCAATCGGAAGAGCAAGAGGAGCGGGTCTTGGTGGAGGACACGATGAGAGAGAGCAAACCCTAAACCAGATTCTTTCGGAAATGGACGGCTTTTCTCAAGATGCAAAAATAGTAGTGCTCGCCAGTACTAATCGCCCCGATGTTTTAGATTCCGCTTTGCTTCGCCCGGGAAGATTCGATCGTAAAGTAATTCTTGATCTCCCCGATAAGAAATCAAGAGAAAGCGTTTTAAAAATACATGTTCGAGGAAAGCCCTTGGCATCGGGAGTAAACCTTAAAGAAGTTGCAGAAAGAACGCCTGGCTTTTCAGGTGCAGACCTTGCCAACCTTGCCAACGAAGCAGCGCTCCTTACCGCTAGAAAGAAAAAGACGAAAGTGGGGCAATCCGAGTTTCTAGAAGCAATCGATAAGGTTCTTCTGGGCCCAGAAAGAAAAAGTTATGCGATGAGCGACAAAGAAAAAGAGCTCGGAGCATATCACGAAGCAGGACATGCAATAACCTCTTCTTTTCTTCCTAATACAGAGCCCGTAAGGAAGATATCAATTGTCGCTCGTGGACAAGCTGGAGGATATACGATTAAAATTCCTGCCGATGAAAATAGAATCAAAAGAAAATCTGAATTTGTTTCTGAAATGGCCGTGCTCTTGGGGGGATATTCTACAGAAAAAATTATTTTTGGAGAAGTTTCAACCGGGGCGGTAAATGATTTAGAGAGAGCATCCGCTTATGCAAGAAAGCTGGTAAAAGAATTTGGAATGTCTTCTCTGGGACCAGTACACTTTAAAGGAGAAAAAGAACATGTTTTCCTGGGAAGAGAAGTTGGAGAAGAAAAAAACTATTCAGAAGAAACCGCGGCAAAGATAGATCGCGAGGTTGCTAATTTTATAAAAGAGGCAAGCGAAATGGCAGAAAAGGTTGTTAAGAAAAACGAAACTGTTTTAAAGAAAGTAGCAAAGACACTAATAGAAAAAGAAACGCTGGAAAGAAACGAATATGAAAAGATTATCGGAAAGGAAAATAATAAGTTGGAAGGAAAGGAGAAAAAATAGTAATTTTCTCTTTTCTGTGTTATAATATCGTGCGCTATAAGCGCGTGTAGCTCAGTCGGTAAGAGCGCAGATCTTATAAGTCTGAGGTCGATGGTTCGAGTCCATCCACGCGCACATAGCTTTGGACGGTTAGCTCAGTTGGCTAGAGCGTCTGCTCGACACGCAGAAGGCCGCAGGTTCAAGTCCTGCACCGTCCACCCCGATAGTAATTTTGTTTTTATTATGCAAATTCGGGATTTGGAAATAATTTACGAAGACAAAGATCTTTTAGCTGTAAACAAGCCCCCGGGAATAGTCGTTTTTCATGAACCTTTTTTAAAAGAAGAAGAAAAGAAGAAGATGTCCCTTTCTTTGTTGGTTGCTAAAAAGTTTCCGGAAGTTAGTGGTGTGGGGAAAGAAAGAAACGGAGCGGTTCATCGACTAGATAAGGACACCTCCGGGGTTCTCCTTTTTGCTAAAAATGAGAAAACTCTTTCTTTCTTGCAAAACGAATTACTTGAACAAAATGCAAAAAAAGGGTATATTGCTCTCGTCTTTAAAGTATTAAAAAAGGACGAGGGAAAGATTGACGCCCCTCTTGCTCGTTCACCAAAAGACAGAAGGAAGCAGAAAGCATACACGAGACTTGACCAAAAAAGAGCGGCTACTACTTTTTTTCGTACAATTGAAAGGTTTAAAAACTATTCTCTGCTAGAAGTTGAAATTGAAACAGGAAGAAAACATCAGATAAGGTGTCACCTCTCTTCTATCGGCCACCCCATTGCAGGAGACAAGCTTTATCGGTTTAAAGATCAAATAGATCCAGAAGGGTTAGAGAGACAGTTTCTTCATTCTAAATCAATAGAAATAAAAACACCCAGCGGAAAAAAGTGTTTTGAGGCAACCCTTTACGAAGATTTAAAAAAAGTATTAACGAGAATCCGAAGTTTGGATTCTAAAAAAACAATTTAACGAATTAATTTTATTCCTTATTAAAAATTTAGAATTATTATGTCTGTTAAACTAGAAAAATTTAAAAAAGAGCAAGAGAAAAAAGATTTTCCGGAAATAAAAACCGGAAACACTGTGAGAGTCACACAAGATATAAATGGAAAAGAACAATCTTTTGAAGGTCTTGTTGTTGCTACAAAACACGGTAAAGGCACTTCCGGAACAATTACACTACGAAATGTTATTGATAAGGTTGGTATAGAAAAGATTTTCCCTCTTCACGCACCAAGTATCAAGAAGATTGAAGTTACCAAGAAAGGAAGAACAAGAAAATCAAAGATATATTATATCCGAGATAAGACAAAGAAAGTTACAAGGAAAAAAATTAAATAATTATGAGCCCGGGTGTCGGAATTGGTAGACGACTTTGGTTGAGGGCCAAAGGTTCTTTATGAGCGTGTGGGTTCGAGTCCCACCCCGGGCACCAGAACTTGATACTTGAAAGATTAAGATAATTAAGATCTTTTATTCTTATGCATTTGGTTAATTGGATGGTGAATCTTTTGATGTTTTTTTTATTTTCAAAATTATTATTTTGTGCTACACTTAGGGCGTTTTCGAGAGTACATATAAAATATCGCTTGGACGGTTAGCTCAATTGGCAGAGCATCTCGCTTACATCGAGGAGGTTGTAGGTTCAAGTCCTACACCGTCCACCAAAAGCCGCGGTAGCTCAGTGGTAGAGCGCTTCTCTGAAAAAGAAGAGGTCGTCAGTTCAATTCTGACTCGCGGCACAAGAAAGAGTCAAACGCTTAGTTATTAATTTACAAGACTTCTTTTTTTATTTTTTTACTAACTTTTTATTGGCTATGCGGGTGTGGTATAACGGCTATTACACGTGCTTGCCAAGCACGAGATGGCGGTTCGATTCCGCTCACCCGCTCAGATTGCTTGACTTATTTTTTCTTCTATGATAAGATGGAATAATCTCCTCTCCAAAAGAGGGGTTTTTGTTTATTAAACTTAATAAAATAATTTACTGCGTATGTCTAAACAAAGCAGTTCTTCCGATGATGGCAGTCTTAATATCGCCTTCTTCTCGGTACTAACAGTCTCCCTCTTTCTTCTCTTTATTTTCTCAGAAGGAGAGGCACTACCGGAAGAAGGCGGAAGAGAGATGGCGGTTTTATCTTCACTTGAGAGTGAGTTACAAGAAGACTTAAAGGCAGACAACGTTGCTCTTTACAATGAAAATACTTTTCTCGCGCAATCAGCGCCCTCTTATCATGATGCTCAATTACTAGCAGTAAAAGAAGAAAACAAGAAAGAGGAAAAAGAAGAAAGCAAGAAAGAGGAAAAAGAAGAAAGCAAGAAAGAGGAAAAAGAAGAGGAAGTTGCAAAAGAGATGTGGGTTGCATTAACAGCTTATGCTCCTCTTGATCCCGGCGCAATAGAAGGAATGTGCTATTCTGGAAATCCGGCAATTACCGCTTCCGGAACTAATGTGCGCGAAGGTGTTGTCGCAACCAATCTTTTTGATTTTGGAACAAGAATAAGAATCCCTTCTCTTTTTGGAGATCGCATTTTTGTTGTCGAAGATAGGATGAGCTCTCGATTTACCAACACCGTAGATATTTTTGTTCATTCTAGGCAGGAGGCTAGCTCTTTCGGAAGGAAAGGAGCAACTATTGAAGTTCTTAAATAAAGAAAATAGCAAATTAAGCAGAAAAACAGAGATTGTTCTCTGTTTTTTTGTTTCTATAATTTTTTAAATGCTAAAAAAGAGTAAGAGTAATGTCCTAAAAATGAGTTGATTATGTTAAATCTGTGTAACTCTTTTCTCCATAGTTTAAATCCATTCTTTTCTATCCTCTCTATCTTTTTTTTCACATTAAACTGTACTACAACAATAAGCAAACCGCTTTTTTCAAGCTTGGATTTTATCACTGATAAGTATTCATCTTCTTTAGAACAATATTCTCCGCTATCAAAGATATTAGAAGTATAGATTAAATCATAAGATTCATTTTCAAATAATTTCAAATTATCATTAAAGTCGCCACAGAGAATATTGACCGCCTCCACTCGTCGTCTCACCATTTCATAGTTTCTCGGCTCTAAATAAAAAAGATAATTCTTTTTATCTTTAAACTGCCAAAAGCTATCTTTATACCAATAACCCGATTTTCTAAGACTGTTAAAAAGGTTTCTTTGCGTGCTTTTTTGAAAAATATTATCAAATATTTTTACACTTTCCGGAGCTATTTTTTCTCTTACTTTATTATAAATCTGTTCTTTATTGGAAAGCTTATAGTTTTTAAGAGCATTTATTATTTTTTTAGAAGGTATCTCTTTAATCATTCCATTCTTAAAATCAATGGTTATATTCGCCAACTGCCTTGTATCACAAACATCTACCCTTTTAACATCGTTAAATATTGACAATAGATTGAAAACAAAATCACCTCCACCTCCAACGCAAAAAGCTCTTTGAATATCCTCTTCCTTTTTAATTTTCAATAAAAAATTTACCGCCCTTTCGTTGGTAAAAAACCAAACAGGATAAAATTTTCTATCCAATATCTCTTGAGTATCTATTTTTTTACAAGTTTGCTTTATCATGTTTTTTACTATTATAACAAGTCGCTAATAAAAAAACAGAGAGAATTTCTCTGTTTTAAAGAGTGTGCCGGGGGCGGGGCTCGAACCCGCAAGCCTTAGGGCACACGATTTTAAGTCGTGCGTGTATACCAATTCCACCACCCCGGCATTATAAAAACAACCTACGACCTATAGCTTATGACCCTCTATAACTATAACCACTAACCGAAAAATGGCTATATAGAAATTAGTATTTTTCTATTCTTCTTTTTCTTAGCTTTTTCCCACTTTCTCCTTTCTATAGTCAGTAGTCACTTGTCAAAAGTCAATGGCCAATGATATGAGGCCTGGGGGGGAATCGAACCCCCGAATGTCGGTTTTGCAGACCGAAGCGTTACCATTTCGCCACCAGGCCTTTTATAGCTATAGCTTCCTTTTTATTTTTTCTTCTTTATAGAGCATAAGAACATCTCCTTCTTCCGCTTTCTCTTTACTCTCTAAAAGCATTCCAAACTCTTCGCCTTCAGGGATTCTTTCCATGTCTTTTTCTTCTTTTTTAATATTTATCAGTTTTCCTTCTCCAACTAATTTTTCATCTCTCCAAATTTCAACAATTCCCTTTTTTGCCTCTCCATTCATCACCTTTCCTCCAAGTATCTGCCTATTTTTCTGAGTACGGAAAACGGCCAGAATCTTTATTTTCCCCGTCTCCGTCCTTATTACCTCTTCTTCTAGCATTTCCTGAGCATACTCTTTAACCTTTTCAATAAGCTCATAGATAATATCAGAATAATATATTTCCACATTTTCCCTCAACGCCATTTTTTCCACCACTCCATCCGGTTTGATTCTGAACCCAAATATTTTTGCTTTTGCAGTTTTCGAGCACTCTATGTCAGACTCGGTAATGTTTCCCACATCAGCTCTTATTATTTTTATACAAACCTCCGATTGTGGAATCTTCTCTAAAGAACTCTCAATGGCTTCAAGAGACCCCATTACATCCGCTTTGATTATAATATTAAGTGCTTTTTTACCTTCAGAAAGAAGAGATGTGTCTTTTTTTACTTTATCTTCTAATCCAAAAGTCCTCGCTTCTTCCAGTTTTTTAAAAACATAAAACTCTTCACCCGCCTCAGGACATCCCTTAATCCCTGTAACTTGCACCGGAACAGAGGGCCCCGCTTCAGGTAGCTCTTCTCCCAAAAAATTTTCCATTCTCCTTATTTTCCCGTAAGAACATTTTGTAGCAACAATATCTCCCTTTTTTAACACTCCTTCTTTCACTAAAAAGGTAACTACAACCCCTTTCCTTGGATCTCTTTTTGCTTCAATAACCACTCCTTCTGTTTGTTCTGTCTTTTTATCCTCTATCTCTTCCATTTCGGCAAGAAGAGTAATTATTTCCAAGAGATCTTCAATTCCTGTTTTTTCTTTGGCAGAAACATTTACCGAAGGGACGCTTCCTCCATAAGATTCTAGGAAAACTTCTTCCGTAGATAAATCCTGCTTTACTCTTTCAATATCAATATTTCTTTTATCTATTTTATTGATTGCAACAAGGAAGGGTGTCCCTTCTTCTTTTAGGTGCTTTATTGCTTCTTTTGTTTGTTCTTTGATGCTTTCGTCTGCGGCGACAACAAGAATCCCTACATCAGCCACCTTCGTTCCTCTCGATCTCATTGCAAAAAAAGCTTCGTGCCCGGGAGTATCGATAAAAGTAATATCTTCACCTTTATGAGAAACAACATAAGCTCCTATGTGTTGAGTAATTCCTCCTGCCTCTTTTTCAGTAATTTTTAAGTCCTTTACTGCTTCAAGGAGTGAGCTTTTCCCATGATCCACATGACCCAATACTACAACCACAGGAGGGCGGAGATGTTTTTGGCTATTGTCTTTTTGTTGGGAATTATTTTTCATAAAATCAAATAAGTCTAATCGTGAAAAACCTTTTTGTTTTAGTCTTTTTTCCGAGAGTTATCTTTAAGTGCTTTGTTTATTACTTTTACCTCCTCGCTGGAGAGAGAATAATTTGAGCTCCCTTTTTCTACCGGCTTACCATACACTCTGCTCCCTTCTTTGGTGTAAAGACCGGTAATCACAACTCCGCTACCATTCTTGTCTAAAAGAGCTACCGAAAAACTTTGATCTCCACCTCCTTCGTGAAACGGATTAAATCTTTCTATTTCTATGTTTTGCAAAAAATATTGTTGTTTCTCTCTAATCTCTCTTAATTCTTTTTTTATCTCTTCATTCTCTTTCTTTATCTTAGAAACTTCTTCAATAATACTCTCTATATTTTGGGGAAGGCTCTCTTTGTTTTTTCTTTTAAAATTGAACATAACCGCTTTTTAACACCTGTTTACTTGATAATTTAGGTAATTTCTTTTATCGAGGGGCGGCGGGAGAGGGATTCGAACCCCCGGTACTTATTTAGTACAGTTGTTTTCGAAACAACCCCGTTCGGCCGCTCCGGCATCCCGCCTTACACTTCGCTTTACAAAGACTATTTTATATTCCGCTTTACAGACAAAAGTGAAGACGTGAGTGGACCCGACCGGGCTTGAACCGGTGACCTCCCCGCCCCTTCTTTCTTGGACCCAGTGGGGCTCGAACCCACGATCTTTAGTATGCCATACTAACGCTTTTCCTCTAAGCTATGGGCCCCCAATGAAAGGGCGGGGTGCTCTGTGGCCAACTGAGCTACGGGCCCTATTTATAATCATTACCGCTCAATGCCGCTTATTATATCACTTCTCCCTTCTATTATCAACTTCCTTTCCTGAGAACTAATAAAAGAAAATTTTATTTTTACCGCTTCTTTGGGAATTATCTCTTTTATTCTTTGACTCCACTCTATCGCAATAATATTCTTCTTATCTTTGGCTATTTCTTCAAAGCCCAAAGAGAAGAAATCTTCACTTTCTACTCTATAGGCATCGAAGTGATAGAAGAATTTTTTGCCTTTTGTTTTATATTTTTTATATATTAAAAATGTTGGACTAGTCACTTCTTCCTTCACTCCTAATCCCCGCGCAAACCCTTGAATAAAAGTGGTTTTTCCTCCTCCCAGGTCTCCTTCCAAAGCTATAAAGATCGGTCCTTTTTTAAAAAGAACAGCTTTTCCTAAAAGAGCTCCCTTTTCTCTCGTTATTTTTGCAGATTTTGTTACTATTTCCATTTTTAAAATAAATTGACTAAAAGCTAAATTGATGTAAAAATATAGACAGTTTTAGTCTCTATATTAAGTTAATAACTATAATAACTTTTATGCCAGAAAATTCCAAGAATATAATGGGGGAAATAAGAATCCCTTATGAAATCGTTAAAGAGGGAGAAAGAGAATTAAATAATATTCCGGCAATAAACGCAAAGATAAAATCATTTATTGATAAAGATGTCTCTAAGGTGCTGGAGATTATTATGGCCGGCGGCCTCTTTTCAAAAGCATCAGATATCCACATTGAGCCTGAAGAAAAAAGAACAAAGATGAGAATGAGACTTGATGGAATTCTTCATGATGTAATTATGTTCGATAAAG
>Ga0207421_10007629_pt1 | contig 11466 bp, 7 predicted proteins | sample SodLakKL_010_SED_4_FD_187542 | JGI IMG/M metagenome (GOLD analysis project Ga0207421, IMG submission 187542) | Alkaline sediment microbial communities from Lake Tanatar, Kulunda Steppe, Russia - 8KL_010_SED (SPAdes) (version 2) | ecosystem: Environmental > Aquatic > Non-marine Saline and...
CCCGCCACAAGAAGATACTGAAACTTGCACGTGGATACCGCGGCGCCGGGGGGCGGTTGTTTCGACCCGCCAACGAGCGCGTGCTCAAGGCGCTGGCCTATTCCTATAGAGATCGCAAGCAGCGCAAGCGGAACTTCCGTCGCCTGTGGATCACCCGCATCAACGCGGCTGCGCGTGCCCATGGCATGTCGTACAGTCGCCTGATGGGCGGGCTCAAGAATGCCGGCATCGCCCTGAATCGCAAGATGCTCGCCGACATGGCCGTCCGGGATTCAGAAGCATTTGGTGCCCTGGTCGAGGAGGCCCGTAGTCATCTTTAGGCCGGATGCAGGCTATGATGAGATGCCATGTGAAGAGCCCGTGACGAGTACCCGGAACCAGCACGCGGTGCGGATGCGCAAGCTCGCGCAGAAGAAACACCGCGTGCGCGAGGGATTGACTCTGATCGAGGGTGCACGGGTGCTGAGAGCCGCTCTCGATGCAGGTACCCATATCGCCTCTATGCTGGTCGACGAAGATTTTATGGCCAGTGAAGACAACGCCGCACTCGTGCGCCGGGCGGCCGAACGGGGGGCCCGCATTATTCCTGCCGATCCGGCCGTCATCGAATCAGTCGGTTCGGTGGCGACGTCGCAGGGATTCGTCGCCGCTGCCCGTCTCCCGAGCACCCGCCTGGGCGATGTCATGGAGGCGGCTTCACTGGCGGAGAGTCGCGGGCGGAGTCTCGTGCTGATCGCAGACAGGATATCTGATCCCGGGAACCTCGGAAACCTCATACGCACGGCGTCGGCACTCGGTTGCGCGGGGTACGCTACCACCACCGGGACCGTGGACGCCTTTTCGCCACGGGTCATCCGTGCATCTGCCGGGACGGTGTTTGCCGCCCCCGGGGTGGAGGCAGTCCCGACCGATGTTCTTTTGGATGAACTGCGGCAAAGGGGGTATCTGCTGGTGGCCTCCGCGCCCAACGGCGATCAACCCCTCGATCGTTTTGCCCCCCCTTCTCGTATTGCCTTACTCGTCGGGGAGGAAGGCGCTGGGCTGGCCTCGGACATGCTGCGTGCCGCCGATGTTACCCTTCGCATCCCGATGATCGCGGGCGCTGAGTCACTCAACGTGGGCTCTGCCGCGGCGATCTTTCTTTATGCATTCAGTCCCCTCCGCGATGCACAATAGGAAATACCATCGAAAATGGTGACGGCCGAGGCCGAGGGCCGGCGCGGGGCTCGAGGTTGCGCGCTTGCTCCGGAGGGAAGTGCCTCTGTCGAGATAATCGAGCGCGCCAATTTCGCCGGGAGGGGCCGCGTAACGGGTCGTCATTTGACCGGGGTGCGCGGGGGTGCTATAATCCCGCACATAGGAAAGGACGTGAGCGGGTGCTCGTCCCGGAGACGTACTGGCGTATCTTCGAGATGACCGGATGGGTAGAAGCGTACCTGATGTACCGGGTCCTCGTGCGCCGCGCTCGCCAATAGACTGTGCCAACAAGGCAATGAAAGGGTCTAGTAACCTGGAGGGTAACCGTCCCTAGAGAGGGGATACACCGCTGAAAGATCCCCCGGTCCTCCAGTCGAAATTCGCCCCGGAGCTGCGGTTCGAACCCCTCGAGGCAGTAGATGCCGCCGGCCTGCGCCGTTATCGCAACCCGCTGTGGAAAGTGGCCGCCATCGGGCGGCAAGCAGGGTGGTACCGCGAGCATGCTCTCGCCCCTGGGGCGGGAGTTTTTTTGTGTCGATGAACAGGAGGAGAACAGTGGATCCCAAAGGCGAGATCAGCGAAATCAGGGAGCGTGCATTGTCCGAGATCGCCTCCGCACAAGACGAGGAGGAGATCGAATCCTTAAGGATCGCCTATCTCGGTCGCGAGGGGCGTCTCACGATGATTCTGCGCAGTATCGGTGGGCTACCTGAGAACCGTCGTGCCGAGGTGGGTAAGGAAGCCAACGCCGCCAAGAAGGCGATCGAGGATGCACTAAAAGATGCGCAGGAGGCCCTCGCACAACAGCCACGGAAGCCGTCGCTCGACGTTACCGCGCCCGGCGTCCCGGTGAACCTGGGCACGCGACATCCGCTACGCTTGGTGCTCGACGAGGTGCTCGATATCTTTGTAGCCATGGGCTATTCTATCGCCGAGGGACCCGAGGTCGAAGAGGAATGGTACAATTTCACGGGACTCAACATTCCCGAGGATCATCCGGCCCGCGACATGCAAGACTCGTACTACGTGGGCCAAGACCTGGTTTTGCGCAGCCAGACTTCTCCCATACAATTGCGATATATGCAGACACACGCGCCCCGGTTACCGGTGCGGATCGTGGGTCCAGGGCGGACGTATCGCAGGGACACAGAGGATCCCAGTCACAGCCCCGTCTTCCACCAGTGCGAAGCGCTACTGGTGGATAAAGGCGTACACATGGGGAACCTGCGAGGAACCCTCACGGAGTTCGCGCGCAGGTTGTTCGGGGACGCCGTGAACGTGCGCTTTCGGCCCAGCTACTTCCCATTTACAGAACCCTCCGCGGAGGTCGACGTCACCTGCACGAATTGTTGGGAGCGGGGTTGCTCCACCTGCGGGGGGCAGGGATTTATGGAAATCCTGGGCGCGGGAATGGTGCATCCCCGGGTGCTGGAAAACGGGGGCTATTCCCCGGATGATGTTTCAGGGTTCGCTTTTGGTATGGGTATAGAGCGGCTGGCAATGATCAAGTTTGGAATCAGTGATCTGCGCTCTTTGTACCGAAACGACTTGCGATTTCTCAGGCAGTTCGGAGGTCGATTGAGATGAAGGCGTCCTACCGTTGGATCCAACGCGTATCCCCCACGGACCAGTCCGCAGAAGAACTGGCCCGGACGCTGACGTTCCTTGGGTTAAATGTCGAGAGCGTGACCGCACTGGCCGAAGTGGTACCCGATGGAACGGTCATGGCGGAGATACTCGAAGTCGAGGATGGGGGAGAGGGCCCACCGGTATGTCGCATCGATGCCGGGGATGGGCCGGTGACGGTCGTCAGCCGGGCCCCGAATGCGCGTCCCGGCGTCTTCGTCCCGTATGTCCCACCGGGAAGTACGATGCCGGATGGGGCACGGGTCGAATCGCGGGATTTCGGGAATGTGACGTCGGCCGGTATCCTCTGCTCCGCCGGTGAACTCGGGATTCCTGGGGGCCCCACCGAGTACCTGCTCGAGGTACCCGTGGCCAACCCCGGGGCGGATGCCGTGGAAACACTCGGCCTCGACGACTGGATCCTCGACTTTGACCTGACACCCAATTACGCGACCCATTGCCAAAGTATCGTGGGGATCGCGCGGGAGGCCAATGCGAAGTTGGGATCCGGGTTGCATTGGCCCACCCCCGAATCCGTCGAAGGCACGGGTGGTTCTTCAGCCCGCGTACAGATCCTCGATAGCGATGGCTGTCCACGGTATAGCGCAATGGTCATCGAGGACGTGGTCGTCGCGCCCTCTCCCTGGTGGCTACAGCGAGACCTTCTCGCCTCTGGCATTCGTCCCATCAACAATATCGTCGACGTGACCAACTACGTCATGCTCGAGACGGGGCAGCCACTTCACGCATTCGATCTAGACCTGCTCGAGGAGGGACGCATCGAAGTGCGGCGGGCGACCGATGGCGAGCGACTCGTCACACTCGATGGACGAGAGCGCATCCTGCAGCCCGAGGACCTGGTGATCGCCGACGGGCGGCGTCCCGTGGGATTGGCAGGTGTCATGGGCGGTGAGAACTCCGAAGTCCATGCCGGGACACAACGTATCCTCTTGGAGTCCGCCCATTTCGATCCCGTGCGGGTACTGAAGACGGCGCGTAGGCTTGCGCTGCAGACGGACGCCTCGATTCGCTTCGAAAAGGGTGCAGATCCCGAGGCCACCGTGTGGGCTCTTTCTCGGGTGGCAGAGATTCTCGCGCGCATCCTGGAGGCACCGCGACCGGGGCCGGTACAGGATCTATACCCCAATCCCCCCGAACGGAGATCGATCCCCTTCGATGCCCGGGCGATCAACAGCCTTCTCGGCACCGATCTCGATCGGGATAGGATCATCGAATACCTGGGGCGGCTGGGTTTTCGCTATCGGGAGGATGCAGAGGCCTTCGAGGTGCCCAGCTGGCGATCCGATGTGCATATGCCGGTGGATCTATCCGAAGAAGTGGCGCGGCTGCACGGCTACAACGAGATTCCCGCTGCTCTTCCAAGGACGGAGGTAATGGGGTATGTGCCCGACGCGCAGAGTGCGGCGGAAAGGGACACCGTGGAATACTTGGTAGCTGCCGGATTCCACGAGGTCATCACGCGCTCATGGATGCCCCCGGGATCTCTCGAGGTGCTGGGTACGCCCGAGGACCACGCTTTCCGTTCCCTGCTACCCGTCACGAATCCCATGCGTGATGACCAGTCATGGCTTCGCTCCACGCTACTGGGAGACATCCTGCGCGTCCTAAGAGAGGCAAAGGGCGTGCACGGTGGAGCGCGGATCTTCGAGCTGGGTCGTGTCTACGTGCCCCGGGAACTCCCCCCGGTATCGCTTCCGGAGGAGCCACTGCGCCTTGCAATCGGGGCCACCGGACCCGTCTCGCCCCCGCATTGGGCGCGTTCGGAGATGCCGGAGATCGACTATTATTTTGTGAAGGGGGTCCTCGAGGGTTTGCTCGATGCTATTGGTGTGCGTGATGCGCATTGCGTCCCCACTGATGCACACTTTCTGTACCCCGGGCGTGGTGCAGCGCTGGTCGTATCTGGCCAAGTCGTCGGGCATTTTGGGGAATTGCATCCCGCCGTTGCCAAACGTTCCGATCTTGATGAAACTGTTGTGATTGGAGAGATCGATTTCGCGGGCGTCGTGGACGCCGCGGAGGCACACATTGCAGTATCCCCGGCTCCGGCGTACCCTTCCGCAGGACGCGATGTGGCACTCGTCGTCGACGAATCGATCACGCACCGCGAGATCGTGGATTGCATGCGGGAGGCCGCGGGCCCGTTGCTCGAGGAAGTGCGCCTGTTCGACATCTATCGAGGACGTCCGATCCCGGCCGACAAGAAGAGTCTCGCCTACCACCTCATCTATCGTGCACCCGATCGCACGTTGACGGATGAAGAGGTCGAGGACATCCAGGTGGACGTCCTGCAGGCTCTTCACGATAAGCTGGGAGCCGAACTGCGTTCATGATTCGTGTTGACGAGGTGGATGGATGATCCTGCTGCGGGCACAAGATATCGCCAAATACTTCGATGGTGAACCCGTGTTTTCCGGGGTTTCCCTCGAGGTAGCCGCGAAAGAACGCCTTGGCATCGTCGGCCCCAATGGTGCGGGCAAATCGACGCTGTTGCGCATCCTGGCGGGACATATGGAACCCGACGAAGGTTCCGTATATACCCTGGGAGAGGACGTCTCCCGATCGATGATGTCGCAGGAGAGTGATCTCCCCGGTGATGTGAGCGTCCTAGGGGCAATCATGGGGGCGTTCGACGAACTGCGTAAACAGGAGGACCATCTCCGCCGTTTGGAAACGGAAATTGCGTCGGCGCGGGACGACGATGAACGTACCCGGCTCATGGAACGATATGGCCGCCTGATGACGCAATTTGAGGATAAGGGTGGCTACGGGATTGAGGCCCGTGCCCGCGAGATTCTCGGGGGGCTAGGCTTTGGCGATGACGCGCTCGAGCGCGAGGTACGCTCCTTCTCGGGTGGCGAACGCGTGCGTCTCGCGCTGGCAAGGGCGCTGCTCGAACAACCCACTATCCTGTTACTCGATGAGCCAACCAACCACCTCGACATCGAATCGAGCGAATGGTTGGAGGAGTTCTTGCGCGGATATCCGGGTACCATCGTCGTGGTTTCACACGATCGCTATTTTCTCGATCGTGTGGCCTCGGGCATCGTGGAGATCCATGCCGGGCGGGTCGAGCGCTATCCGGGCAATTACAGCGCCTTCTTGTCCCAACGTACGGCGCGCAGGGAGCTGCAGTGGAAGCGGTACGAAAAGCAACGCGAGGAAATCGCCCGCCTCGAGGACTTCGTGCGAAGGTACGCGGCTGGACAGCGGGCTCGCGAGGCAAAAGATCGCCAGAAGAAGATCGAACGCATGGATCGGATTGAACCACCCCCGGAACTTCCCGGTGGTATGCAATTGACGCTGCGCGCACCGCGCAGTGGCCGCGAGGTGCTGCGCGCTCGGGGGCTTCGGATTCGCCGTGGAGACCGCGTCCTGGTAGAGCACCTGGATCTCGATCTTTATCGCCAACAACGGATCGCGTTGCTCGGGCCCAATGGCTCTGGCAAGACCTCTCTCCTCCGGGTACTCGTCGGCGAAGATTCGCCTGACGAAGGCGAGATTCATTACGGTGTCGGGGTGACCACGGGCTACTTTCCCCAGGACCTCGCATTTCCCGATGAATCCCTGGGCGTTGTAGACGAATTGCGGCGACCATTCCCCGGTATGCACATCAGCGAGGCCCGCGACTACCTCGCCAGGTTCGGATTCATCGGGGAAGAAGTATTCGATCCGTTGCACACATTGAGTGGCGGTGAGCGGACGAGGTTGCACCTGGCCAGGCTATCCCTGGCGGAGGCCACCCTGCTCGTCCTCGACGAGCCGACCAACCACCTCGACCTCGCTGCCCGCGAGAGCCTGGAGTCGGCTGCGGCAGCGTTCGATGGAACCCTGATATTTGTGACGCACGACCGGTACTTTGTCGACAACGTCGCAACGGATCTGTGGGTGCTCGAGAACGGTAGACTGGAGTCCTATTTGGGAGGATACTCGGAGTACCGCCGAATGATCGCACGGCGGGCTTCACCTGAGAAGAGGACCAAAGAGCGCGGGGCTTCGATGAACCGTGGTCGGCGGAAAAGGAAAACGTGCCCCGGCAAGACTCGTGCCACACGGGTACGGGTGGAGGACCTGGCCGCCATCGAGGAACAGATCGAGGTGCTGGAGCGTGAACGTGAAGAGGTGGCGGCGCATCTTGGTGATCCCACAGCCTACGACGACGGCAGTGGGGCAGAACTCGTCTATCGTTACCGGGAGATCGAGCAATCCTTGGCGGCATTGTATGAGGATTGGGAGGAAGTCGGCCGGATGCTGGAGGAACGCAACGAGGTGTAGGCGAATTCCCATTTAGGCATCAACAAAGGGAGGTGAGGAGGCGGGAGGGTGGTGTTGCCGCCGATCCCCGTCGTGTCCCATGGCCGAAGTGCGTGTGGACATTTACCACAAGAGTTATATCCTCAAGGGAGAAAAAAGTGCAGCGCAGTTGCGCAAGGTCGCGATGGAAGTGGATTACCGCATGAAAGAAATTGCCGAAGCGTCCCCCAATATGGATCTGACTCGGATGGCCGTGCTCACTGCCCTCACCCTGGCCGAGGAGTATCTTGAGACGCAGGAGCGGTATGACCGCGTCGTGCAGATCCTCGAGGATGAGTACCAGAAGGGACGTCGCGATTCTCGGCCCGTGATTCCCATGAAGCGGGACGAACAGGGCGAGGGGGGATGATGGACGCCTTCAACCAGCCCGGAGATATCGAGGGCTTCGATGCCGAGGTGGAAGTTATAGTCGGCTCGGAACCGGTCTCCGAAGTCTCCCGTGTCCCCCGCTCTCTGGTGGTCGGAGTCGACGACCTGCTGTACCTTCCGGATATGCACCGCGACCGGGTTTACCAGTTGCATGAGCGCCTCGGGATCCTCACACTTCACGACTTGGCGGAGGCGGCCGAAGCGCGAGAGTTGCGTTTTCAACCGGGTTTTGACGCACGTGCAGAAAGGAAGTTGCGCAATGGGCTTCGCAGGCTCACGGATCCTGCCCTCGGGTTAACCCTCGATTGGGCGGATCATTTCGCAGAAGGGGTTTCCCGACAGCTCGAGGAGCAGTATTGCGTGTCCTGCGTTGCGGTCGGTGCTTTGCGGCGTCGGTTCCAGACCCCTTTGTTTCCCGAGCTCCTAGCGATCACCCAACGCCCGGATCGGCTCCTCGAGCGACTCGCGGTGGATGCTGAGGATGGGTATCTCCGGGGGTATCGCGGTCGCGGGTCCACCGGGTCCTTCCCCTTTGCAGATCTTTACACAATCGGCAAACAGCGCGTGCGGGTCTATGCATGTTCGCCCGGCGAGAAGGGTGTCGCGCTGCACCTGCTTACCGGTAGTCCAGCGCACCTGGAGAGGTTGGGCTGGGAGCGCTTCTACCGCGAAGATTTCGACGGATTATCCGAGGAGGGTGTATATCGGAGGGCCGGGTTGCAGTACGTACCACCCGAGTTGCGAAACGGTGACGAGGAGATTGATCACGCGCGATTCGGCAAGCTTCCTCGTCTGATCGAGCGAACGGACCGCCGGGGTGAACTGCACTGTCACACGGCGTGGTCTGATGGGCGGGATAGTATTGAGGCCATGGTCCAGGGTGCGCGTGCCCGTGGACTCCGCTACATCGCAATCACCGACCATTCGCGGTCGCTGCACATCGCGGGGGGGTTGACCGAAAGAGAGGTCTTGCGCCAGGGCGAAAAGATACGGAGTCTACGCCGCAAATACCCTGATATCCGCGTGTACTGGGGCCTAGAGGTCGATATATTGCCGGACGGCAGTCTTGATATGCCGGATGCCATCTTATCCCGGTTAGAATTTGTTCTTGCCTCTGCCCATGTTGGACTGTTCGCGTCTGGACGTGAAGGCTTGACGAAGCGCCTGATTGCCGCGGCTCGCCATCCCATGGTGGACTGCCTCGGTCATCCGACGGGTAGGATTCTCGGCATCCGTGAGCCCGGGCCCCCGGATATGGAGGCTTTGCTTGGGGCGTGCCGGGAAACCGGGACCATCCTCGAGATTAATGCGTCGCCGGATCGGTTGGATTTGCCCGATCGTTGGGTGCGCCGCGCGCGCGATCTTGGCATTCCCCTCTCGGTGAACACCGATGCCCACGCGGTGGCGGACCTGGACCTGTACCGCTACGGGGTGGGGTGTGCCCGCCGGGGATGGTGTGGCGCCAAGGATGTCGTCAATAGCATGGATGGAGACCGTTTCGATGCGTGGATTCGGCGACCCAAGTCAGAGCGATGGAGGTTGGGATAACATCGTGCAATGGGTGGATTGGCGGGATGCGAGCCAGGAGGACTGCGAGGAGCATCTCGATCGAACGGCACTGCGGCAACTCGAATTCGCCGCCATAGCCGATCGCGTTGCGGCCCATGCGAGCAGTTCGCTCGGAAACGGATTGGCAGAGGCGATTCGCCCCCTCGGGACGACTGAGCAGGTGCGCCATGCGCTGCAGGAGACGTCAGAGATGCGGACACTGATGGAGGAGTCGGAGCCGCCGATGGGAGGCATCTCCGACCTGTCGCCGTTAATCGGCCGCGCGCGGCGGGGTGGGGTCCTGCTCCCGGAGGACCTTCTCGCCGTGGCGGATTGCTGTCGGGCCGCACGATTGTTGCACCGATATTTGTCCCGCCAGGATCACCTCGATCGATTGTCAGATCTCGCCGAGGCCCTAGATCCCGATCCGGCGCTCGAGAAGTCCATACGCGGCGCGATCACCGAGGACGCGGAGGTTGCGGACGACGCATCGCCGGAGCTACGCCGACTGCGTAGGGCTTTGCGACAAAAATCCGAAGAACTCAGGCGTCGCCTCGACGCCATGGTGCGCAGTCCCGAGTTGAAGAACCATTTGCAGGAGGCAATCGTGACGCAGCGCGGTGGCCGGTACGTCTTGCCCATCCGCCAGGAGTCACGCGGGCGCGTGAAGGGGATTGTCCACGGACAGTCGTCCAGCGGCGCCACGGTTTTTATCGAACCACAGGTTGTAGTGGAGATGAATAACGCACTCCAGCAGCTTCACGATGAGGAGGAACGGGAGGTCCTGCGCATCCTCGGTGATTTGAGCCGAGACGTGGGTCGAGAGGCACGGCGACTCGAGATCGACCAGGAAGCACTGGCTCGCATCGATTTCATCTACGCCAAAGCGCGCACGGCCCGGGAAATGGATGCGGTGGCGCCGAGGCTCAACGACGAAGGCTATCTTCGGTTGGTTGGGGCACGGCACCCTTTGTTGGGAAAGGACGCCGTTCCCCTGGATGTCGAAGTGGGCGGCGATTTTCACACCCTGGTCGTCACCGGGCCCAATACCGGGGGCAAGACCGTGGCGCTGAAGACCATCGGGCTCCTCACGCTCATGTGCCAGGCGGGTCTTCACATCCCCGTAGATGAGCAAAGCGACATGGCGCTCTTTCGTGCCGTGTACTGCGATATCGGTGACGAACAGAGCATCTGGCAGAATCTCAGCACGTTCTCCTCGCACATGAATAATGTCATCCCGATCCTGCGTTGCGCGGATTCGACGGCGCTCGTACTGCTCGACGAACTGGGAGCCGGCACCGATCCCGCAGAGGGCGCGCCTCTGGCGGTGGGGATCCTGCTGAGCTTGCACGAGAGGGTCGTGCGGACCGTGGCAACGACGCATTATGGGCAACTGAAGAGCTTCGTATACGGGTTGGACCATGCGGCGAACGCGAGCATGGAGTTCGATGCCGAAACGCTATCGCCAACGTACCGGCTGGTCCTTGGGACACCGGGGCGTAGCAATGCGTTCGAGATCGCCGGTCGCCTGGGTATACCAGAAGATGTGCTGGCGCGGGCACGACGCGCCATGTCTGGCGAGGAGATGGATGCCCAAAGCCTCATCCGTGCCATCGAACAGGATCGGCGCGCGTGGGAAGAAAGCCGGCGCCGGGCGGAATCGGAAGTGCAGGATGCGGAAAAGTTGCGAAGGCGGGCGGAGCGGCGCGAGGAGTATCTCCGGGGCGTACAAGAAGACATCGTGGCGTCCACGCGAAGAGAACTCCGCTCTTTCATGGACGCCACACGAGAGGAAGCCAACGCCCTGCTTCGAGACATCCATCGCCTGGTCTCGCAGTTGCATACGGGCCTTCCAGCCGGAGACGATCCGGCGGACGTTTTGCATCAGGCAGAGGAGCTGCGCCGGCGGACGCTGGACCTACGCAGTCGCACGGAGCAGTACCTATCGTCGAAGCGCCGTTCGCTCGAGAGCCGCTCCGAAGAGGAAGCCGCCCCGTCGCCCGAAACACTCGAGCTCGATGCGTGGCGCCCCGGTCAACACGTGCACGTGAGAAGCCTGGATCGTCCCGGGCGAATTCTGGAGGTTAACCGGGAAGATGCCGATGCGGAGGTGCAGATCGGGGTCATGCGTACCCGGCTTCCCTTGTCCGATTTGCAGCCCATGGAAGAACCGGAGGAGCGACGGGAGCGATTGCGCCTTGGCGAGATGGCACGCGTGAAGGGCGAATCGCTGCCAGAAGAAATCAACGTACGCCAGCATACCGTCGACGAGGCTTTGCCCAAGGTCGCCAAGTACCTGGACGACGTGGTATTGGCCGGCGGGAATCGGGCTGCCATCCTGCACGGGAGGGGAACTGGAGCGCTACGAGATGCCATCCGATCCTACCTGGA
>Ga0207421_10007630_pt1 | contig 11464 bp, 10 predicted proteins | sample SodLakKL_010_SED_4_FD_187542 | JGI IMG/M metagenome (GOLD analysis project Ga0207421, IMG submission 187542) | Alkaline sediment microbial communities from Lake Tanatar, Kulunda Steppe, Russia - 8KL_010_SED (SPAdes) (version 2) | ecosystem: Environmental > Aquatic > Non-marine Saline and...
CCGGCCGTCTCCAGCTTCCGACGGAAGGAGGGGAGCCGCGGCTGATTCAGATCAGCTGTCACAGTAAGGAGGCAGGGCAGGTCAATTTCTACCACCTGTTCATCCCCGCCCATATCCAGAACGGCCTCCACCTGACCGGCATCTGTGCAACGAATTTCCCTGGCGTATGAGGCGTGCGGTATGTCCAGGAACTCGGCCAGTTCCGGACCGACCTGGGCGGTATCCCCGTCGGTGGTCTGCATCCCGCACAAAACCAGCTGATATCGAAGGCGGCGGATCGCCTGCGCCAGAGTGAAGCTGGTCGCGAGGGTATCGGCGCCGGCGAACTCCCGGTCCGCAAGCAGTATGCCGTTGTCCGCCCCCATCCACAGCGCTTCGCGCACGGCGGCCTCGGCCTGGGGCGGACCCATGCTCAGGGCGGTCACCCGGCCCCCGTCGCGCTCTTTGAGCGCAATCGCAGCCTCGAGGGCAAAAAGATCGTACGGGTTGGTCTGCGACTGCACTCCCTCGCGCATGAGGTTTCCGGTGTCCGGGTCCACCTCCACCTCCCCGGTGAGCGGAACCTGTTTTACACATACCACAATATCTATGATAACCACTCCTCTCTGACGCCTGCTGCGATGCAGTTGTGCGGTGCCCCTCCTAGGGATTTCTTTGGCGACCCGCTGCCTCCTCCCCGCCCCGCCCACTTCCTTGACCTCTCACCCCGGCGCAGGTATGATCACCGTAAATGATTCAGAAGACGGAAGGGGTGAGGCAGCCGTGAACGAACGCACCGACCGGGATCCCTCTGGTTACTTCGCCGATACCGCGGCTGACTACGATTCTTGGTACGAGACACCGCAGGGAGCCTTCATTGATGACATAGAGACAGAACTGGTGTTTGATCTGGTCCCCCCGGTGCCGGGAGAAAAAGTGCTGGATGTCGGCTGCGGGACCGGCAACTTCTCCCTCAAGCTCGCGCAGAAGGGCTGTGAAGTCACCGGCATCGATGTTTCACCGCACATGCTGCAGCACGCACTGGAAAAGGTCGCGGGCACCGACCTGCCGGTGTCCTTTTCCCAGATGGATGCGCGACACACCGAGTTTCCCGATGATCATTTCGACGCAGTGTATTCTGTCACCGCCCTCGAATTCATACCGGACCGCGACCAGGCCCTGGAGGAGCTCCGTCGCGTTCTGAAGCCGGGCGGGAGAATGGTGATCGGCACCATAGCCGGCGACAGCCCGTGGGGAGAGGCCTACCGGGCCGCGGCAGAAGCTGATCCCGGATCTGTCTTCCGGCACGCGGATTTTCCCACCCGGGAGGAGATCGAGAGCCTGCGGGAGGACGAGGTCACCGGCAGCGGGGAATGCCTTTTCATCCCACCGGACGCCGACCCCGGGCGCCTCCGACGCGAAGAGGAACATCGCTGCCGGGGCTCCCACCCCGGCGGTTTCTTCGCCGTGGCCTGGAGAAAGCCCGCACCGTCCCCTGTGTCCTGCCAGATATCACTGTACCCGCTGGCCGGCGCGAAAATGAACGCAGATGACGCGGTCCGCGAGGTCCTGAAAATCCTGCCCGAGTACGATCCGGCCGTGCAGGTGAATCCCATGAGCTCGGTCCTGTCCGCACCCCCGGATATACTGACCGCCATGCTGCGCCGGGTCACCGAGCACTGTGCGGAGCGGCAGATTCCCTTCAGTCTGGCAGTGACCATATCCAACACCTGCGGTCGCGCGGGTCGAGCGGGGAGAGATGAACCTCATGTGTGCGAGAGATGACCCGCGCCGGGCGGTGATCGTCGCGGCGGGAGGACCGCCGCCGGAGTCACCACAACACCAGTACATACAAGATGTGCTGCGGGATGGAGATCTTCTGGTGGCAGCAGACGGGGGAACGGAGGTGCTGCGCCATCTCGGGCTCACACCCGATGCTGTGGTGGGAGATCTGGATTCCCTGCCGCAGGACGGGATCGCCCGCATGCAGGCGAGGTATCCCGGACACATCATCCGGCACCCGGCGGAAAAAGACCACACCGACGGACAGCTGGCCGTGCAGTGGACCCTGCAGCAGCTGGAGTGCCGGGAGGAGAAGCATCTCATCATCTGCGGGGCATTCGGCGATCGATTCGATCACTCGCTGGCGCTGGCGCTGTACGCGGCGGCCCTCGGCCGCGACAGCGGAACCTCGATAGTGCTGACCGACGGGCGCCAGTGGGCTTACCCGGTGTGCGGGGCGCTGACGCTGCGGGGAGCGCCGGGTGATACCGTCTCACTGATACCGCTGACCGGGCGGGCGACCGACGTGCATATCCGCGGGTTTCGCTACCCGCTCAGCGGAGGAACGCTGCACTGGGGCCAGACCCTGGGCGTCAGCAACGAGATGAAGGATTCGCGCGCCCGGGTGCAGGTGCGGGGAGAGGGAGTTCTTCTCGCGGTGCATCACACCAGCGACCACTGACGCGGCAGGCGATTGCGAAACCACGCCGCCTGTGAGAGGCCGCTGCGGCGGGCGTGCCGCTTGAGACACTTCATCCCCGCCCCCACCAGCTCCGGGGTGTGGCTGTCACTTCCCAGGGTGACCAGCTCACCACCCAGACGCCGGTATTCACGCAGAATTGACCGGGAGGGGTAAGGCTCACCGGGCGGCTGCCGCAGGCCGGACGCATTCAATTCCATGAGCACCCCATCCTGCAGCATCCGCTTGATGATCTCCACCACCTGGGGCCAGTGCGGGGAGTCGGGGTCCAGGCCGGGCACCCGCCGCGCCCCGTGCAGTTCGATCTGCGGGCCGTGTCTTTTGGGCAGGTCGAAGTGACCCACACTGTCCACATCTATTTCTGCCAGCATTTGCCCGACTGAATCGAGATATGCGCGGTAGTAGTCATCCGCCTCCGAGCTGTCGCAGGACTCGTAGGTGTAGCGCACTCCCCCGGCCACGTGCACCGTCCCGAGAACGAAGTCAAACGGCCACTCGCGCAGAAAATCCCGGATCTCGGGAGCCCGCCCCGGGTAGTAGCCTATCTCCACCCCCACGGCGATCTCGCGATCACAACCCGCATCGCGGTCCAGGCGGCGCAGCACGTCGAAGCGTTCGGACACCTCGCGGGACGAGGGCAGAAACTCGTCCGGGGCAAACTCGGCGTGATCGGTGAAGCACAACCCGGACAGACCGCGCCGCCCCGCCCACCGGATGACTTCTGCGGGCGGGCTCTCGCTGTCGGGCGAGTAACAGGTGTGAATGTGACAGTCGTACGATGGCATCGGGGTCCGGTTCCTCAGTCGCGCGATTCGACGCGCTCGGTATACTCACCCGTGCGGGTGTCTATGCGCACCTTGTCGCCTTCATTGATGAAAAGCGGTACCGATACGGTGGCTCCCGTCTCCACAGTGGCTTCCTTGGTGCCACCGGTCACCGTGTCCCCCTTGAGGCCGGGCACGGTGTCGGTAACCTCCAGGACAACGCTGGTGGGAAGGTCCACCCCGACCATCTCGTCCTTGAAGGTCAGGACCCTGACTTCGGTGTTCTCCCTCAGCCATTTGACTGCCTCGCCCAGCTGCTCCTCAGACAGGGCAGTCTGCTCGAAGGTCTCCGTATCCATGAAGTAGAACATATCCCCGTCGCGGTACAGGTACTGCATCCGGCGTTTTTCGAGATGGGCCGCCGGGACCTTCTCTCCCGAACGCAGGGTCTGCTGCGTTATGGTTCCAGTCATCAGGTTCTTGAGGCGCGCCCGCACGAAGGCCGGGCCCTTGCCCGGTTTCACGTGCTGCGACTCCAGCACCTGCAGGATCTCGCCGTCCATCTCCACGGTCAGTCCGGGACGAAAGTCGTTGGTAGATATCACGCATCAATCACCACCAGATCCTTGCTTATGCCCGTAAGTATCTCGCCTGCATCTTCGGTAACTACCACCAGGTCCTCTATGCGGACCCCGCCCCATTCGGGAACGTAGATCCCGGGTTCCACCGTGACCACCATGCCGGGCTCAAGTGGGGTAGTGCCCCGCCGCCGGCTGAGGGAGGGTCCCTCGTGCACCGCCAACCCGACGCCGTGTCCGAGGCCGTGGCCGAAGTATTCACCGTATCCGGCATCCTCAATGATGTCGCGCGCGACCTCATCGATTTCTGCTCCGGTCTTGCCCGGTTCGATCGCGGCCACCGCGGCTTCCTGCGCGCGCAGGACCACGTGATAGATTTCACTCTGACGCTCATCAGCTGCCCCCACAACCACGGTGCGCGTGGCATCGGAGCAGTACCCGAAGCGGCGTGCGCCGTAGTCGAAGGTGATGAAGTCACCCCGTTCGATTTCCTTGTCTGAGGCCTGCCCGTGCGGCATGGACGAGCGCACTCCGGAGGCAATAATCAGGGGAAATGCCAATCCCTCTGCCCCGCGGCGTCGCATGCAGAACTCAAAATCGAGGGCAATATCCTCCTCCGCGCGCCCCGGTGCCACTGACGGCAGTATTTCCTCAAAGGCGGCATCGGCGGTCCACGCGGCCTCACGTATCATGTCCAGTTCTTCCGGATCCTTCACCTGTCGCAGCTTCTCTACCACCCCGGAGGTCGCCACCCACTGCACCGCCTCTATCTCATCGGTCAGATTGCAGTATTCCTCGTACGTCGTGTGTCCCGCTTCGAATCCGACCCGGCCGGGATCCAGATCAGAGAGGAACTCGCGCAGTGTATCCCGCGCATTCTCCTTCACCTGCACCGGGGCGAAGCCCGGCGCCTGCTCCGCCGCCTGCTCGGTGTAACGTGAGTCCACGAAAATGTACTGTTCCTCCGGGGTAATCAGCAGGGCCCCTGCCGACCCCGTGAACCCGCTGAGGTACCTGCGGTTCTCCGCGCTGGCGACGAGAAGATGGTCAGGGTCGTCCCTTCGCTGCAGCTCATAGCGCAGCCTTTCAAGCCTCTCATTCCCTGCCACTGATCTCACTTCCTCTCGATTTCTGCGGCAGCGATCGCGCAAAGGCGCGGGATCGCTGCCGCATCGGTTATCCCGTCTTTCGTCAGGTCAGCTCCGGATAGAGCGGGAAGGCCCGGCAGAGATCAGAAACCGTCTCCCGCACTTGCTCAAAAGCACTCTCCGCATCAGCATCGGCCGTGACCGTCCGGTGGATGGCCCAGGCTATGCGGTCCATCTCCTCCTCGCCCATCCCGCGCGACGTCAGTGCGGGGGTACCGATGCGGACACCGCTGGTGACGAAGGGACTGCGCGTCTCAAATGGAATGGTGTTCTTGTTCACGGTTATGCCCACCGACTCGAGACGCTCCTCTCCCTCCTTGCCGGTTATCCCCGTATCCGTCAGATCCAGGAGAATCAGGTGGTTGTCCGTACCGCCGGAAACCAGCCGCAGACCCCTCTCCTGCAGGCCGTCTGCCAGGGCCGAGGCATTCTGAAGAATCTGCTTCTGATAATCGGCAAACTCCGGCTGCAGCGCCTCCAGAAAACATACTGCCTTGGCGGCAATTATGTGCATCAACGGACCACCCTGCAGACCCGGAAATACCATCTTGTCGATTCCCTTGCCCAGCTCCTCAGTGCGGGAAAGCACCATCCCACCGCGCGGTCCGCGCAGGGTCTTGTGCGTGGTGGTGGTGACAAAGTCCGCGTGCGGAACCGGGGACGGGTGCAGACCAACCGCCACCATGCCGGCTATGTGCGCAATGTCGGCCACGAGATAGGCATCCACGGCATCGGCAATCTCCCGGAAACGATCGAAATCTATGACCCGCGGGTAGGCGCTGGCACCGGTCATGATCATGCGCGGCTGCACCCGGCGGGCCTGCTCCTCAATGCGATCGTAGTCCAGCATCTCCGTGTCGGGATCCACCCCGTACGCCTCTATTTCATACAGTATGCCGGAGAAGTTGACCGGACTCCCGTGCGTAAGATGCCCGCCGTGATTCAGATCCTGGCCCAGGATAGTATCACCCGGTGCAAGAACGGAAAAATATACCGCCATGTTGGCCCCGGAACCGGAGTGCGGCTGTACGTTAACATGGGCCGACCCGAAGAGCTCACCGGCGCGTTCGCGGGCCAGCTCCTCCAGTTCGTCCACGTGCTCGCAGCCGCCGTAGTAGCGCCGACCGGGATATCCCTCCGCGTACTTGTTCGTCGGGGGAGTGGCCGCGGCCTCCATGACCGCCGGGCTCACGAAGTTCTCCGAGGCGATGAGCTCCAGAGTGTCGCGCTGCCGCTTCAACTCGGCAGTGACCGCCGCGTGTATCTTCTCATCAGTTTCCCTCAAATGCTCCCACATCTCAATTTCACCTCTTTCGCACATCAGCGCGGCAGGATATGCACTGGTGAGTCAATGCCCACGTGTGCCGCCTCCATGACCGCCTCCGACAGGGTTGGGTGTACATGGACGCAGCGTGCCAGATCCTCTACGGTCATTGCACTTTCAATGGCGAGTACGCCCTCCTGGATGAGTATCGGGGCCTCGGATCCGAGAATGTGCATTCCGAGCACCTGCTGGCTGTCTGCGTCAAACACAATCTTGACCAGCCCGTCCGTCTCGCCAATGGCCACCGCCTTGCCGAGCGCGGTGAGGGAGAACTTGGCAACGTCGACGTTGTCGAAGGTCTCACGGGCCTCATCTTCATGATATCCCACGCTGGCCGCCTCCGGCATGGTGAACGCCACATCGGGAAGCGCACGCTGGTTGATGTGATGCGGCTCACCGAACAGGCAGTCGGCGGCCACTATTCCCTCGGCCGTAGCCACGTGGGCCAGCATCATCCCCCCGGTGGCATCGCCGACGGCCAATACGTCGGGATTGGAGGTGACCATCTCCTCGTTCACCACCACGGCACCGGATTCGGTCTCAACTCCCAGCTGGTCCAGGGGCAGCTGCTCAATGCTGGGTTTTCTTCCCACGGCGTTGAGGACCAGATCCCCTGCGGCCTCCTGCTCCTTGCCCCGGCGCTCGTACCTGACTATCTTGTCATGCGCATCGGCACCCTCAATGCCGGTGACCGGAGCGTCGGTGATCACGTTGATGCCCTTTTTGCGCAGAACCGGCCGTATCCGGCGGGATATCTCGTCATCGAGGTATTTCAAAAGCCGCGGGTTGCGGCCCAACACGGTGACCTCGGCGCCGAAGGCATTGAATATGCTGGCAAACTCGAGGCCGATCACATTACCACCCATTATGATGAGATGTTCCGGCACGTGCTGCAGGTTCAGAATCTCCCGCGATCCGATGACACCGGGCAGGTCAATGCCGTCTATGGGGGGATCCAGTTTCTCCGACCCGACGGCCAGAAGCAGCCTGGAGGTCTCCAGCCGGGTCTCGTCTCCCTCGTCGCTGCGAACGGTAACGTGATGAGCGTCATCCACCACACCGAGCCCATCATAGATATCGACGCCGTTTCCCTCCAGCAGCTGTCGTACGCCGCCCTTCAGGCGATCCACCACCTCGTCCTTGCGTGCGGCGGTTGCAGCCAGGTCCATTTCCGGCTCGTCGACCAGCACACCATGCTCCCCTGCCGCCCGGCAGTCCTGCATGATTTTCGCCGCCCGGACGTAGGCCTTGGTGGGGATGCACCCTTCATTCAGACACGTCCCGCCCAGCCAGCGCTTCTCTACCAGAGCCACCGCCGCGCCCAGCTGGGCGGCACGTATGGCGGCAGGATACCCACCGGGTCCCCCGCCCAGCACCACCAGATCATACCTTCCGTTTTGCTCAGTCATCGTCGGCACCAGCCTCCTTCCGCTCAGCTTACCTCTTGCGGTTCCACTGTTCAGTCCGGTATTTGTCCTCATAAAGCTCGCGCACCAGATCACGTTCCGCATCCGAAAGCGTATCTGGCAGCAGCTCGAGTTCGAAGGTCCGCGAGAATCCCCGCCTGAGCGCATCGGCCACCTTTTCGTAGGTAAGGTCGGCATCGGTGACCTCGGCAAGCCCGGCCGCCTTCCGCTCCAAGGTTCTTAGCACCCGCTTTCGCACGGGCCCCGAACCCAGATTCAGAGTCTGCACCACTGCGTCGCGGTCCAGCTCCAGCGGCACCGAGCCATGCTGCAGGAGCACGCCCCGCTGGCGCACCTGCGCGCTGCCGATGACCTTTCGTCCCCCGACAGTAAGCTCGTGCGGGGTAGCGCTGTCGAAGCAGGCGGCAGAGCTCAGCTCGCGGTCGCGGCGCGTTGGCGGTCGTCCCGGGGCCAGATCCGCCTCTATGCCCAGGGTGCGCAGTCCCCGCACCAGGGCCAGGCTCAGGGCGCGGTAGGTCTCCAGAACCGAACCGCCCAGCAGGTGCTCGCCGATGACCGCCGCGTACGTCAGCTCGTGCTGGTGCAGGACCGCCCGCCCCCCGGTGGGCCGGCGTACCCAATCGAACCCCAGAGACCGGCATCCATCCTCATCCACCTCGCGCTCGTGCGACTGGAAATACCCGATAGTCAACGCAGGCGGATCCCAGCCATACAGGCGCAGGACCGGGGGTGATTCCCCGTTCGCATGAGAGTACAGCAAGGCCTCATCGATCGCCATGTTCATCGCCCCGGGATGCGCGCCGTCGCAGATCAGCCGCCAGGTCCGCGCACGGTCGCTCAGAGCTGCCCTGGGATCCGTCGAGTTGCTCATGATTGTGCCACCCCCGATGTCCCGGCTTCCGGCAGACAGCCGGCCGCGCCCAGTGCGCGCCGCGCCTCCTCCGGGGTCAGGGGGCGGTGATAATTGTAGGGTTCACGCCCGGGCCTTTCGTTATAGTAGGGACGGTTGCAGCCGGAGCACCCGCTCGTCTCAAAGGGCTTGCCCCGCAGGGCACCCCGGTCGAGTGCGGCGGTGGGAATGGCCAGGATCTGTTCCCGATCACCGAAGGCAATGTCCTCCACGCGCAGTCTGCCGCGGGAAATGAGATAGGCGGCCAGCTGCACCCTCCGGTACTGCTCCATGGGCGGCTGGGGGCGATCCTCCAGGGGCGTCCCGCGGACCGGGGTAAAGGCAAACAGCGCCACAGTAATACCCGAATCGGCCATGAGCTGCAGCACTTCGGCCACGTCGCGCTCCGTCTCCCCCAGCCCGACGATTATGTGGGTGGATATTTTCCCGGGGTAGCTCTCAGCCAGCTCCTTCAACAGCTCCACCCGTCCCACCCAGTCTGCGGGAGAGCTCCGCTTGTACAGGCTGAAAACCTCCGGGCTGGCCGCATCCAGAGCCAAGCCCAAACGTTCTGCCCCGAGAGCGAAAAGCTTGCCCGCCTCACTCAGCGTAGCGACCACCCCATTTATTGATGTGGGCACATGAAAGCCGCTGCGGTGCATCAGGTGAAAGAATCGTTCGAGAGCAATCCGGTAGTCGCCCCCATGCACCACCTGCAGGCAGGCGCGCTGCACATCTGCCCGCCGGTGTGCTTCGACCAGCTTCTCTACCGCCAGTTCCAGGGGAAAGGAAGGCCAGCTTATGCGGGAAAGAAATTTCGGGGATGCGGTGCTCTCCCGACCCTGGGCGCAGAAAGCACACGAAAACGCACACTCCTCCCCCACCATGAAGTGCGCGGTCGTTGCATCGGCATCCACTCGTTTGTTTACCAGGCCCAGGACCTGCGCCGTCCCCATTGAAGCCTTTATCTGCAAGGAAAACTCTCCTCTCTCCGGATCCTGCCTCAGTGAACTGCGGCGCGAAACTCGCGCAGGCTGGTGAAGCTGCCCGGTGGGCGCTCAGTCCCACCCGCATACAGCGCGCAGCATTCGTCGGCCCAGGAAACCGCAGCGGGCCCGACGGTATCCACCAGTAAACGGCGGGCTCTTCGGGTTGGCTGGACCAACACATCAAAATCACAGGCCGCCGCCACCAGGTCCAAAGCGCAGCGGTATATGCCGGACGGGCGCATGCACCCCAGATGCATCTGTGCCTGAGGCAGGCGGCGCCTGGCATACAGCATGAACTCAGCGACCCCGGCCAGAGACGGGGGCGAAACTGCGGCAAAGCGGGTCCCGGGGGTGGGACGGAGCACCAGGAAAACGACCGCCTCCGGTGGGTCGCATGCGAGAGCATCCACCACCCCGTATTCCCCGTCGATCTCCCCTCCATCCAGCCCCACCACTATGTGCGGCACCACCGCCACGTGCGCGGGCACCTCGCGTCGGAGACGACGAAAAGAATGAAGATAGTCGGCAAACCCGTGCCCCAGCCCCATGACCCGTTCAATGGTGCGGTCGGATCCGACCATGTCGAAAGATACGGCATCTGCGAAGCGCGCCGCGGCCTCCACGTGCTCGCCACCCGCCAGGCCCACGTGCAGGTTGAGCCGCGCTCGCTCGGCCAGCTGCTGAAGCAGCGACCGTGGGGGCAGCGGTACCTGCCCGCTGGCATCGCAGCCGCCACTGATGAGCAGGCTCCCGGGAATCCGCCCCTCGGGGTCCTCCAGCCGACCCGCCAGCTGGTCCGCCGGGGTCATCTGTCCCAGGTAGTGCCCGTTGCAGTGGGCGCAGCTCAACGCGCACTCGCTCCCGGTGGCCGAAACGCTCTCAGTGTTCTCCGGAAATACAAACAGGAAGGATGAGTAGGGTTGCAGACCTACCTCGTCGCGCTCGGTGAGCATGCGGCAGAAGGAATCGCGCCGCGCGGCGACGGCCGCTGCACCGGGATACTCTCCCGATTCAAGCTCCGAGAGAATGCGATCGAGGAGCGGTGCTCCCGGCACCGCTCCTCGACCAGTCGCCGTATCAGCCATCAGCTTCGTCCTCCGGATACCATCTGACCACCGGCCTACGCGAGGCTGTGACCTCATCGAGCCTGCGTACCGGCGTGTACCTCGGCGCCCCGTGCAGGTCTTCCGGATCCTCCGCGGCGCGTTCGGCGATATCGATCATGGCCTCGATGAACGCGTCCAGGGTCTCCTTGCCCTCGGTCTCTGTTGGCTCAATCATCAGGGCCTCGTCGACGATCAGCGGGAAGTAGATCGTCGGCGGATGGAGACCGTAGTCGAGCAGGGCCTTGGCCACATCCAGCGTTGCCACCCCATGTTCCTTCTTGAGGTTGCTGCCTGACAGCACGAACTCGTGCATGCAGCTCCGGTCGAAGTCCAGGTGATAGTGTTGTTTCAGCGACTCCTGCAGGTAGTTGGCATTCAGCACCGCGTCCTGGCTGACCCGCTTGAGACCGTCGGGGCCCATCTTGCGGATGTAGGCATAGGACTTGACCACCACGCCGAAATTGCCGTACATGGATCGCACCTGACCGATGGTCTCCGGGCGATCATAGTCCAGGTAATACCCGTCGCCGTCCCGCTCAACCAGCGGGACCGGCAGGTAGGGGGCCAGCTCGTCGGTGACGACGATGGGACCCGATCCCGGACCGCCCCCGCCGTGCGGGGCACCGAAGGTTTTGTGCAGGTTGTAGTGCACGATGTCAAAGCCCATGTCACCCGGGCGCGAGTAGCCTAAAATGGCGTTGGCATTGGCACCGTCGTAGTACAGGAGGCCGCCGCAGTCGTGCACCATCTCCGCGATGCGGTGGATATTTTCATCGTA
>Ga0207421_10007632_pt1 | contig 11463 bp, 13 predicted proteins | sample SodLakKL_010_SED_4_FD_187542 | JGI IMG/M metagenome (GOLD analysis project Ga0207421, IMG submission 187542) | Alkaline sediment microbial communities from Lake Tanatar, Kulunda Steppe, Russia - 8KL_010_SED (SPAdes) (version 2) | ecosystem: Environmental > Aquatic > Non-marine Saline and...
TTTGTCTTTTTTGGCGAGCTTTCCTAGTTTCTTCCTTAATTTGTCTGTGATATCATACTCATACATTTAGTATGGCCCTCAACTCTTCATCTTTCATCTTCCTTTTTGGGTTTTTTTTCTTGTGGGTTTCATACTCTGCATCTATTTCCTTTAAGACAGCTTCGTTAGGCTCCACGTACTTGTATCCTTCAGTCTCAGCAAATTTTCTCAGGGCTTCGCTCCTGTTGGAAAGGCCATATTTACCTTTGATAACATCTAATACCCTCTTAGTATATTCATCCATCTTAAATCTGGCTTCAATCATTTTTAATCACCTTTTGTGATAAAAAATCATCTTTGGTTTTAAAGCTTTTGGTTAGAATTAACCAAACAATTCAAATTTGCTATTGTAATAAAATGAAAAACTAAAAAACACACAACCACTAAACACTTTTAGCGTAGAGTATTAAAAAAACCAAATTTTTCCATTGAAACAATTGAAAAATAATACAAATTTAACAGAGCAGAAAAAAACAATAGGAATAATTGTTATACTCTGCCATGACAAAATTTAAATAATTGTTATACTCTACTATGACAAAATGGAAGAAATAAACAGGACATTAATAGACTGGAACCCTTGGCATGACGGTGAATTCCCCGAAGAATTGCAAGGGATAAAAAGAAAAATCGATCTGACTAAATATCTTGATTTTAAGGAAATAAAACTAATTGAAGGTGCAAGAAGGGTTGGAAAATCAACTCTAATCTACCAGGTAATTAAGCACCTCCTGGGGAAAACGGATAAGATATTGTATGTAAATTTCGAAGACGAGATATTAAAAAAGTACACTTTAAGTGAGATATATGATTCATTCTTGGAAATAAAAGAAATAGATTATTTGTTTATTGATGAAGTCCAAAACTGTAAAGAATGGGCATCTTTTGTTAAAAAGATGTATGATACAAGAAAAATAAAACAAATTTACATTACCGGCTCAAATGCTTCTTTAATAAAACAGGATTTTGCTACTCTGCTCACAGGAAGAACAATTAAAATAAAAATAAAACCACTAACTTTTGAAGAATACTTGCGATTTAAAAATATAAATCCTTTGCCCATGTCAACACAAAAAAAAGCAAAAATAAAACAAAGTTTTTCTAAATATCTAAACAATGGCGGATTTCCTGAAGTTGCCAAAAGGGAATATGCAAAAAGAGAAATATTAACAAATTACTTTGAAGATTTCCTCTATAAAGACATAGTAACAAGATACAATGTTAACGCAGAAAAAATAAAAGATCTTTCAATATATTTAGCTACAAATGCAGGAAAAATAATAAGCCACAGAAAACTAGGAAAAACACTAAACCTTAATGTGATGACAGTACAAGATTATATCAATTACTTAAAAGAAATATATTTATTAAAAGAAATATACAGGTACGACCCTTCTCTAAAAAAGCAATTTTCATCACTTAAAAAGCCCTATTTCATCGACACAGGGATTGTAAACACTATCTCTTTTAGATTTTCAGAAGATTTTGGAAGGGTACTCGAAAACCTTGTATTTAACAATTTAGAAGATGCTTATTTATTCCAGGGAAAACATGAATGTGACTTTATAATAAAAGAAGGTCTGAAAATAAAAAAAGCTATACAAGTAACTAGCTCAATAAAAAACCCGGAAACCAGAAGAAGGGAGCTAAACGGCCTTTTGGAGGCTATGGACAAACACAACCTAAAGGAAGGGCTATTACTCACATTTGATGAAAAAGATGAGTTCAAAATTGGAAAAAAGAAAGTAATAATCAAACCTGTATGGGAATGGCTTTTGGAAAAAAATGAATGAACCAAAAATCAAAAATTTCTACTGGAAATAGAAACAAATTTCTCTTAACAATAGAAAGATTTTCGACAAAAACCTTTTTCGTTTATAGAAATATTTTCATAAGAAGATAATATTTTGAAATAATTAGTATCCCATCTTCATAAAGTCAAGCTAAGTGCTGGTATCAAAAAAATACTTTTTCATAAAAAAAAGCTAAAACAAACCCAATTAACAACACCTTCTCTTAAAGAACCAAAAAAACCAAACAAAAAAACAAAAAACTTTTGCCAAAACCAACAAAACACTTATATACAATTATGTACTACAAATGTAATACAATGGAAATTGCCCAATTCAGAATACCAAAGGGTTTAATGGAGCAGGTAGATGCATTGGTAAAAAAAGGCCTCTATTCAAATAAATCAGATGTAATAAGAGATGCCCTAAGAAGGCTTGTAATTGAAAACCAGGTAGGAACCGTACCCAATAAAGGAAATAGCGTAAAACAAGTAAGAAAAGCAAAAAAAGAACTATCAAAAGAAATTAAATCATTCAAAGACTTTAAAAAAATAAAAAACTAAACCAGTAGATCTTCAGGTTTTTTTGCTATAACATACTTTTTTGCTCTATTAATGAAAATATTATCCCTTGTAACCAAAACAGCCCCTTTTCTTTTGGAGGTAGCCATATGAAGGCAGTCAAAAAAACTTATCACATAATTAGTTTCACATTCAATTCTTCTTGCCAAAAAATAATCCTCGTCCAATGATTTAACATAAACAAAACTTTTCCCTTTTTTTAGAAAAAGCAATTTTTCTTTATACAAATTTTTATCATTTAACACATACTCAATCTCTTTTAAAACAAACCTGCTGTAATAAATTATGCCCCCATCACACAAAACCATCTCAAGAAAGTCCCTTGCAATCTTCCAGTAAGGTTTACCCTTCTTTTCATCACCTTCTTTCTTAAACAAATTAAGCCAGATGCACGAATCAACGTAATAGACATTCTTCATAAAAACTATTGAAACAAGCCCAATTAAAAACAACTTCTCTTAATAAGCCAAAAAAAACAAACAAAAAAACAAAAATCTTGCAAAAAAACCAACAAAAGCTTTATATATACAAAGTATATACAATACACTTATGGCAACTGATATGATATCATTGAAACTGGAAAGAAATTTCTTAAAAGACATAGACAACATTGTAAAAATCCAAAACTACCAAAACAGGACTGAATTCATTAGAAATGCACTAAGGGAAAAAATTGAGCAAACACAAAAACAGGAAGCAATAAAAAAAATCGCCCAGCTAAAAGGAGCTTCAAATAAAAAAACTTCCCAAAAAGAATTGGAAAAATTGAGAAAAAAAGCCTTCGATGAATTTGAAAAAGAACTCTAGTAAATCTCCTCAGGTTTATAAGGCTTAGCCAAGTCCTTTAATTGCCTGAAGTGCTTATCCCTTGTTACAAGTAAAAAAAAGTTTTCTTTTGCAATCAACGCATGCAACACATCACCTGCTGGTAGATTTCTCTTGATGCTTATCCTTTTTGCCTCCTTTATCTGTTCTTTTGTTGCATAGGTTTTTTCCAAAAAGCTTTCAAAAGGTTTTATAAGAGCTTTAATTTCGCCTTCTGAATAATTCATCTCCAGCTCTTTTAGTGTCAAATCACTTATAACTATTCTGCAGCCGGATTTAATTATACGCCTAATTAAATTAAAGGCATGTTCACCCAAAGGCTCATTATTAAAGCCAAGCCTGCTCTCATAAAGATCAATCCAAATGCAGGTATCAAAAAAATACTTTTTCATAAAAACAATCAAAACAAACCCTTTAATAACAAATTCCCTTTTTTAGCCGGAAAAATTACAATTTAAATCAAAAATCCTCTTCTACAACCAAAACCCACCAAACAAACAGACAAGAGATATAAAAAGCAAAATACCTTTTGTGTTTCATAAAAAAGACTAATTTAGTTTTAAAAAAGAAAAAATCTTCTGTAAGCAATCGAGGATTACATTTTATGTATTGTATAATTATGTCTTTTAAAAACGAATCTACTAAGACCATAAAAGCGAAAGTTTTAAATAGCTTTTTAATGGTAACTATAGTATGCCAAGCGATACCGCATTTGGAGGTGTTCTCAGCTTCTTTGAAAGGCTGGGTGTATATGATGTAATCTTACCTTTCATACTGACTTTCACTATATTTTTTGCAATACTTGAAAGAACCCAGGTTCTTGGAACCGAGGAGCTGGATGGTGAGCAGGTAACAAAAAAAAACCTGAACGCGATGATTGCTTTTGTTGTTGCATTCTTTGTTGTTGCAACCCCACAAGCAGTAGGTATAATGCACAGCGCACTTCCAAATATAGTTTTGCTGGTACTTATTTCAGTCAGTTTCCTAATGCTTGTTGGAACGTTTTACGGGCAGAAGGAAGAGGTTAAATTTGATGGAAATTTGAGGCATTTTTTAGTGGGTCTTGCCTTTGTGGGAGTACTTCTTGTCTTTGCAGGAGCAATTCCCCACTCAAGTCATGACAGCTGGCTGCACTTTGCCTGGGATTATATTGTATTAAATTTCCAATCAACTGCCGTAAGCTCAATTTTCATGATACTATTATTTTTGGGAATAATGGTCTGGATAACAAAAGACTCCAAAAAAAACAGCGGTTAATAAAATAAATAAATTTAAATATAAAATATAACAGAAGGTGAATAAATAAAATGGATTTTCAGCAAGCATTAAGGCAACTTGAATATGATTTTGCTATATTAGAAACACTACTGCCATTTGTGTTAATTTTTGTTATTTCCTTTGCAGTGCTCCAAAATGTTAAGGTCCTTGGAGAGAATAAAAAATTTAACGGAGCCATTGCAGCAGTTCTTGGATTGATGGTGGTTATACCACACGCCCTACATCCAACTGATGACACTGTAGTAAGCATAATTTTAAGCTCAGCTCCCGCTGTGGTTGCTTTAATAATAGCTGTTATCCTTGCAATGCTTTTATCAAGCTCAATTGGTGGCCCAGCCACAATTACTAATAATTATGTTGTATATATAGCCCTTGCAATAGTATTGTTTATCTTCGCATCAAATGCCTGGGATTTTCTGCCACTCGCAAATTTTATAGGACCAGCAACGCAGAATCTTATAGTAATACTACTTGTATTTGGATTGATTGTTTATTTCATTGTCGGAGGCGGTGGTGGAGGTTCCACTGGTGGAGGAGGTTCCGCTGGTGGAGGAGGTTCCCCTACTTGATTTTAATTAATCATTCAGACAGTACTTGATTAAGATTATGTGATAAAAAATGGATTTTATGCAGGCAATAAGGGATATTGAATATCAATTTGGCATATTAGAAACGCTTTTACCATTTGTATTGATTTTTGTGATTACTTTTGCGGTTCTTGAAAAGATGCCTATTTTTGGTTCCGATCCAAATAACAAAGGGATGAGAAAAAAGGTAAATGGAACCATCGCAGCAGTTCTCGGACTGCTGGTTGTTATACCCCATGCCCTTTATCCAAGCGATGATACTGTTGTTGGAGTTATTCTCAATTCAACCCCTGCAATTGTTGGCCTTATTATAGCTTCTGTACTGGCATTGATTCTCGCCACTTCTGTGACGGGGAAGCAAGATAATGGAATTCCAGGTGCACAATACATAGCATATATAGCCCTTGCAATTGTCCTTTATATTTTCGCACACAATGCCTGGCCCCATACAATACCATTTTTTGATCAGATAAGCCAGGCAACAATAAACTTAATTATAATACTCCTGGTTTTCGGCCTGGTTGTGTTTTTAATTGCATATCCCTTTGGAGATGGTAATTAAAATCCGGATTAATAAATCAAAAAATAAAAAATAACAAAACTTTAAAATGGCTACACCAGTAATGGACGCAGAACTTTTGCAGTATTTTTCACCTTTCTTTGTATTTATATTCCTATTTGCACTATCATATGCAATCCTGCAATGGGGTAAGATGTTTGGGGAAGCCCCAAGTATTCACATAATGATATCCCTTGTGATTGCTTTTTTTGGAGGGATTTATTCAGATGGTATAAGAAGCTTAATTGAATATGTGATCCCCTGGTTTGTTTTTTTAATAGTTTTATTTATGCTTGTTATAATGCTTATTAAAATGTTTGGGGTTAGTGATGATTCCATTCAGAGCGCAGGTAAATCCCCGGGTGTTTACTGGACTATTCTTATTGTTGCCCTTGTTATAGTTCTGGGGGGACTTAGTAATGTTTTTGGCGAGGACATGCTAGGATATACCCAGGACGGAAATACTTCACAAGAGGGAACAACGGGAGAGGATGGCGAAGTAAAAAGCACGGACACAGGAAATATTGAAGAAAACATAGGGGCAACCTTTTTCCATCCTACAGTTTTAGGAATGATTTTTATTCTTTTAATGACTGCCCTTGGTGCAAAGCTTTTATCTGCTCCTGCAACTAAAAAGTAAAAGAAAATAAGAAAAACTAACTTATACTATTCCCCACCACTTCTTTCCTGATCATATGCTTCCCTTGCCGTTCTTCGTGCACTAGTATCATCTTTATCCAGTTTTTGTGTAAGCTTTTCAAGTGCATGGACGTTTTCTGTCAGGTTAGGAATTATCTTTTGGAAAACCCTCTCCATTGCCTTTATCTCAACTCCTAAGTTAGTTATATTCTTATCGTACTCTCCAATTTTTCCAAGCACTCCCTTGTTAAGATTTTCAAAGTCCCTTTGCATATCGTCCATCCGTTGCTCAAGCTTTTGTATTTGCCCTTCTGTTCTTTCTTTCCAGTCAATTATTTTGTTAATACTCTTAATAATTTCATTCCATTTCTCATCAATAATTGCTTCAGCAATCTCTTCAATTCTTTCAAGGCTTACCTGGTCAAGGCCATAAGTTCCTTCAGGTAACTCTCCGGAATCCATTGGAGGCATTGAATCTTGAGAATATGGATCATAACCCATATTATTATACCCCTGCATAGATTGTGAATTATCAGGGGGCGCTGAATACTGGCCCTGTTGCGAATAAGGGTCTTGCATAGATGGATCCTGCATTTGCTGCTGGCTTTGTTGTTGTGTAGGGTACTGCATGGGATTATTTATCTCACTTGGATTTCCCGGAGGTTCCGTCGAGGAATCCTCTACACGATTTTTTAGGTCAGCCTGGTTCATTCCATCAAGAATAATGTCTGAACTATAGCCCTCCCTTTGCAGTGACTGGATTATTTCATTATTGGACATATTTTGGTTTCTCATTGCCAATATCTTTTCAGTTGGAGGCTTTGATACATCAGATTGGCGTTGTGTAGGGTTGTTTTCTTGATTATATACCATATTTTATTAACCTCTTTTTTTTCATTTTAAATGTTTTGGTTTTGCGGTTTATTATTTGTTTGTTCTTCAAGCTCTTTTTTTACGAGCCTTTTAACCTCTTTTCTCAACTCGTTTCTAGTCACAAAATTCAATGGCTCCCAAAAGCCGATATATTTTTCAAGTAATTTAACATCTTGTTGTTTGGCTGTGTTTCCTAATTCCTTGGCTACAATTTTCATCTCTTCTCCAAGGTTTCTGATATGTTTTTTTAATTCAGAGATATCCGATTGTAAAGCCTGCTTATCGGATGTATTCTTTTTTGATTGGCTAAGCATATTCTGTTCAGTAACTTCCATTGATTTCTTTAAATTTGAATAACGCTCTTCAATCTGTCTGACCCTTCTTGTAAGGTCCTTTACCATATTACTAAGATTTTGTTCAGGGGTATCCTGATTCTGGTTACCCTTCTGCTGACCATCAAATAAACTTACCATTTAAGAAATGCTCAATTCAGTTTATAATAAATTTATGTTATAACTATTAAGTAGTTTATAATAATCAGGAAAAGTTTATATAAAACTGCATGCGTTAATATTTTACACTTTTCAAAAAAAGTTAAAATTGAAAAAATCTTTAAAATTCCCACATTAATAAATTGCTCTGGCAAAAAAGATTAATTTATATTTAGAAAAAAGAGGTAGTATATGAATGAGTTTATTTGAACAAACTCCAAATGTCTGTGGATATCAGGTAGTAAAAGACGGAGAAGAAACAATTATTTATGTTAATTGTACTGAATGCGGTTTTTACCCATCCCTTGAGGACAGCCCAAACTGTTTTTCAAAATTAATTGATAAATTAACTGAAAATCCGGGAGCAACCAAAGTAATTTTTTCTCAAAAGAGGGATATTGAATATGATAACGCACAAACACTTATGCTTGTTGAGGTTGCAAACATTTACAAATACCTTCTAAGGCAAAAGCAGGTATTTGGTTACTATGCCCTTGGGGGTTCCCAATGCAATATGTGCACAGATAAAAGGTATACTGAGATAAATACCGATGTTTTTAATCTTATTAAATCAGATCCATTAGGTGCATATGTCACAGCTAAGAGGCTTATGAGAAGGGAAAGGATTCAACTTGAAAAAACTGGTGAAGACGAATGCGTTAGGTGTATTAAAAATTATTTAACGGCACTTAACCTAATAGTAAAAACTCTTGAGAATACAAAAATAATAACCTTATCAAAAAATTATCTGGAAGGTTACAGGGTAGGAGACCGCTGGGTTTACAGGGACATATTCCATCCGGTTATAAAGCCTGATTTTATGTTCACAAAACTAATGTCAAATTATCCTTCCCATGGGGAAGAAATTGACCATTACACCCTTGAAAGCGGCACAGAGATTACAATATTTAAGTTCCCTGATCAGGTTCAATACATGTATCATATGGTTCCTCCTGAATTTACACTATCTGAGGAAAAGTATGAGCTTTTGGATATGGCAAGGAAAATCATGGGTGAACATAAGCCCAAAGAGGAAGATTTTACAGACCCGGAAAGAATGAGGGAAGTCTTCTTTAATATTGGTTTTGACCTTGTAAATGAGCTTGCAACACACAGGAAAATAAATATAACCTCAAAGGAAACAAAAAGGCTCGCGAATATTTTAGTAAGGTACAGCGTAGGCTTTGGCTTAATAGAAGTGTTGCTTGAGGATGAAAATGTACAGGATATTTCAATAAACAGCCCCATGGGACAAGTGCCCATTTACTTAGTACATAATATTTATGATGATTGCGTAACCAACATAATGCCCACAAAAAAGGAATCTGAATCATGGGCATCAAAATTAAGGATGATTTCGGGCAGGCCCCTTGATGAAGCTGATCCAATCCTTGATACTGAACTTGAGCTACCTTGTGCAAGCACAAGAGTTTCAGTTATAACAAATCCATTAAACCCAACTGGTCTTGCTTATTCTTTCAGAAGGCACAGGAGCAAGCCATGGACATTGCCTTTGTTTATAAAGCAAGGCATGATTGATCCCATTGGTGCTGGTTTACTAAGTTTTCTCGTTGATGGAACCAGAACTATGCTTATTGCGGGAACCAGAGGGTCCGGAAAAAGCAGTTTTTTATCATCCCTTCTGGTTGAAATTATGAGAAGATACAGGATAATTACAATTGAGGATACACTGGAATTACCGGTTTCTGCACTTAGAAATCTTGGTTTTAATATCCAAGGTATGAAAGTTGCAAGTGCTCTTGGAAGGGAATCTTCTGAAATGAACGCAAGCGAAGGTATCAGAAGTACCCTGAGGCTTGGTGATTCCTCCCTGATAGTTGGAGAAGTAAGAAGCGCAGAAGCAGTGGCTCTTTATGAGGCTATGAGAGTGGGTGCAGCAGCAAACGTCGTTGCAGGCACAATTCACGGAGACAGCCCATATGGTGTTTATGACAGGGTTGTCCATGATATAGGAGTCCCTAAGACTTCTTTTAAGGCAACAGATATTCTTATCATAGCTAATCCGGTTAAGTCTGCTGATGGGATGAGCAGAAGAAGAAGGGTAACCCAGATAACCGAAGTAAGAAAACACTGGGAAGAAGACCCTCTTGCTGAAGGCGGTTTTGGAGATCTTATGACATATGATTCAAAAGAGGATAAATTAGTAGTAACAGATGACCTGAAAAATGGTGATTCTGATGTTTTAAAGTCAATTGCTGCTAATATTAAGGATTTTGCCGGAGACTGGGAAGCCCTTTGGCAAAACATTATGCTTAGGGGAAATATAAAAGCCAAGCTTGTTGAGTATGCAGAAAAAACAGATAATGATGAATTATTAGAAGCTCCCTTTGTTATAAAATGCAATGATATGTTTCACCTTATATCTGAAAACGTAAAAAATGAAACAGGAAAACTGGACACAGATGCTATTTACAAAGAGTGGGTAAAGTGGCTCGACATGGAGCTTGGTAAATCCAAGCTTCGCTTTATAGATGAAGATGGATAAGGTTGATGAAGAAACAAGAAAAATACTTGAAAAATATAAACAAAAGCTTGCCGAAAGTATAGATGGAGAATTAAAAGATGAATCAGGCAAACCTACTGAAAAGACAATAACCTCAAGAGAATACAAACAGTTTAAGGAATCCCTAGCATCACCTCAATTCAATTTTTACGAGAAAGCATGCAACTTTTGTGAAGGAGTTCTTAAAATTTCTCCTGATAAAAAGTCAGAAGAGGAGATGTGGGAAGCAATAAATACATCACATCTTAATGTTACTCCAACAGGTGTCAGCAGTTTTGCTATTCTTGGTCCTATGCTTTTTATTATGGTTTCCTTATTTTTTTCTGTTGGCATACCCTACGCCCTTGCTCTTGAGCCTTCCATGTTTTTTTTGGTAGTTTCAATATTTGCAGGAATCATTTTGATGATACCACTTCAAAGGATGCCTTATTTAATTGCAAATACCGTAAGAATAAAAGCAAGCAACGAAATGGTCCTGGCTGTTTTTTACACAGTAACTTATATGAGACATACATCCAACCTTGAATTAGCAGTTGAATTTGCCGCAAACCACCTTACAGGCCCATTATCCCTTGATTTCAGAAAAGTATTATGGGACCTTGAAACCGGCAAGTATTCTTCAATCAGAGAATCCCTGGATGCTTATCTTGAAGGGTGGAGAAAATGGAACCTGGAATTTGTTGAATCCATGCAACTGATAGAAGGAAGTCTTTATGAAGGAACAGAAGAAAGAAGACTGGCCCTTTTGGACAAGGCCCTTAATACAATGCTCCAGGAAACTTATGAAAAAATGCTTCATTACGCCCAGGACCTAAAATCACCTATGACTTCCCTTAACATGCTTGGGTTCGTACTTCCAATTTTAGGGATGGTCATGTTGCCTTTGGCTGTTAACTTTATTGGTGAGGTGAAGTGGTATTACTTATTTACAATTTACAATATTGCCCTTCCACTGGGTGTATATTACATGGGTATGAATATACTGGCCACAAGGCCTTCTGGTTATGGTGATACTGATATAACAGAGAGTAATCCACAATTGCAAGGGTATAAAGTAAATCCCCTCCCCACAAGCATTTTTATTTTTGTTGTTTTGTTTTTTATAGGCATATCACCTATTATTTTTACAACTATTGGTGGATTTAAAAACGTTCCAATTGGTGAAGACCCATTGAATGAATTGGTTCCCGAAAATTGTTATACAGAAGGAGGACAACCCCCTGCTTATTGCTTATTTCAGTTCAGGACACAACAAACTGATGATGGTGAAATTGAGG
>Ga0207421_10007633_pt1 | contig 11462 bp, 11 predicted proteins | sample SodLakKL_010_SED_4_FD_187542 | JGI IMG/M metagenome (GOLD analysis project Ga0207421, IMG submission 187542) | Alkaline sediment microbial communities from Lake Tanatar, Kulunda Steppe, Russia - 8KL_010_SED (SPAdes) (version 2) | ecosystem: Environmental > Aquatic > Non-marine Saline and...
GGAAAACATGAAAGGGATTGCAGTTTACACAGCGGCAAACTATGATATAAGCCAAGACCTAAATGAAGGTACTGTTTGGTATGATCCGGGATCAGAGTATTATCCTATTATATCTTTTTTCTACGTCCCTTCTTTAGGAGCTCAAGCTTTTGTAAACATTTTGTCTGAAGGCGGTGGACACGGGTATATTCCTTTAGAGGATTTTCTGATTCATCATGGATGGGGGTTCCCCAGCTTTAAAAGAAATGGGAGGGATTATAATGAGTGTCAAAGAGGAATGGTTAAGTCGTAAAAAACCCTCCAAGGCTAAAGAAGCAGTAAGAGATATGAAGAAGCGTCTTTTCTTGGAGGCGTTTGTTAAAACCGGACAAAAGAAGAAAGCCTGTGAGGCTGTGGGTATTAGTGGAGCTCAACCTCGTAGGTGGGCTCAGAGTGATGAGCTTTTCCAACAAGAGTATGAGAGAGCCAAGTTTGTGGCGGCGGAGATACTCGAGGATGAAGCCCACCGGAGAGCCGTAGAAGGTGTGGATGAGCCTGTTTGGTATAAAGGTGAAGAAGTTGGTTCCGTTAAAAAATATTCTGATACTTTATTAATCTTTCTGCTTAAAGGTCTTAAGCCGGAAGTTTACCGGGAACGTTATGAGGTTAAGAATGATACGCCTCAAGAGGTTATCCATACCCATCAATTAAGAGATCTAAGTGTAGAGGAGTTGAAATCGCTTGCCCAGCTCAGCAAAAAGGAAAAAGAGAAAGCCGGGGCCCAAGCCGAAGAATCAGGGCCCGTCCATTGATAACCTAAACCCGGAGGTCCTTCATCAGCAGGTATGCTATGAATTGTGGAGACGTAGTGTAGTTGACTTTATGGAGGAAGCTCTTTACATAGAGGACCGCGACGTTACGGGTTTGGCCATCAGGTTCAAGTTGTGGGACGAACAGCGTGACGTTGTGGAAAAAATGGTATCAGATCGGCTTTTAATTGTTCTTAAAGCGAGGCAGCTAGGTCTTACTTGGTTGGCTCTTGCTTTTGCTGTTCATGAGCTTATCTTTAAACATGGGTTTTCTGTGGTGGCTCTCAGTAAGAGAGAAGACCCCGATGCTAAAGAGTTAACCAGAAGGATAGAGTTCATGTTAAGATATCTTCCCAAATGGTTAATTAGGGAGCATAGAGGAAAGGACAAGAATTGGGGAGGACTTACTTGGGAGTCTACCACCTTCTCTATAACTGTTTATCATCCTGGTAAAGAATCGTCGGTTTTTCAGTCTATGACTTCGGCACCTGATTCCGGTCGTTCTTTTACGGCTAACTTAGTGATTCTGGATGAATGGTGCTTTCAGCAGTTTGCTGAAGAAATATGGTCAGCAGCTTATCCAACCATCAATAGGCCCACCGGGGGTAAGGTATTTGGGTTAAGTACTGGCAAAAGGGGGACTTTATTTGAGACTCTTTGGAACAAAGCGGTTAGGAAAGAAAACACGTTTACACCTATATTTTTACCCTGGTGGGTTGACCCTCGTAGAACTAGAGAGTGGTACGAGCAAACTAAGAGAGACCTTCCAAACACTTATAGAGCTGAGTATCCTAGTACTCCTGAAGAAGCTTTTATGGTTGGAGAAGGAGCGTTCTTCCCGCAATGGGATATAGATATACATATGATAAACGAGCCTATGTGGTATCCTCCTGACTATTGTCAGATTGTTGGGTCTTATGATGCCGGGTATGGTTCTAATGCATGTTTTAAATGGTATGCGGTGTTTCCTGATGGTAGAGCTATAGGGTTCCGGGAGTATTATCCTCGCCAAGTTACCGACGGGGAGCAAGCTAAGACCATTCTTAAGATGTCGATGAAGCCCGATGGAAACCCAGAAAACTTGGGGCTTATTCCCGCAGACCCCTCCTGTTGGAATAAGCAATCTGGGACCGGGGAAAGCACAGCTGAGGTATTCTTAAAGAATGGTCTTAGGTTGACCCCCGCCGATAATAATTTGGTTAATGGGTGGAGAAGACTTCATGAATGGTTGCATCCTAACGAAGACGGGATTCCCGGACTCCGGTTTACTATAAGTTGTGCTAATACTATCAGGACTTATCCTGCTTGTGAGCAGGCTAAGACCAATCCTGAAGATATTTGTAAAACAAGCGAACATCACTGCCAGGACGTTGATAGGTATTTTGTTATGAGTAGGCCTATGTTTAAGAAGATTGTTCGAAGTAAACCCGAGAAGAAACTACCTCCCGAGTTAACGGAGGAAGAGAGAATTGATAAAGATACTTATACGGGGTGGTGATTAAATGGAGGCTGTTATTTGTTTCGGTGTAGGGGTAATGGTGGGGTCAATAATAGTTTTATCCGCTAGTATTAAAAATAAATCCGAGAGGGTTTCTTACGCTCCTAACAAGATTAAAAAGGTAATAGAAAAAGTAAAAAACGACGAATCTAAAAAACCCCAAGGATTAGCTGAAGTTACGGACGAATGGTTATATGGTTTTGATAAAAAGGAGGATAAGTAAATATGGGTCTCTTTGGGAATAAGGAAGAAAAGAAAACAGAGCAGGATATTTTAGCATCTGTTTCTTATGAGGACCTTTCTACGGTTACGTTAATTAAGAATAGATACCAATCCGGTGTTAACTATTTAAGGTCCCAAGGTTTTTATGATAAATGGCCAGAGTATGATAGGTTTTGGAACTCGGAACAATGGCCTCAGTCTACTGCTAAGACAAAAAATTATCCGAGACCTGTGACAAACCATTTTGCTTCTATTATTGAACAGAAAATAGCGGGTATAACCTATGATATGCCGGAGATTTATTACGACCCTATTGAAACTGAGGTTTTGGGGCCTGTTAGGATGTATCAGCAAGATTCTCAGGGTAAGGAACTTGAACCTACGGACCTGGATGCAGCTGAGGCTTTATCTCACGTAGCGGAAGATCAGTGGGAGAAACTGGAGATGGATGATCTGGTTGATAATGCTTGCAGAAGTGCTGCAGTTTTGGGTCCGGGTATTCTCCATTTTCCTTGGGATAATAGTGTTATGGGAGGGGGCCAAGAATCTCTATACATAGGGGATATTCAAGGTTACGAGGTAGACCCGGCGGACTTTTTCCCCGGCAATCCGTATGACTCCGGTATACAAACACAACCGTATGTATTAATGGCTGAGAGAGTCCCGCTTTCCACTGCAAGAGACATTTATAAAAAGTATGCCCCGGACATAGTAGGATTACTTAAGGCGGAAAACAAGAGCAGCGATAGAGAAATTTATGACCAACAACACATTGAGTTAGATCAGACTGATTATGTGGATCTAATTCATTGTTGGGAGAAGGTTCCTTTGGAAGGTAAAGATCCTACCCCTTCTGAAGAAGTAGCTCTTAGAAATGAGGAGCTTGAGTCCGAGGAAGAAGAATCCTATGAAATGCAACAAGAAGAAGAGATGTTAAAGGCTGTGGGAGTTACTCAACATCGCTTAGAGTACACGGTTATATGTCAAAACTTTGTGCTCAGAAAGGAGGAATCTTTATATGAGCACGGACTTTATCCTTTTGCTGCATTTCAGTGGTATCCTAAGCGGTATAGTTTTCACGGCAAGCCTGAGTCTGCTGATCTTATTAATAATCAGAAGGAAGAAAACAGATTAGCAGGTATATCATTAGTTTCGGCTTATCAAACTGGGCTTCCTAATATGAGGTACAAAGAAGGTTTCGTAGATAAGACTCAGATACCTCAAGGGCCGGGTGGAGGAGTTATACCGGATAATTCTCCTCCGGGACAGTGGGGGATAGATTTTATGAATCCTCCAACACCTGCTGCTCATATTCCTCAACTAAGACAAACTATTGTGGAGGGTATGAAAGATAGTACCGGGGTACATGAGGCCTGGTCTGGTAAGAGCCAAGGGTCTCAGTTGAATGCTTCCGCTATTATTGCTTTACAGGAAGCTGCAGGTATGAGGATTAGAGGTATTCAACGAAGGCTTCGTAAGATGATTCGTGAGGCTGGACTTATTTGGCTTGCTCACTGGAAAGAGTTTATGGAAGAAGACCGGTTCATAAGAGTTACCGGGGAGAGTAAAGTTAAAGGACATATTTGGTTTAGGGGGACTGCCTATAAGGACGTAGAGTTTGATGTAAGAGCGCAATCAGGGAATGCCTCTCCTTTCAGTAAATCTTTACAAGTAGCTCAACTTGATAAGATGATAGAGAGGCAAATTATAACCGGAGAGGAATACTTAGAGTGTGTTCCAAGGGAAATATTCCCACAAGCCGAGAAGATACTAAGGCACCGGTTTGAGCGTGAAGAAGTAGCAAGAAAGATGGAACTGGAACAAAAGGGAGCTTTAGTAACCCAAATGGTAAACCAGTTTGTGGAAAGTGCTAAAGCTAACGGGGTAGAAATTACTCCCGAGGCTTTACAAGGTATGCTCCAGATGGTAGATGCTATTGCAGCTAAAAGTATGCAGGAAATGGAAGAAGAGGCTGCAACAGGACAACCGGCAGCACCGGCGTCAACTGGAGGCGGGACGGGGGGAGAAGAGCTAGTTGAGAAACGAAGAGGTGAATCCCAGGATCTTTTCTCCGGTCCTAGTGTCTAGTTACAATAATAAAAAATTGGGCGTAGATTTGTAATGGTCGCCACATTACGAGGAGGTTCCATAATGACTAAGCTTTTCTTTGATTTACAATTATTTGCGGGCGTAGACGACGATGAAGTCGAAGATCCTGCCGCCGGGGATCACGAGGAAGAAGAAACAGAAGAGGAGGATTTTTCTGTGGATTACTTCCAAGAAGAGGAAGAAGAGGAAGAAGTCGAAGATTATGATGACACCGAAGAGGAAGAAGAGGATGACGATGAAGAAGATCCCGTGGATCCCAGGGCTTTCGCTAAAAGGTTAGCTCAGGAAAGGGAAAAGATTAAAGCGGAATATGAACAGAAGTACTCTTCTCAACCACAACAGAGACAGTCTTCCCAACAACGACCCTTGTCTCAGAAGGAGGTAAGAGACCAATTGGATAAATTATCCGAAGAGCTCTCTTTAACTCCAGAGGCAGTAGAGGTCCTTTACCAGCAGCAGCTTGCTTTAACCCAGCAAGGTGATGCCTTGGTTGAAGCCCAAAACGTTATTCAGGGTATGAGAGAGGATATAACCAAAGCGGAAGCTAAGGAAGAGGTTGAGGCTATAAGAAGAACCAATCCGGACTTACCTAAGTTCCAGGATAAAAAGGTTGCTGAAATACGTAAGCAATACAGAGACCGTTTTGGCGTAACTTTACCATGGTCAGATGCTTACAAACAGCTTGTAGCCGATCAGGTTATGGATGGAAGTTTCTCTCGTAAAGCCCAACAGCAAACTTTAAAGCGGATTAAAAACCGTGATAAAGTAACAACCAAAGCTGGGAGTAAAACCAAGTCTGCTAAGCGACCAGATATATGGGATTTACCTGCAGATCAGTTTGAAGAATTACAACGTAAAGCTCTTTCCGGAGAGCTTACTGAATCTTAATGGAGGTGTAATGAATGAGTCAAGATAAAACTTATGTAGGAGGCCAATGGCCGTTCAAGGTTAATGGCGTTAATGGTGCTGTAATGGGGTATCTTTTGGCTTCTGGAGAGCCCCTGTTTGTTAATGTGGGATTTAAGCCCACAGAGATAGAGTTGTATTGTTTGGGTGCTGCTAATGCTAATCCTTCCCGGATTAATGCTCGGATGATTTGGAATGAAGCTCTTTCGGGAGACTTGGGAGAAGATTATAGTAATTTCAATCCTTTTGACTTCAGTCTTCTTTCTGAGCCCCAAGCCGGGTCGGACCAGGCATTAACCATGGATGTGGTTTCCAACAAACCCTCTCCTTATGGGGAACAGAAACCGGGTGAGGACCTGATGTTTGAAGGTATTTGCCTGGATTCCCGAGGTTTTTGGGTTGGTGCTAACTCCGATCTTCAGGCTGACCCTACCATACAACCGTATGAGTACACTTTAGACCTGGATACCCCTTCCGGAGGAACTTTTGAACTCTCTGACCGGGGTGTTGCTAAGGAAATAGCCCATGATGCCAATGATGCCGCTATCAAAGCGGCTTTGGAGGACATATATGGGGATGGTAATGTAGCCAGTGTGGATAGTGGGACTATTACTCTGGCAAACAGGGTAGATATTGCCAACCTTCAGTTTGACGGGGAAAACTTGGATGATGCCTCGGGTGCTTCTCTTACCGAGACTGAGGAGTTTTCCTTTACCAAAGCTGCTACCCCTACGGTATTAGCTTACGTGGCAAGACGATAATAAACATTAATTTAAAGAAGGAGAGTGGAAACTAATGAGTAAATTTGAATTCGACTTACAGAGGTTTGCTACTAATACCTGGCATGACCAGGGAACGCAAGGGTTAACTAACCGGCAGATTACCTTTTATAACCGAACTTTGATTGAGAGGTTGCTTCCGACTCTTGTTTGGCTTAAGCATGGTCAGAAGCGTCCTATCCCCAAGAAGGCTGGTATGACTGCCAACTTTAGGAAGTTTAATCGCCTGGACCCGGCAACTACGCCGATTCTCGAGGGTGTTACTCCTCAGGGTAACAACCTGGATATCTCTGCTATCCATTGTGTAGTAGAGCAGTATGGTGATTATGTCACTCTGACTGACTTAATCGATCTTGTGGGTATTGACCCCCATCTCACAGAAGCTATCCAGCTTTTGGGTGAGCAGGCCGGAGAAACTCTGGACGTCGTTGTTCGAGACGTAGTTTGCCAGGGTACCAATGCTCACTATGTGGGAGGCGGTATCGCCCGGGATGATGTTGGAGCTGATAACACAATGTCGGCCCAGGTTATGAGAAGGGTTCGTCAAATTATGGCCCGTAACAACGTTAAGCCTCCGTCGGGGTCCAAGGATTATTTGGCCTTTATCCACCCGGATATCTCTTATGATATTATGGGGGATCCCACCTGGGAAGGGGTACAGAATTACGGTAAGACTCAGGCTATCTTCGATGGTGAAATCGGTCGGCTGTATAACGTTCGTTATATCGAGAGCACTTTGTGCCCGATATTCCCCGGAGAAGGTGAAGACGGTATTGATGTATATGGAACAATTGTTCTCGGTAAGAATGCCTATGGTGTTCCTGATATAGCCGGAAGTTCCAAGCCTCAAACCATCGTCAAGTCCCTGGGTTCCGGTGGTACTTCTGATCCGTTGGACCAGAGAAGCTCTGCTGGTTGGAAAGCAATGTTGGCCACCGTAAGGTTGGATGAGCTTTGTATACTTCGGGTCGAAAGTGCCTGCAGTATATAGTTAACGTAAGGGGCGGGGGAAACTCCGCCTCTTTATTCTATTATAATAAGGAGGAATAATAAGGATGGCAAAAAAGAAAAAGAACACCCAAGTTACAGAAGAGGAAAACGTAAACACGGAAGAAGTTATGGTGGATGAATCTTCGGAAGAAGAGGGTGTGGAACAAGGGTTAGCTGATGAAAGAGACCAAGCTCCCATAATTAAAAAACCTGAGCCTCCCAAGTTGGATGGGGCTATTGAAAAACAGGTTACCGCCATGGGTAAGGATACTGCGAAAAAGCTGAGAAATAGTCCCCAGGAGAAGGTTAGGGTTCCGAAAGACCCTTTGAACCCAAAAGATAGTTTTGTTGTCGTTGGTATTAATGGATGGAACTTGCAGATTCAAAGAGAAGTGGATGTTCACCTCCCCAAACCTGTGATAGATCTACTCAGACTGGGAGGGTATAATCCTACTTTAGTAAAATAAGGAGGAATACCTAATGTCTATTACTGAGCTTACTGTACAACAAGTTATAAACTCGGTTGAAGAAGAAGTAGATGACATCATAGACGAGAGTTTATTGCTGGATTGGATAGATCGAGCTATAAGCGAGATCGCTATATTTTGGGGAGAACCTAAATCCATCATGATAGAGGAAGAGGGGGAGGAACCCGTAACTCCAGGGGAATGGTATTCTTTGCCTGATGACTTCATCAAAGAGTCTGAGATTTTTGACCATAAAGGAAAAAGGTGCCATTCTCACATAATTTCTTCTCAAAAAGAGATTAGGTTTAAGGTATCAAGAAAGTATAAGTTAAACTACCACAGTAAACCTGCTCCCATAGACAGGGAAGCTAACCTGGAAGAAAAAGTGCTTCCGGTCAATTCTTTGTTTCACCCTGCTATTATTTTGTGGTGTAAGGCAGAATACTGGGACTTAGAGTCTGATTCTGACCAAATCGAATCAGCTCATGCGACTAAATTCCGCCGTATGTTTTATGAAAGGGTAGCTGAAACTTCTCGAATACTCAATGAGGAACAAATAAGGATGCCCAGGGAAAAACGCCGGTTACAGAGAAGGTTGGGAAGAGAAAGAGCACTTCCCCCGGTGGAACAACCCCCCCAGTAAAAGGAGACCTATAATATGGAAAATAGATTAAACGTGGGACAAGTAATCGATAGGGTTGAAAACGAAGTAGACGATGTTATCGAAGAGAGTTGGATATTGGACTGGATAGATTCAGCTTTAAGTGAGATAGCAATTTTCTATGGAGATCCTGCTAGTACCACTATAGAAGCTGAACCTAAAGATTTCTATCCATTACCGGAAGATTTTCTTAAGGAGGAAGAGATTTTTACGGAACATGGTCATAAATGTTATTCCTATATAACAACCTCTCAAAGAGAGATAATGTTCCCTCTAGGAGGAACCTATACGGTTAATTATTACAAAATGCCCCCTAGATTAATCCGAGAAAACCCTCATGAGCCTGAGGAAGAAGACTACGATCCCGAGTTCTTGAGAAACCAGAATCTACCTGTTCACCCCTTGTTCCACCAGTCTATAGTCCTGTGGTGTAAAGCAGAATACTGGGAGTTTGAATCAGATGCTAAACAAGCAGAAACTTACCAGTCTCGTAGAATGAGAGAAATGTTCTTTCAGAAGGTTTCAGAGGTGTCAAAGATTTTAAAGAACCAAGTAAAGCAGCCCCAAACCATAAGATTACCTCATTGGAATTTGGGCGTTCCAAACGAATGGCCTTTGTAGGAAGGGGGAATTAAAATGGATCAACAAACTATACCTACTACAACACCTGATAGGAGACAAGACTTCCAAGTCATGGATTTTTCCGCAGGTTATGTAGATGCTGTAGATAACAATCTGTTGCCTGATAATGCTTCCCCTGATTGCGAAAACGTTTACAGTCCTGTCATGGGAGTACTTAAAGGGAGACCAGGATGGAAAAACTACTGGGGAACTCCCGATTTTGAGGCTCCTATAGACGGACTATTTCCTTGTTATTTTGAAGGTGATGTAGATATTCCCCGAGGAGTGGTTTTCTCTACTAACGGAACAGTTTCAGTTAAAACAGGAGATCCGGGAACTGGGGATAATACTTTTCTTAAAAGTAGTACCGCGGGTTTATACCATGGTTTTGAGTCTTGTATTAATTATATGGTTTGTTTTAATGGGGAAGATACCCCGTGGAAATGGACTGGAAATACAGGAGGGGTATCGGACCTCGAAGCTACCCAGCAAATGTTGGATGAGCTCGTGTTAGATGGATATGATGAGTATGAACATGCAACCCCGGAGATGTGTAATCCCCCTGATACAGGAAGGTATCCTATACTTCACAAAGAGAGCTTATTTATATCAGAAAAAGATGACCCTTCTATAATCAGGTGGTCACAACCTTTTTATCCCGCAATATATTCGGGTTGGAATTTTGCTTACGTAAAAGACGGGGACGGAGATGAGATCGTTTGTATGAAGAAGTTTTTCGGGGAGCTTTTAATATTTAAGAGACGTTCTACCCATGCTTTAAGGGGAAATTCTCGAGAAGATTTTGTTGTGGATGAGTTAAATTCGGACACAGGAGCGGTAGGACCTAAAGCGGTACTACAATATGGTACAAGGATTTACGTGATAACGTACTCGGGGCTGCAAGTTTTTAACGGAATGCAGTACACTAATATATCCGACCAATTAATTCCAAAGCTATGGTCTAGGGTTAATACGTATTATTTGGAAAATGCCGCTATAGGAAGGTTTAACAAATATATAATATTTTCTTTACCTGTTGACGAGTCTGAGGATAATAATCTTGTTCTTTTGTATGACCCTACAGCCGGGGAATTTGGAGCTTTTTGGCCTTGGACTAACATTAATGCTAATAATTTTGTTACTTTTGATGACGGAGATGAAATAAGGCTTATAGCAGGAACCTCCCTGGGCCAGGCTAGAATGATGAACCTATGGAAAGGACATGATGACGATTTTAATAACCCTATTAGCAGTTACTGGAGGAGTAAAAGCTATGACTTAGGGTATCCTGCTTGGCAGAAAAAAGCTAAAAGGATATTTTTACATAAAGCCCCTGAATCTGATAATACTCCTACTTTGAAAATATCTATGGATTATGGGGACTATAATAACACGGACCTGGAGAGATCAGACGATTTTGTAGCTCAATACCGTTTACAGGTTAGACCTCGATGGAGGTATATTGCTTCCGAGCTTTCTTACGAAGGAACGGAGCCTTGGGAAGTAAGAGGACTTCTTATTCCTTCTAAGATTAAACCCAGGCCCAAAGTAAGGAGGTCTTCAAGTGAAGAAGAATAATTTCTATGAGGTAATTAGACTTCCTTACCGTATCACAGAGTTCAACGAAGATATGCTAGTAGCTTTGGACAGAAATTTTAAAGAGATCACAAGATATCTGTCTGTGATGCAAATATATGAGAATAGGGAAGGGCGACATATAAACGAAGAGTTTAAAGAAAAGGCTCCTATTTGGGATGGTATGGAACAAAGTGCTATGGAATACACCCAAAACTATGCTGAGAGGAAAATACACCGAGGGCCAAATGAACCTGAAGAAGAACCTTCTCTTTACGATTTGTGGATTAATACTTCCGTATCTCCTCCTGCATGGTATCAATGGAACGGAAGCTCTTGGACAAAAATAACCCGAACTTTGTTTGAGGACTTAGAGGGACTGGTTGATACTTTACAAATAGCTGATGAGGCTGTAGCAGAAGCCCAAATAGCTGTAGGAGCTATTACTACTCCTAAACTAGATGCTAATGCTGTGACTCAGGCGAAGATAGCTGAAGGAGCAGTAGATACCCTACAATTAGCTAATAATGCCGTAAAAGAAGCCCAATTGGAGGCTGGGGCTGTTACAGAAACTAAAATAGCAGAAGACTCCATAAAGTCTCCTCATATAGTAGCCGGGGAGATAAAAACTATAAATATTGCGACAAATGCTATCAATGCAGATAAAATAGCTTCTAACCAGATAACTGCTGCTCATATTGTGGGGGGATCTATAACCGCAGATGAGATAGCAAGTAATACCATAACCGCAAGTGAAATAGCAGCTAATACTATAACCGCAAGTGAAATAGCAGCTGACACCATAACCGCAAACCAAATAGCAGGTAACACTATAACAGGTAATGA
>Ga0207421_10007634_pt1 | contig 11461 bp, 12 predicted proteins | sample SodLakKL_010_SED_4_FD_187542 | JGI IMG/M metagenome (GOLD analysis project Ga0207421, IMG submission 187542) | Alkaline sediment microbial communities from Lake Tanatar, Kulunda Steppe, Russia - 8KL_010_SED (SPAdes) (version 2) | ecosystem: Environmental > Aquatic > Non-marine Saline and...
TACACCACAGGACCATTTGGTTGCGGGGGAAGGATTTGAACCTACGACCTTCGGGTTATGAGCCCGACGAGCTACCAGACTGCTCCACCCCGCGATATAGAAAAAGCTACAATAATATTACCAATAAAAGCTAAGACTGTCAATGGCGGAGGAAGAGGGATTCGAACCCCCGCGACGCTTGCGCGCCCTGTCGGTTTTCAAGACCGATCCCTTCAGCCAGACTTGGGTATTCCTCCGTAATGATCTTATGGTGGACCCGGCAGGATTCGAACCTGCGACCAACCGGTTATGAGCCGGGAGCTCTAACCAGACTGAGCTACGGGTCCATAATGGTAGCGGCGAAGGGAGTCGAACCCCTGACCTTTCGGGTATGAACCGAACGCTCTGACCAACTGAGCTACACCGCCATAATGAACCCCACTTGGAAAGATACTTGATTCCAGTCGAGGAGTCCAAAATAATAGCTATTTTGGCATTCTTGGTACCTGAGGCCGGACTTGAACCGGCACGGTATAATAACCATTGGATTTTAAGTCCAACGCGTCTACCAATTCCGCCACTCAGGCAAATGGTGTCCCGCAGAGGATTCGAACCTCTGACCCTCTGATTAAAAGTCAGATGCTCTACCAACTGAGCTAGCGGGACAAAAATAGTGGTGCCGGAAACAGGAGTCGAACCCGTGACCTACTGATTACAAGTCAGTTGCTCTACCAGCTGAGCTATTCCGGCTAGAGTGGTGGAGGATAGCGGGCTCGAACCACTGACCCCCTGCTTGTAAGGCAGGTGCTCTCCCAACTGAGCTAATCCTCCTAAAAATGGTGGAGCCTAGCGGGATCGAACCGCTGACCTCCTGCGTGCAAAGCAGGCGCTCTCCCAGCTGAGCTAAGGCCCCAGAAAAATGGTGGGCCTGAGTGGACTTGAACCACCGACCTCACGCTTATCAGGCGTGCGCTCTAACCAGGCTGAGCTACAGGCCCTCCCACCATGTGTTTCCGTAAGTGCGAGTTATATTTTACTACCTTCCTACCAATATGTCAACTGTGTTGTTAAAAATAATTATAATACACATTAATTGTTCCATTGATAGAAAAATGGCTGGGCTAGGTGGATTCGAACCACCGATGTCGGAGTCAAAGTCCGATGCCTTAACCACTTGGCTATAGCCCATCATGGTGGAGGGGGACGGATTCGAACCGCCGAACCCTGAGGGAGCAGATTTACAGTCTGCCGCGTTTAGCCACTTCGCTACCCCTCCAAACACGCAAGTAACATTCTATACTAAAGTAATCGAAAAAGCAAGACTATTTTTTATTTGGGTATTTACGAGCTATTTTAACGATTTTTTTATCAATCAACTCGGCTGGATCAAGATGTAAATCATGTATCAATGCCAAAAGCAAGATCAAAATATCCGCAAGTTCATCCTTAACGTTTTCATGGTCATAACTCGCTTCACCCCATTGAAAATTTTCCAATAACTCAGTCGCCTCAATCACAAGCGACTTTACTAAAGCCTCGGGAGTATCACTACTATCCCATCCACGAGAATCTCTAAAAGCGATTATCTTATCAATAAGCTCTTGCATGGTTGATCCCTTCTTAATCATTAAGGATTTTCTTAACGTTTTTTAAAAACTTGGGCCGCTCCAACATAACTACACGATCACAGTTAACACACCTTAGCTTGATGTCGGCACCGTATCTTTCAACTTTCCATTCATTAGCTCCGCAAGCATGGTTTTTCTTCATCTTGACTTTGACGCCAACTTTAATCTCATCGTTCATAATATTACTCTCTTTCTAAATGGTCCAAAGCTTTCTTTAGTTCTTTTTCGTTTTTGAACTTGATAACAAGTTTGTTTTTGGTGGCGGATATGTTTACATTTTTTCCAAATACTTTCTTTACTCCGAGATATTCGGATTCATTTAAAAGCGGTTTCTTTTTTTTAAAACTTCTCACAACATTTTCAAGTTCCCTAACAGTGAGACTCTCGTTAATTGTTTTGTCTGCAAGTTTCAAAATAACCTTCTCTTCGGATAATTTACTGAGAACACGGGCGTGACCCATGCTAAGCTTATCCTCGTTCACAGCTTTGATGACTTGTTCAGGGAGTCTGATCAAACCCAGCATATTCGTTACATACGAACGACTTTTACCAAGCTTTTTGGCCAGTTCTTGATGTGAAAGTCCCAGTTTGTCGATGAGATTCCGATATGCAATTGCTTCTTCGATTGGTGAAAGGTCTTCGCGCTGCAAGTTCTCCAGGATCGAAAGTTCCGCCATATAGATTGTGTTGTAATCTCTGACAACTGCAGGAACGGTGTCTCTGCCGGCCAATTTGGAAGCTCTGACACGTCTTTCGCCCGCGACAAGAACAAAATAGTCCTTTTCTGGTTTTAACAGTACAGGTTGGATGACGCCGTGTTTTTTAATAGATTCGGCAAGCTCTTGTAACGCTTCTTCTTTGAAAACTGTGCGAGGCTGGCTTGGGTTTGAATAAATCTTATCTACAGGAATATCGAGTATTTCCTCGTTCTCTGTCAGTTTGATTTCATTTTCCTCTATCAAGTCCATTATTTTTCTGCCGAGATAGTCTTTATTATGCTCAGCCATTGTTTGCCACCACTTCTTTGGCAAGATTTTGGTAACTGATCGAGCCTTTTGAACGTGGCGAGAACTCAGTGACAGGAAGACCGTAACTCGGTGCTACAGAAACTTTGACATTTCTTGGTATGATTGTTTTGAATACTTTTTCCCGGAAATATGTTTTAACCTCATTTATGACTTCATACCCTATGTTGCTTCTTGTGTCCAGCATAGTCAAAAGAACACCTTCTATGGTCAGTTTCCTCTGTGTATGCTTGATTTTTTTCTGGATCAGACGGATTGTGTTCAGTAATTGCGTCAAGCCGTCTAAAGCCAAAAACTCACACTGGACAGGAATAAGAACACTATCAGCGGCTATGAGCGCATTCATGGTAACAATCCCCAACGAGGGTGGACAATCTATCAATATATAGTCATAATCATCTCTTACGCTTTCCAAAGCATTGGAAAGCAGATAATCTTTGTTCGAATGATTTATAATATTGCCTTCAATGTTCGACAATTCAAACCTTGCTGGTAAAATATCTACATCGACACTTTGCACCTTGATTTTGATATCATTCACACCGATTCCATTCACAAAAATGTCGGCCACGGTATACTTTAGATTAGACCGATTAATTCCCATGAATGTAGTTGCGTTCGCTTGATGGTCCACATCGACCAACAGTACTTTTTTTCCGAGGTATGAGAGAGAACTCGCCAGATTTACACTGGTGGTTGTTTTCCCTACTCCGCCTTTTTGATTACTGATTGCAAGTATTTTTCCCATGTTACACCTCTTACATTATAGGAGCTTTTAGAACAAACTCATTTTATCACAAGAATGTTTATAATTATATCTGTTATATGTTTCAACTGAAAGAAGTTATCCACACCAAGTGTGGAAAACTATAAATAGTTTTCGAAAATATCCTGGTTTTGCAGAATAAAATTAATGTCCTCAAAGGAAAGATATTCTCGATATCCTTTTGATTGGATCAAGGTCATTATTTCATCATGAGTTAATATCTTATTTACTCTACCCCATCGATCGAGGCGGGTTATCTGGTTATTGAGCACTAAGTATATGATAGCGAAAGCCAATATCTTATTGGTGTTGTTGGTGAACATCTTATCCAGTTTTCTTTCATAACGGTTAATATCAACTTTAAGGTTCGGTTTGAAAGAAAAGTACGTTGCGAAATATAAGTTGTTCAGATCATTTGGGTGGTTCAATCGGTATTTTTCGAATGCTTTTGCATAACGAATAGCCCTCTTTGAAGCATTCTCACTTTCAACTACCCTTTGGAGCTCTTCTTTTTGTATGAAAAAATAGTATTCTACAACCTCTTCAATGTCTTGGGGAGGTTTCGGGACATTTTCACCGATAAGACCAGCGACTTTCTTCACTTTTTCTTGGAATGCTTCGCTTTCGGTTGTTCTGGTCACGCCGTTTCGGTCTTGCAACTCGCCAATATATTTTATCACGTAGGTTTGGAATAAATCATTTGCCTTCGATGTTTTTAAATATTCTTCATTGAGGTTTTCATTGAAGCTGTCCGTAAGTATAAACTGCAACAAGTAAACAACAAAGAAGCCGATGAGTATGAATTGATAGATTATCGGAGAGACCGTCTGTAGATTCTCAGGAAGCCCGGCAACCAGTTCTTCATTGGTTTGAATGAAATAGACTCCATAAGCTGTCAGTACACCACCATACAGGATATAGGTCGTTATATCCTGGTAGAATATGATAACCGTCAAAGTGATGAATAAAAGGAAATAGCCGTATAACTGCCCTGAACCGTCGACATAATATACTGTAAGGCCAAGAAACGTATAAATACTGAAATGCATGGCGATTCTGGATTTTCTGAGAATAAGCATTAAAAAGGTGAACGAAAAGAGCAAAACAAAAATGGAAGGGACTATGATTCTAATGGTCAGTGCGAAATCTTCAAAAAAGGAAACGGGAACCGTTAACAATCCGATAAGCAAAAGGAATATCATGACCAAAGATACTTTGACTCTCAACAGTTCATTAAGCGTTAGGAATTCACTTCGTTTTATCTTGTGAATGAGTTCTTTCATGATGAGGCACTCCCCTCATCAATTTTTTTCAATTCTTTTTCGAGTTCAGACCTTTTTTCGATCAGGACGTTGTATATATCCGAATCAACAACTGAAGAAAACTCAGGCCTTCCTATCACTTCAAAAATCTGTTCATGTGATAATGGCTTGATATGAATATTACCCGTCCGCAGTAAGACATAGAAAACGGAAAAAGCGACAATTTTGACTTGAATGTCATCTTCCCTGTCATTGAATGTCGGACTCCGTCGCTCAAAGATCAGTTCTTTTTCTTCAGGCTGTATGTCATCGATTTGAGCGGATTCCAACGCCAAATAAGGTATCTTTTTATATTTTCTGAGCTCTAGCTGTTTTAATTCGGAGAAGTCGGCGTGGTTATAACCCTTATACTTTTTAGACAACGTTTTGTCTTTTAGTTTAGTCATATCTTTTAGAATGCTGATGCGTTCTGCAAACACGTTGCTCATCCCGATTGTGTTACTTAAAGCGTCTGTAAACTCTTCAAGTTTTTGATAATATTCCTTATAATCAAATTCTTTCTCGGAATACTTCTCTTGCAGCTCAAATATCGTTTCTATATATTTGAACTCTCTTTCTTTAACATCCACAACCTGCTTATATACATGATTCTTTCTTTTTATGATGATTGCGGAAGACACAGAAAGCAAAGCGATAAAAAGCAGCAAGAACACAACAATATAAAATATGGAGGGGGATAAAGCTGTTCCACTCTCAAATACGTCGGGAAACTGTGAAGTGATGAAAAGACCACTCGAAAAAAGCAGAAAACTATTGAAAATAGATACTTTGTAATCTTGATATAAAGACAAGGTGGCATAAGTAAGAAAGAGCATGGTAAAAATGCTCGGTGTTCTGACATCCAGAATAAGCGCAGTGGTCATAATGTACATCCCGATGCTTGTAATATACATGGATAGACGGATATTCGTCAATAACCTTCGATAGTAATAAAAGATCATATTGACGGTAATGATGAACGCAAATGTTAGCAAATAAACAAATATATTCAAAAAATCAATATCGAAAGCATATAGCACCAATGTGAGCGGCACAACAAAACTTATCAATATAATGTTTATGATAATGGTTTTCTTTCTTAAATGATCGGACTCCATTTTATAAATCTGATCGTTTATTTCAGCGTTCGCTTCTCCGAAAATTTCTCCAAGCATATTCTCACCGCCTTATCATAGGGGGGTATTTTTAATTTTTTTGAAGCTTCTTGGATATTTGACTGGTGTATCGCCTTTTTTCATGATGAGCACCAACGCTCGAGTTTCGCCGCCGATAGAGAACGTTGAAACCTTACTAACATCCGAATTAAGTTTTTTAAGCGCGGTTTGACTTTCTTCGATTTCAGCTTCGTAGTTCGAGCCTTTGTACGCAATGAAAACCCCGTCCGCATTCACATAAGGGACACATAATTCTGACAGGACGTTTAGCTTGGCGACGGCTCTGGCAGTCACGATATCATAGCTGTTTTTGGGGGTATGTTCTTCAATTCTTCCGTGGATGAGTTTTACACTATCCAAGCGAAGAGCTTCCACGAGATTAGAAAGAAAGTTGATTCTCTTTTTCAACGAATCGACAATGGTAACTTTCAGGTCTTCATATATTATTTTGAGCGGAATACTTGGAAACCCGGCTCCACTGCCCACATCAAGAAACGTCTGATTGCTAATCGCACAGACTCTCACCAGCGAAAGAGAGTCCAAAAAATGTTTGATAAAAACATCATCACGTTCTGTGATGGATGTGAGATTCATTTTCTTATTCCAATCAATCAAGAATTCATAGTATTTTTCCAGTTTATCATACTGTTCACGCGTCAGTTCAATACCAAGTTTCTCTTTGATGACCCGTGAGAAATCGTTATACTCCATAAAATCACCTTTAACCCATTTTATCACAAGACCCATAGTTTTAAAATATAAACCATGGGCTATATTGGGTGATATAAAATCCCTGCACGGTCAAGATTGAGTCCGATGCAGGGATGGTTTTCATTTCTCCTTATGCGTTTGTTGGTTTTGTCTTCTTAGATGAAGATTCAAAATGGCGATGTCACTTGGGTTGACTCCGCTTATTCTGGCAGCTTGCCCCAGGGTCAGCGGTTTGATTTTCATCAGTTTCTCTTTTGCTTCTTTTGCAAGATTTTCAAGATTTTCGTAATTTAGATCGCTTGGAATCGCTTGGTTTTCTTGTGCTTGAAGTTTCTCGGCCTGCGACTTGGCTTTTTTAATGTATCCTTCATATTTGATGTCTATTTCAACCTGTTCAAAAATCTCCTCGGAAAAATCAAAGTCATTAGAAAATTCCAGCACATGGTGGGCTTTGATTTCCGGTCTCCTTATTAAAGCATAGAAGGTCGTTTTATCCTTGATGTTGGTTGAACCGAGTTCGTTTAAAGTCGCGTTGGTCTCGGTTGAAGGATATAGCGTGATATCTTTGAGTTTCCCCTTCAATGTTTCTATTTTTGACATTTTTTCTTGGTAAAGTTGATATTTATCTGATGAAACCAGTCCCGCTTCATATCCCTTTTCAAGCAAACGGCTATCAGCATTGTCATGTCTTAGCAGCAGACGATGCTCTGCACGTGAAGTCAACAGCCGATATGGATCAATGGTTCCTTTTGTTACAAGATCGTCGATGAGAACACCGATATATGCTTCGTCTCGACGCAGAATCATGGGTTTCTTATTCTCTAGGGATAATGCGGCATTTATTCCGGCCATGAGACCTTGTCCGGCAGCTTCCTCATAACCGCTTGTGCCGTTAATCTGACCGGCCAGGTATAGGTTTTTGACAAGTTTGGTTTCCAAGGTAGGCCATAATTGTCTCGCATCGATTGCATCGTACTCAATCGCGTAGGCATATTTGGTGATTTCCGCTTGTTCCAATCCCGGTACGCTTCGCACCATTTTATCTTGGACATCGTGGGGCATGGATGTAGAGAAGCCCTGGATATATATGTCATCCGTAAACTGACTTTCGGGCTCGAGAAAGATTTGGTGTCTGGGCTTGTCCTTGAAGCGCACAAGTTTGTCCTCTATTGAAGGACAGTATCTGGGACCTACCCCTTCAATGACGCCACTATACATCGATGATTTGTCAAGATTGTCATTGATGATTTCATGGGTTTCAGGGGAAGTATAGGTCAAATAGCAGGGGTATTGTTGTTCTATATCATATGGTTTTTTCTCATAAAAACTAAACTGTCTATGCTCTTTATCCCCTTCGTGACGCTGGGTTTTATCAAAGTCTATTGTATCTCTTTTTACTCGAGGAGGGGTACCCGTTTTTAGACGGGAAAGCGTGAAACCGAGATCTTTGAGTTGTGGGCTCAGACCGGTAGATCTTTTTTGCTTTTCAGGACCTTCGGATTTCTTTTCCGATCCGATGAGGATGAGGCTGTTAAGAAATGTGCCAGTTGTAACAATCACTTTTTTGGCATTGAACAAAGAACCGTCTTTGGTTTTAACGCCTTTAACGGTATCTTCTTCGATGACAAGATTCTCAACATAATCCTCATGAACCGTCAGATTTTCCTGAGCGAGGATGGTTTCGCGCATTCTTTTCGGATAGAGAAGTTTATCCGATTGTGATCGCAAGGCACGCACAGCGGGTCCTTTCGAGTAGTTAAGAAGTCTCATCTGGATCTGGGTCTCATCAGCATTTACACCCATTTCGCCGCCGAGTGCATCAATTTCTCTGACGACAATCCCTTTAGCCGGTCCGCCGATCGATGGATTGCAGGGCATTGAAGCTATATAGTTTGTGTTCCCTGTGACAAGCAGGGTCTTTTTATTCATTCTTGCGGTGGCAAGGGCAGCTTCACTACCTGCATGTCCTCCGCCAATAACGATTACATCATACATGTTTATCACCTTTTTCAATGCCATTGTATTATTTTTTCAGGTGAAAGTAAAAGAATTGACACTCATTCACGTTCAAGCAGTCCATATTTTTTAAACGCTTGATAAAGGCCGTCTTCATGGACGTTCCCTGTCACATGGTCCGCTGCTTCCTTGAGGGCGGGGTACGCATTCCCCATCGCCACCCCAACAGCCACTTTACGTATCATTGTGATATCGTTGTTCCCATCACCCATGGCGATGGTGTTTTCCATTGGTATGTTCAAATGTTCGACTATCTTATCGACACCGATGTCTTTCAGGCCTTTTTTATAATTGACATCAATTCCATATTCACACGAAACAGTGAAGTCAAGTTCAGGGAACTGTTTTTCTATTTCAGAGAAATCGTCATCGTGAAACATCACCATTTGTAAAACTTTGTGCTTTTTGTGAAAGTCCGGAATTATAGCCGGGATTTCAAGATTGAATTTCTGAGAGAACTTATCGGCGAGATTGCCGTGCTTTTCAGGCATGGCATAACCTTCCGATGAAATGAACGCAACATCGATATTTTCTTGAGACACGTAGTCAACAAAACGTTGTATGAGTTCAGGGTCGATAATATCTTCATGAAGCACCTGGCCTTCATGTTCCACATAACGCCCGTTCGCAGCAATGATACTAGTCAGTCCCAGTTTTTCGGGAAGTCCGTAAAACAAGGATGGCGGTCTGCCGGTGGCAATGACTACAAGATGACCATTTTCCTGCGCTTTTTTGATTGCGAAAATCGTTGATTCGGGAATCGTGTAGGATTCGTGGTCGATAATCGTACCATCCAAATCAAGAAAAATCGCTTTTTTATCTCTTCTCAATGTCATAAGTACACCGTCACTCTCTTTAGTTCCACCTATATTGTATCACACAAGAAAAAAATCCCTTTAAGCATCCCCACCCACATAGATAACAAGCTTAAGGCTGCTCCGTTCCCGGCCTGACCTGGTTCACCGTTACCTATTGGATGGAGATGATTAAAAAGATTACATTGAAACAGAGTATTTGTGTCGTTTGAGTGAGAAACGACATCAATAAGTATACATCATTTTATCGCTTCCGTAAAGCCCTAAAAAAATTTTTTATAAGTTCTGAATTTTCTTCTTCCAAAACACCGCCGATAACGTCGACTTTGTGGGAGAAGTTTCCTTCAAAAAGGTTTACACCGGACGCCAAAACACCGTTTTTGTAATCTCGTGTGCCGAAATAGAGATTTTTTATTCTCGATTGAATGATTGCCCCCGCACACATCGGACAAGGTTCCAAGGTAATATATATGCTGCAGTCGTCAAGACGCCATGAACCGATGTGTTCATTCGCTTTTTCAATCGCCAACATTTCGGCATGCGCCTTCGTCAGTTGGAGGCCTTCTCTGAGATTGTGCGCGCGTGCGATGATCTCACCTTCGTATACGATTACGGCTCCAACAGGGACCTCTGTTTTTTCGTACGCTTGTTGCGCTTCTTTGAGAGCTTCACGCATATACATCTCGTGGACATTTTTCAATTCAGGACATTCTCTTTCATAGGGTTGGGTTTTCGGTAAACCTTATGGCACTTTCGACACCGGGCTTCATAGTTTTCTTCGGCTCCGATTAAAACGATTGGGTCATAGTATCTGGCGGGTTTACCATCAATGATACGTTGGGTTCGGGTGGCCGGCTCACCACATGGCAGACAAACCGCTGTAAGTTTATCAACCTTTTCAGCCATAGACAGAAGCGTTGGCATCATTGAGAACGGCTCGCCACGAAAATCCATGTCCAGTCCGCTGACCATTACACGAATTCCGTTTTCAGCCAAAAAGTCGATAACGGCGATTACACCTTCATCCAAAAACTGAACCTCGTCTATGGCGACGACATCGGTGCTTTTGTTCACATACTGCAAAATGTCCGATGATTCGGAAATATTGATAGATTGCGCCTTGTTTTTATTGTGTGAAATCACATTGTCCTCAGCATAGCGATTATCGATGGACGGTTTGAATAGAATGATATTTTTTCTTGCATATTCAAGCCTTTTGATACGGCGGAGCAACTCTTCGGTTTTTCCAGCGAACATCGGTCCGGTAATGACTTCGATCCAACCTTCTTTTTGTTTTGTTGCCATAGTAACCCTCCCCTGTTGGTTTCCAATCTGAAATAGAAAGAAAAAGGCCACGTTAGTGGCCTTTTGCAAACAATTATTTGTTGTCTTTGTTCATGCCATAACGTTGTTTGAAACGTTCTACACGGCCAGCAGTTTTTCCATGCTTTTGCTTACCCGTATAAAATGGATGACAATTCGAGCATGTGTCAACACGGACCTCGTCGAGAACTGAGCCGGTCTCGAACTCGTTGCCGCACGTTGTGCACACAGCTTTAACCTTTTTATAGTTTGGGTGAATGCCTTTTTTCATGATTGATTCTCCTTCCGCCATGATTTTTACATCATAGTAAGTTTAACGCTTTGTAATTATATCAAAAAGGATATATATGTGCAAGCTTTTAATGTTAATCTTTATGATTTCGACTAAACATCAATACGGCACTATGTTATAATTTACTTGTGATGAAATGAGGGTGATAATTCATGCGTGAAATCAATGAAAACACAGTGACAGATGCAGTCCGAGAGTTATTGATTCGAATCAATTATTCTTTGGAGAATTCTTTTGTAGAGAAGCTTAAAAATGCTCGTGAAAAGGAAAGTAGCGACCTTTCGAAATCCATACTTGATGATATCATAGAAAACCAGGAAATCGCAAAACAAGGCATCAACCCTTTATGCCAGGACACTGGAATTGTTGTGGTATTCGCGGAGATCGGTAAGGATGTCTTTTTTAATGGCGATTTGGAGACGGCGATCAA
>Ga0207421_10007635_pt1 | contig 11461 bp, 12 predicted proteins | sample SodLakKL_010_SED_4_FD_187542 | JGI IMG/M metagenome (GOLD analysis project Ga0207421, IMG submission 187542) | Alkaline sediment microbial communities from Lake Tanatar, Kulunda Steppe, Russia - 8KL_010_SED (SPAdes) (version 2) | ecosystem: Environmental > Aquatic > Non-marine Saline and...
TCGCCGCCGGCGTCCTGATCAACACGGCGGGGGACCTGCAGAGTCAGGCCTCCGACACCGGCACGGAGACCCAGCAGGCGGTGGCGAATCAGATCGAAGTCGTACATGCGTACGCCGAAGATGAAGGCGACGACGGTGACTTCGACGAACTCAATCTAGTCATCAAGAAGTCGGCAGGATCGGATGTCATTGACATGACGTCGGCCACCGTACAGTATACGAGTGAGTCCGATTCTGTAACGCTTGAACACGATGATTCGGCGGATCCGGGTGCAGACAGCTTCGTGACTAGTGACGCAACCGACACCGATGATGATGACAAGAGCTCACTAACCGATACCGGAGACCGGATCTTGTTGGAGATTGACGTCGGTACGGTAGACGAAGCACTTCAACCCGGTGACAGTGCGACGGTCAACATCGTCGACCAGTCCGGTGCACAGTACACCTACGGCGTGACGATGCCTCCGACGGTCGCTGACGACCAGAGCGTCGCGGAGGTCTGAGGAGCAGACTAACCAACCATGACCCCCGACCCGACCGACGCCGGCGTGCTCGCCCCCGAGGAGCTGCGCCTGGAGGGCGAACCCGTCGACCGGCTGGACGACAACCGGTATCTCGTCCGGCCCGAGGAGCCCGCCGGGAGCGACGAGCTCGAGGCGGTGCCCGCGGAGCTGAAGGCCCACCTGAACGCGCTGGCCGACGGCGATGATCCGGCGACCCGATCGCCGTCCCGACCCGATACCCGGGAGGGGACGGCCGACACGGCTGGAGAGATGGCAACCGACACGGTCGGAGGGACGGCAGCCGACACGGCTGGAGAGCCGGCAGCCGGGGCGACCGGCGCCACGGCGGCCGGCACCACGGCAGCCCGGGCGACGGGCCCGGACGCGGCCGTGCCCCCCGACGGGACGGCGGCCCCAGACGCCGGGGAGCCAGCTGCGGACGCGCCGCCCACGGAACGGTCGGTCGCGGAGTCGCTCGCGTCGGCTCCCGAACCACACGGGGTTTCGATCACCGCGAAGACCGACGGCGAGGTGGCCTCCCACCGGGTCACCTCACACGACGTCCGGGACGTCTTCGTCGAACTGCTGACCTGGTACGCCGACCAGCTGGACGAGGACGTCCCGCCGGAGCAGGCGCTGCGGATCATGCTGGCGACCTCCGAACTGGAGGTCTGACCGTCGGTCCTTCTCGCGCGACCGCGACCCGGTAGCGACGGCCATCGTCGATCCACCAGCGACGGCCATCGTCGACCTACCAACGACGGCGACCCGCCAGCCCGCCAGCGACGGCGACCCGCCAGCCCGCCGGCGACGGCGACCCGCCAGCCCGCCGGCGACGGCGACCGATCGCACCGGCGGACGCTCCGGACCGGATGCTCCGACGGAGCACGGAGGCCATCCTCTCCGAGCCGGGTATCGATAACGTAGCAACACACGCTCCGACCGATGCTGGGAGTGATTATCGCAAAATATCGGAGCAACACACGCCGTCAGCAGTGATTCGATCCACCGCTGTCTGCGAGGTAGGTTGCCGGTTAGCTGAGCCGGGGCTGGCCGGGAAAGACGGAGGTTGGGCCGCCGGTCCTGACGGCACCCGGCGCGATCCAGCCCGGAATCCCACTCAGAAGCTACGTCCGCAAATCCGTTCTCGGGCTCAAATATTCCGGTAACAGCTGTGTTCCGGTAGCTGAAAGCTACCCGTCCTCACCATCGTCGTCGCGTTGGCGTCCTTTGGCAACTCGTTCTCCGCCACTAAGCAGGCTTGCACGTGCCCGCTCCCGGTCGGACTGTTCCTCCTCTTCGCGTGCACCCATATTCGGACATACTCCCTTTTGTCCGTATAATCCTTGGGTCAACGCCATTCTCGAAGATCACTGATAGCGCGATGAGTTTGGGTAGCCAATCCTGACACGACTACCACACCGATAATCAGGATCACCGCTACACCACGGAGCCACACAGGTACGGGTCGTGTAACACCGTTATAAATCCCCAATACAGACGAGATGATGGCTAAGACGATCAGAATGATAGTCATTTGAATTAGGTGTTTTTCGTTCGGTTCGGGTACGATTTTGATGTTGCGCGAGGGTTCGATTTGAATGGCACGGCGCTCGTTTTGCTTAGTTGTCATGATTGTTGGCACAAGCAAAACTGCAAGACTCGAGCAAGGTCGAGTGCGCGGGACGGGATTCGAACCACGTGAAGAGGTGCTCGCTTCGCTGCGCGCGTCTTCTCTCCTCCGAACCCTTCGTCGCGCAGACACGTCTCTCACGCGCGTTCGAGACGGTATGCGCGGGACAGGATTCGAACCTGCGGACCCCTATGGGACAGCGTCCTAAGCGCTGCGCCGTTGACCGCTTGGCTACCCGCGCTCGACAACCGATTCCGTCGAATCGGCAAAGAAGCTGTCGGTCCGACCGATCATTCGTGGGTGACGGGCTCCTCGGGGGTCCACTCGAGGGGAACGACGAACGTCACGTGCTCGTCGCCGCGCAGCTGGTGGAGCTCGCCGGCCTGCTCTGCGAGGGACCGATCGCGGTAGGGCATCTCGAGGCCGCACCCGGTACAGACGAGTTTGCAGGTTGGTTCGTTCATCGGGAAACGCCGACGTCCGGTGGCTGGCGTCGTCACCCCCTCCGGGTCGAGTGATAATTAGTAGTCACGACCTATCCGCTCGGGAGCCGTGGGGCCGCTGGCCGTGTGGATCCGTGTCGAACCGTTACGGCGGGTATCCATCCGTTGATCGGAGAGTCATCGCCACGGCACGACCCTCAGACGACCCCAGAGTATATTCGGCCTGACGGGCTATATGCGGCGCATGCACCGGGCGCGAGACCGGATCGAACACGAGCGGTGGATCGTCGAACTGGAGCGGGTGGCAGACCGGCTCGGGCTCTCGACGGAGGCACGCTCGTGTGCGCTCGATCTCTTTCTGGCCGACGTCCCGGAGGCCGACCGGTCGAAGCCGGCGGCCCTCGCCGCCAGCGTCTACGCCGGCTCGCTCGTCGCCGGCGACGGCCGGACGCAGGTGGCCGTCGCGGAGGCGGCAGGGGTCTCGCGGCTGTCGATCCAGGGACAGTGGAAAGGCCGTCTCGAGACCGCGGGCCTCGAGACGCCGGGCTGGTAGCCGACGCCACCGACTGCGTCGGTGAACGGCGACGGGGTCGAGAAGGGTCGGGCTGAGGGAGTCGGGGACGGTCGAGGGAAAGGGGATCGAGCAGACGTCGGACGGACCCGCCGATCAGCGCTCGGCCGGTCGGTTCGCCGGCCGGCCCTCCCGGTCGGGGGTGAGGTTGCCGTGTTCGTCGATCTCGCCGCGGACGATCCGCGTACTGGAGACGATCTCCCCGTCCTCCGCGCGGAGGTGGGGGACGACGACGAGCTCGAGGGGATCCCGGCCCCGCTCGCGTCTGAGCTCGTTGATCCGCTTGCCACCCGCGACGGTCTCCGGGGAGACGATCAGATACTCGAAGCCGGGTTCGGTCGCGATCCCGGTCGGCTCCCTGAGCGTCCGGATCTCGAACTCGCGGTCGTGTTCGGCGGCGATCGGCTCGAGTTCGGCCTCGAGGTCCCGGAGCCGTTCCTCGTAGGGTCTGACGTATCGGTCCACGTGGCGGGTCGCCGGCGCGAGCTCGTCGCCGGTCAGGCCGACGGTCACGTCACCGAGCTCGAAGGCACGCTCGAACAGCCGGCGGTGTCCGTCGTGGACGGGATCGAACGTCCCACCGATCGCGACGTCCATACGCTCCACAGTGTGGCAGGGGTTATTAAACGGTCGACTCGCCGGTCGCCCCACGCCCCGTTCCCGCGATCGTCCGGCAGGGGGTTCGACGATCGTCTAATGCCCCTTTCGAATCGTTTTTTATATCGCGGACTGTGGACGCCGGTATGGGACTCGACGAGGACGCACTGGAGTATCACCGGGTGGACCCGCCCGGCAAGATCGAGATATCGACGACGAAGCCGACGAACACACAGCGGGACCTCTCGCTCGCTTACTCCCCGGGGGTGGCCGCCCCGTGTATGGAGATCTACGACGAGGAAGACGACGTCTACACGTACACGGCGAAGGGGAACCTCGTCGGCGTCGTCTCGAACGGCTCGGCGGTGCTCGGGCTCGGGGACATCGGAGCGGCGGCCTCGAAGCCCGTGATGGAGGGGAAAGGCGTGCTGTTCAAACGCTTCGCGGACATCGACGTCTTCGACGTCGAGCTCGAGGAGGCCGACCCCGAGAAGCTCGTCGAGGCGGTGGAGATGATGGAGCCGACGTTCGGCGGGATCAACTTGGAGGACATCAAGGCCCCGGAGTGTTTCGTCATCGAGGAGCGCCTGCGCGAGGAGATGTCGATCCCCGTCTTCCACGACGACCAACACGGCACCGCGATCATCTCCGGGGCCGCGTTGCTCAACGCCGTCGACATCGCCGGGAAGTCGATCGACGAGATCGAGATCGTCTTCTCCGGGGCCGGCGCGAGCGCGATCGCGACCGCCCGGTTTTACGTCTCCCTGGGCGCCCGCAAGGAGAACATCACGATGTGTGACTCGACGGGGATCATCACCGAAAGCCGTGCCCCCGAAATAAACGAGTACAAACGGGAGTTCGCCAGGGATCTTCCAGAGGGCGACCTCGCGGACGCCATGGAGGGAGCGGACGTCTTCGTCGGGCTCTCGGCGGGCGGCATCGTCTCGGGGGAGATGGTGGCCTCGATGGCCGCCGATCCGATCATCTTCGCGATGGCCAACCCCGACCCGGAGATCGGCTACGAGGAGGCGAAAGCCGCCCGCGAGGATACGGTGATCATGGCCACCGGTCGCTCGGATTACCCGAACCAGGTCAACAACGTCCTCGGCTTCCCGTTTATCTTCCGTGGGGCGCTCGACGTCCGGGCGACCGAGATCAACGAGGCGATGAAAGTCGCCTGCGCGGAGGCACTCGCCGACCTCGCCCGCGAGGACGTCCCCGACGCCGTGCTCAAAGCCTACGGCGACCAGCCCCTCCAGTTCGGCCCCGAGTACATCCTGCCGAAGCCGGTCGATCCGCGGGTGCTGTTCCAGGTCGCGCCGGCGGTCGCCCGGGCGGCGATCGACAGCGGCGCCGCCCGCCGCGAGATCGATCCGGAGGCCTACCGCGAGCGTCTCGAGGCCCGCCTCGGGAAGTCCCGCGAGCTGATGCGGGTCGTGCTCAACAAGGCGATGAGCGATCCAAAACGGGTCGCACTCGCCGAGGGCGGCGACGAGAAGATGATCCGTGCGGCCTACCAGCTCGCCGAACAGGGGCTCGCCGAGCCGGTGCTCGTCGGCGACGCGGCGGAGATCGACCGGACGACGACGAGACTCGGCCTCGAGTTCGACCCGGAGGTCGCCGACCCGTCCGCGGGCGACCACGAGGAGTACGCCGATCGCCTCCACGAGCTGCGCAAGCGAAACGGGATCACCCGAAGCGAAGCCGAGGAGCTCGTTCGGCGCGACTCGAACTACTTCGCCTCCGTGATGGTCGAACGCGGCGACGCCGACGCGATGTTGACGGGGCTGACCCACCACTACCCCTCGGCGCTGCGTCCACCTCTGGAGGTGATCGGCACCGCCGACGACGTCGAGTACGCCGCCGGGGTCTACATGCTGACCTTCCAGAGCCGGGTCATCTTCGTCGCGGACGCGACGGTCAACCAGAACCCCGACGAGGAGGTGCTGGCGGAAGTGACCGCCCAGACGGCGAAGCTCGCCCGTCGATTCAACGTCGAGCCGCGGGCGGCGTTGCTCTCGTACTCGAACTTCGGCAGCGTCGACAACGAGGGGACCCGTAAACCCCGGAAGGCGGCCGAGAGCCTCCGGGCGGATCCGGCGGTCGACTTCCCCGTCGACGGGGAGATGCAAGCCGACACCGCGGTCGTCGAGGAGATCCTCCAGGGCACCTACGAGTTCTCCGAGCTCGAAGAGCCCGCGAACGTGCTCGTCTTCCCGAACCTCGAGGCGGGCAACATCGCCTACAAGCTGCTCCAGCGGCTCGGCGGGGCGGACGCGATCGGCCCGATGCTAGTCGGCATGGACGAGCCCGTCCACGTCCTCCAGCGTGGCGACGAGGTAAAAGACATCGTCAACCTCGCCGGCGTGGCCGTCGTCGACGCCCAGCAAAACTAAAAGGCTGCATTCAAGTACGCGCCCGGACTGTAGCCGGGTATGAACGATCAGGGAGGCTCGACCCGAAAGCGGACGGGCGGACGACTCAAACACTTCCGGAACCGGCGCAAGTACGAACTCGGCCGCGAGGCCGCCGAGACGCAGGTCGGCGAGCCCCGCTTCCGGAAGATCGAGGTCCGTGGCACCGGTCGGAAGGTCCGTGCGCTCGCGACGAACGTCGCGAACGTCAGCGTCGACGGCGAGACCGTCGCGACGACGATCGAGGACGTCGTCGAGAACGACGCCAACCCAAACTACGTCCGACGGAACATCGTCACCAAAGGCGCGGTGATCGAGACCGGCGAGGGGCTCGCCCGCGTCACCTCCCGGCCCGGCCAGACCGGCCAGGTCAACGCCGTCGCCATCGAGTGATCGGTCGATCGCGCCGTCGCGGCTCCGGTCGATCGCGCCGTCGAACGGGGCACCGACGGGGCGAGTACGCGACGGTAGCGGACGGCGTGTCCCCGGAGTGTCGGGGCGGAGACCGGGATACCGACGGCCGAGGTCGTCCGGCCGACGACTCCCGTCAGCCACCGGCGTTCGAGGTCGAAACGCACCCGGATTCGCGAGCGAGCCGTGTCGCCGTCGCCTTCCACGTCAGTACGACCTCACGTCCCGCCACGAGTTCGAGCCGGTCGGCGCTGTCCTCCGTCACCAGCGCTCGAAAGACCGTGCCATCGACGTCGACACGCACGGTAAACAGCGTCTGACCCCGCTCGATCCCGGCGACCGTCCCGGAGAGCTGGTTTCTCGCGCTCGTCGAGTCCGGATCCGGATCGGCCGCCGGATCGAGAACGGTAAGCGAGTCGGCTCCGATCCGGACCTGAACGGCATCGTCGCGGCTCACTCCGTCGTGGAGGCCGCGGACGGTGCCGACGCTCGTCGCGACGTCCGCCAGCTCGCCCGAGACGGACGAGACCGTCCCCTCGAGGACGGTCTCGGGAACCTGTGCGGTCGCAGTGAGCGCCACCTGGAGCCGTTCGTACTGGTTTAACAACCGCCTTGCGGTGTCGGTCAGCTCGCTTCCACCCCCACCGCTTCCGCCGCGACGTCGTTCGACGAGGTCGCCGAACGCCGATTCGAGCTCCCCGATCCGGGAGAGATCACGCGCACGCGACCGACCGAGGTTCGTCGACGCCTTCGCCACCGAGCCGGTTTCGTCGATCTCCCGGAGCAGCGTCACGTCCCGGTCGTCGAACTCCACTTCGTCCCGCACGAGTGTGGCACGCCCCTGTCCACTCGTTTCGTCCATCGTCCGGACGCGGGAGCCGTGGAACCTTGGTCGTTTCCCGTCCGTGGCTCAGTAGACGAGTTCGCCGTCGATGAACTTCCGTGCCCGGGGATCGTCGGGCTCCGTGAACACGCGTTCGGCGGGGCCGAACTCGATGAGCCGTCCCTCGACCAGCACTGCCACGCGGTCGGCGACGCGCTCCGCCTGATTCATGTCGTGGGTGGCGACGACGACGCCGAGCCCGCGTGCCCGTGCCGTCCCTATCGCGTCTTCGAGCACGGCAGTGTTCCGGGGATCGAGGTCGGACGTGGGTTCGTCGAGAAACAGGAAGTCCGGGTCGTACGCGATCGCACGGGCGAACGCCACCCGCTGTGCCTCCCCACCCGACAGCGAACCCGCGGACTGTGTCTCCATCTCGGAGAGCCCGACGGTCTCCAGTGCTTCGGTGACCTCCCTGCTCGCGTCTCCGCCACCCAGTCGCGAGAGCCAGTGGTCGAGCCGGTCGCGCCACCCTCGCCGGATGTGTCGCCCGTACCCCACGTTCCGGCGGACGGTCGCGTCGAAGAGGTTCGCCTCCTGGAACACCATCCCGAGTCGGCGTCGAACGTCGAGCCGGTCGCGCTCCGACAGCGCCCACACGTCGGTTCCATCCATCTCGACCGTCCCCGTCTCCGGGGGGTAAAACAGCGAGAGGAGCCGAAGGAGCGTCGTCTTTCCCGTCCCGGAGGGGCCGATGACCGCCACCGTCTCGCCCCGTTCGACCGAGAACGTCACGTCGTCGAGGACGTCGGTGTCGTCGAACCCGTGACTGACGGTTCTGAGCCCGAGGGCCTCGCTGGTTTCCCGTTCCAACCATTGCTGCATCATACGCGCCCACCACCGAGTCGGAGAACGATCGCGTTGATCAACAACACGAGCGCGAGGAGAACGGCGCCGAGGATCAGTGCCAGCTCGAAGCGTCCCTGCCGGGCTTCGAGCTGGATCGCCGTGGTGAGCGTCCGCGTGACGGACGTCCCGTCGGCGCCGGCGATGTTGCCGCCGACGATGAGCACCGACCCGACTTCGCTGATCGCTCGCCCCAGTCCGGCCAGAACTCCGGTCACGATTCCGTAGCGGGCCTCTTTGATCGTGACGAGCGCGACGTCTACGCGGGTCCCGCCCATCGCGTACGCGGCGTCGCGGACGCCCTCCTCGACGCTGGTGACGGCAGCGAGGCTCACACCCGTGATGACCGGCGTGGCGAGGACGAACTGCGAGATGATCATCGCTTCTTTCGTGAACACGAGATCGAACGTTCCGAGCGGCCCCTGATTCGAGACGGCAAAGAGGACGACGAGGCCAACGACGACGCTCGGAAACCCCATCCCCGTGTTGATCAGGGCGACGACGAACCCCTTGCCGGGGAACTCGGAGAACCCGACGAGCATCGCAACCGGGAGGCTCACGAGCGTACTGATCAGGACGGCAGTGAGGCTCACGTACAGCGAGACGCGGATGATGCTCTCGACGTAGTTCCGCTCGAAGGGGAAATCGACGAGCAGCGGGGTGAAACCATCGGCGACAGTCGCTGTGGCTGATACCGTCTCGATCATGTGTCGCGTTATCCTTCGTCCGACGTCCACTCCTCGGGGACGTACTGCTGGAAGTTCGGCTCTTCCGACACCGCTTCGGGGAAGAACAACTGCTCGCCTTCGACCGTGTATTCCTCGATGATCCCCTGTCCTCGTCGAGACGTGAGAAAGCCGATGTAGGACATCGCGAGGTCGTAGTTGACGTCCTCGTGGACGCCGGGGTTGACGGCGACGATGCCGTACGGATTCGCGAGGAGTTCCGGACCGCCTTCGATCGGCCCCTCCACGCGGATCGAAACGTCGAGTTCGGACCGTTGGGAGAGGTAGGTCCCCCGGTCGGCGAGCGTGTAAGCGGGTGTCTGGGTGGCCTGATTCAGCACCTCGCCCATACCGGACCCGGTCTCACGGTACCACTCCCCACCCGGTTCGACGCCAGCCTCGTCCCAGATGGCCAGTTCCTTCGCGTGCGTTCCGGAGTTGTCGCCACGCGAGACGAAGGTGGCCTCGGCATCGGCGATGGCCTGGAACGCCTCGGTCACCTCGTCCATGCCGTCGATTCCGGCGGGGTCATCTTCGGGGCCGACGACGACGAAGTCGTTGAACATGAGATCGCGGCGGTTGACGCCGTAGCCCTCGCGCGTGAACTCGTCTTCGAGCGACCGGGCGTGAACCATCACCACGTCCGAGTCGCCTGCCCGGCCGGTTTCGAGTGCCGCGCCGGTACCCTGTGCGACGGCCTCGACGTCGACGCCGTAGCGCTTCTCGAACGCCGCGTTCACCTCGTCGAGCAATCCCGTATCGTAGGTGCTCGTCGTCGTCGTGAGAGTGAGCGTCTCGTCGAGGATTTCCGCGTTTTCCCCCCCGTCGTCGCCCGTACATCCAGCGAGCGCTGCCGTCGCGCCGCCGGCGGTGGCAACGAGGAGCTCGCGCCGTTGAATCATATACGATACAACGTCGCGTGGGGATCGGTTTAGATGTTTCGACTTTTGTACAACCGGATATGGTTACATAGTGGCCGGATGTGGCGCCGACTCGGCGATGCTGGGAACCACATCCGTTTCACCCGGAGGCGAGAAGAGGTCGCCGTCGAAGCGATACCACACCTGCCGGAGACGCACCCCGGAGTGGCGCCCAGTATCGGGTGAGTGTGTGACGGCACGGGAACCGACGGGTGAGTCGACGGCGTCGTGGTATCGAGATCGCCGACGACGGCTCCGCGGGCGGGCTGGAACGGACGGCGGTGTCGGTCCGTCTCTCCTCTCAGTAGAGCAACGCGTCGTCGTTTTCGACCATGTACAGCGTCCGCGCGGCGACGTTGACCGCGTGGTCGCCGACCCGTTCGAGGTCACGGATCACGAGCAGCGTCCGCGTGACCTCCTCGAGGATCGCCTCCTCGGCCATCTCGCGGGCGAGCAGGTCGCGGATGATCGCCGTGCTCGCGTCCTCACAGCGTTCGTCGAGGTGGTCGTCCATCGCCGCGACCTCGTGGCTCGCCGCGACGTCGTCTCTCGCGTAGGCGTTCATCGCCATCTCGAGGCTCGCTAAGGCGTGGTCGCCGATGGCGCCGACGTCGACGTTCGGGTAACTGTCGTACCCCGCCTCCGTGGTGTACCGCCCGAGGTTCGCCGCCAGATCGCCCACCCGTTCGAGGTCGGTGACGATTTTGAACGAGGAGGCGATAAAGCGCAGGTCGCCGGCGACCGGCTGCTGGAGGGCGAACAGCTCGATGCACTCGCCCTCGAGTTCGAGGTAGAGGCGGTTTATTTCCTCGTCGCCCTGGATGACGCGCTCGGCCCGGCGAACGTCCCCCGACTCCAGAGCCTCGAGTGCGGCCCGGAGGCGGCCGTAAACCACGTCGCTCATCTCGAGGACGTCCGCCCTGAGTCCCTCCAGCTGTTGCTGGTAAGCCGTCCGGGCCACGGTCAGCCGAATTTCCCCGTGATGTAGTCCTCGACGCGGGGATCTGCGGGATCCTCGAAGATCGTCGCCGTGTCGTCGTACTCGGCGAGCTCGCCGCCGGTGAGCAACACCATCGTCTTATCGGAGATCCGGGCGGCCTGTTGCATGTTGTGGGTGACGATGACGACCGTGTACTCCTCGACGAGCTCGTCGATGAGCTCCTCGATCTTCGAGGCCGCGACGGGGTCGAGCGCCGACGTCGGCTCGTCCATCAGGAGCACCTCTGGGTCGGGCGCGATCGCCCGGGCGATACAGAGACGCTGCTGTTGGCCCCCCGAGAGCTCCAGCCCGGAGGAGTCGAGCTGGTCGCTCACCTCGTCCCACAGCGCCGCCCCCCTGAGGGCCCGTTCGATCTCGGCGTCGAGGTCGACCGCGTCGGCTTTCCCCTGTACGCGCAGTCCGTAGGCGACGTTCTCCCTGATGCTCTTTGGAAACGGGTTCGGCGCCTGGAACACCTGGCCTACCGTCCGGCGGAGGGCGACGGGGTCGACGTCCTCGTCGTAGACGTTCTTCCC
>Ga0207421_10007636_pt1 | contig 11460 bp, 8 predicted proteins | sample SodLakKL_010_SED_4_FD_187542 | JGI IMG/M metagenome (GOLD analysis project Ga0207421, IMG submission 187542) | Alkaline sediment microbial communities from Lake Tanatar, Kulunda Steppe, Russia - 8KL_010_SED (SPAdes) (version 2) | ecosystem: Environmental > Aquatic > Non-marine Saline and...
TTTTATTATTTTTTTGGGGATTACTCTCCTGCTCGAGGGACAGGAAGAAATTCTCCTTCTTATTAGCCTGATTGGTGGCGTCTTGATTGGGGAGGCTCTAGACTTGACAGGTCGATTGAACCGATTTGGGGCCCGGTTTAGTAAAATGGGCACTTCTCCTTTAAGCCGCGGTTTTGTTACCGCTTCTCTTTTATTTTGTGTCGGTCCAATGGCCATAATTGGCAGTCTGGCCGATGGTCTTACGGGTGATAGTCATATCCTTTTAACCAAGGCCATTATTGATGGGATTGCTTCGGTTCCCCTTGCTGCTACCCTGGGGATTGGAGTAGCCTTTTCTGTTATCCCCCTGATGCTTTACCAGGGTAGTATTACGCTCCTGGCCTTTTTCCTTGAAGGTTTTTTCAGTCCAGGGGCAATAGCAGAGATCTCGGCGCTCGGGGGAATAATAATGCTGGCAATGGGCCTGGAGTTAATGGGGATTAAAAGAATCAGGGTTGCTAACCTTCTTCCTGCCCTGCCGTTAATTATGGTTGCCATTTATTTTTTGGGGATTTAGGAGGCCAAATGAAATGGAAGAATTAAAAAAGCAGATAACCGAACAGATTGATGTTTTTCCCGGACGGGCAGGCATAGAAATTTTTTTTATGGAAAAAGGAGAAAGGTTAAGTTATAGAGAAAATGAACGTTTTCACGCTGCCAGTATTATTAAGATCCCTATCTTTTATGAAGTCCTAAAACAAATTGAAGAAGGGCGCTTGCAATTGGATACTGAGTATCCCCTGCCGGAAGAAGAAATAGTTGGGGGAGCGGGCATCCTGCAACTATTGCATCCCGGCTTAAAACTTACCCTCGCAGATCTGATGCACCTGATGATTGATGTTAGCGATAATACAGCGACAAATATGATTATAGATATCGTGGGAAAAGATTCTGTAAATAGACGGTTAGAGGAACTGGGGTGTAAAAATACATTCCTTGCCCGTAAATTGATGAAAATAGTTCCCGGTTTATTCAGTTATACTTCGGCTAGAGATACAGTTATTTTACTGGAAAATATTTATTCCCAATTTTATGAAGAAGGATTGCCAGTTTTGAGGAAACAACAGTTTAATGATTGCCTTTCCAGGGATATAAGGTTTTGCAGGAAGTGCGGAGTCTTAATTGGTGCTTCTTCCAATTGTGAGGCTTGCAAAAAACCGGTAAATGAGCTGGAAATCGAAGAGCCGGTTTTTGCCCATAAAACTGGGGAAATTACTGGTGTTGTCCATGATTCGGGAATCTGGGAATTTCCCGGGACCACAGTTATTATCTCGGTTTTAACGGATAGCCTGCCGGACAATAGGAACGGGAAAAACTTTCAGGCGAAAATAGGAAGAATTATCAATAAATATTTAAAATAAAAGAAGGAAACCCACCGATTTTATAGAATAAGTACACTTGGTAAAAAAAATAACACAATATATTGATTGGAAAAGGAGTGGATTGTCGATGAAGAAAGGTATTATTGCTGTTCTGGTTTTAACTCTGGCTGTTGGTATTGGTTTTTTCACCCAGGGTATTGAAGCGGGAGGACATGTTTATCAGGATGGAACCTTCATGGGTTATTCTGATGCAACTGACCGGGGTTATGTAGATGCCGAGGTAACCATTGAGAATGACAGCATCGTTGATGTTGTTATCCGTGGTTATGGGAACCTGGGAACCGAAAAACCGGAAACCTATCCCTGGGATGAGTATCACGAGGCCCTTGAAGTTCTTCCCGAACTTTATGTTGAGCGCGACCACTGGGACGTCGATATTATCAGCGGAGCAACTGGGACTTCCAACCAGGCCAATCAGGCTGTTTATCGCGCTCTTGCCAGTGCAAGGGTTGAACCTACAAACCAGAAAAATGAATTCTTTGATGGAACATTTATGGCCATTTCTGACAAGACCGAAAGAGGCTGGGTAATTGTCTGGGTAACCTTTGCCAATGACAAGATTACCGACTTCAGGCTTGTTGAAACTCAGTCCGACAATGATTCCTGGCAGCGCAAGGGCGACGATTATCCCTGGGATGAGTACCACGAACTTCTGGAAGTGCTCCCCGAGCAGATTATTGAAGCCCAGAGCCTTGATGTAGATGGGTTAAGCGGTGCAACAGGAACCTTTAACCGGGCTATCCAGGCTGCTGAAAGAGCCATGGATAAAGCTCGCAGGTAATTGAAAAAATCCCCGGGAGATAAATCTCCCGGGATTTTTTTGCGAAAATACAGGGAAATAAAAAGATGGGATGTATTTAAATAGAAGGTGATAAAACATGAGCAGAAATAAAGAGTTGAACCAAAAAATCCTTCAATTAAGTATCCCCATTATGCTGGGAAGTTTATCCCAGACCCTGATGAGCACTGCCGATACCATAATGGTTGGTAGATTAAGCCGCGAAGCCCTGGCTGCAGCAGGACTTGGAAATATTTTCACCTTCACTTTTATCATTCCCCTGGGCCTTTTAGCCATGGGGACCCGGATAAAGATTTCCAGGCGGGTAGGAGAAAAAAACCTGCACAGTGTGGGAACTGTTGTTGATAATTCGCTGGTCTTAGCTGCTCTTCTGGGAATTTTATCTACCCTGGTATTAAGCTTTGGAGCCCCGTTAATTATGAGAAATATTAACCCCGATCCGGTCGTCGCAGAGCTGGCAAGTAATTTTGTCCGGATCAGATTTCTTGCAGTACCCTTTTTTATTCTGATAATGACCGGCCAGGCTTTTTTTGAGGCAACCAGCAGGACTCAAATAACTCTTTACTCTTCTGTCCTGATTAATGGTTTGAATATATTTTTTAATGCAGTTTTGATTTTTGGGCTTTTAGGCTTTCCTGCTCTCGGGTTAATGGGCGCTGCCTGGGGCAGTGTTTTTGCTACCATCTGTGGCCTTGTCTTCATTGGGTTTATTCTGTATAATCCCCGGGAGAGAATTACCTACGGGTTATTTTCGGGCCCTCTTAGCTGGGTTGAGGCCCGCTCTATTCTGGATTTATCCATTCCTTCCATGCTGGAAGGTTTTGGCAGTATTTTCTCTTATTTCATTTTCGTCTGGATTCACTCCTTAATTGGAACAGTTGAGCTGGCTGCAGCTTCGGTTTTAAATTCTATCTATAGCCTGCTTTTCTTACCGGCAATGGGTCTGGGCAAGGCAACGGGAATTCTCGTGGGGCAGTTTTTGGGTTCGAAAGAAAGAGTTATGGCCAGGATGGCCACCATCCAGGCAATGAAACTGGGGGCTTTTTTCTCCGGATTTATTGCAGTTTTAGGAATTATTTTCGCCCGGCCACTTCTTTCTTTATATACTCCTGATGTCCAGGTTGTGCAAACAGCCCTGGTCCCGCTTTATATTATTCTGGTGGGAACAAGTGTAAATTCAATGGGGATGGCAACCCGGCATACAATAATTGGGGCGGGTATGACCAGGTGGACCTTTAAAATGCAGATGATAATCTGTTATATAATTTACCTCCCCCTGGTCTATTTTCTGGGGATTTTTCTGGGACTGGGGATCAAAGGAACCTACCTGGGAGAAGCCCTTTACTTCATCCTGGTTTTTGCTACCCACTACTGGAAGTTCAGGCAGGGCGGCTGGCAGTTTCATCAGGTTTAAAAGGGTTTTACCCTGCTTTTATTGACTTTACATTTTTCCTTTGCTATAATGAGTGAAAATATAGCAAAAAGTTTTGATGGGAAGTAGTAGAATTCAGGGGCCTGAAGAGAGCCGCTGGTGCTGGGAAGCGGTGGTTGACCTGATTTGAACTCGTCTCTGAACTGCCGGGGTGAAAAAAGTAATTCTGGCCGGTAGCAGCCGTTAAGTGCTTGAGAGGACGCTTTCGGCGTCAAAAAGAGTGGTACCGCGGACAACCTTTCGTCTCTTTATATAGAGATGGGAGGTTATTTTATTTTTGGGTAAAACAAGGAGGAATTCTTATGAAAAAAGAGGGTTATCAACCTGAAAAAATTGAAGAACACTGGCAGAAATACTGGGATGAAAACGGGACCTTTTCTGCAAAACTCGATCCGGAACTGGAAAAGTATTATATCCTAATTGAATTTCCCTATCCTTCCGGTGAAGGGCTGCACGTGGGGCATCCCCGCAGTTATACCGCCCTGGATATTGTAGCAAGGATGAAAAGAATGCAGGGTTACAATGTCCTTTACCCAATAGGGTGGGATGCTTTTGGCTTGCCCACAGAAAATTACGCCATGCAAAACAATATCCATCCCCTTAAGGTTACCCAGCAAAACGTAGCTCGTTTTAAAAGCCAACTGCAGTCCCTGGGGTTTTCTTTTGATTGGGAGAGAGAGGTAAATACTTCAGATCCCAATTATTATAAGTGGACCCAGTGGATATTTTTGCAGTTATTCAAGCATGGACTGGCCTATAAAGCGGAGATGCCCATTAACTGGTGCACCAGTTGCAAGGTAGGCCTAGCCAACGAGGAAGTTGTTGGCGGGGTATGCGAGAGGTGCGGAGGGGAAGTTGTAAGCAAAGTAAAAGAGCAGTGGATGCTGAAAATTACTGAATATGCGCAAAGGCTTTTGGATGATCTGGAAAATGTTGACTATCTGGAAAAAATAAAAGCTCAGCAAAGGAACTGGATTGGCAGGTCAGAAGGAGCAGAAATCAAATTCAGGATTGCTGACTCTGATGAGGAAATAAATGTTTTTACAACCCGTCCCGATACCCTCTGGGGGGCAACTTACATGGTTATTTCCCCGGAGCATCTTCTCCTGGAAAAACTGGCCACCCGGATAGAAAATATCAATGAGGTAAAAGCCTATCAAAGGGAAGCAGCTTTTAAAACTGAATTTGAAAGAACCGAAGAAGATAGACAAAAAACGGGTGTCCCGCTGGAGGGCGTCTGGGCTATCAATCCTGGAACCGGACAAAAAATTCCGGTTTGGGTTGCCGATTATGTTATGATGTCATACGGAACAGGCGCAATTATGGCTGTTCCCGGCCACGATCACCGGGACTGGGAATTTGCCAGGCAGTTTGATCTCCAAATTGTTGAGGTAATTAAAGGTGGAGATGTTTCTCAGGAAGCTTATGTTGATACAGAAAAGGGGACCATTGTTAACTCGGATTTCCTTGATGGACTTCCCGTTAAAGAGGCAATTAAAAAAGTTACTGACTGGCTTGAAGAACAGGGTCTGGGTAAAAGGAAGGTCAACTTTAAATTAAGGGACTGGGTTTTTTCCCGCCAGAGATATTGGGGAGAACCGATTCCCCTGGTTAATTGTCCAAGCTGTGGCTGGGTTCCCATTCCTGAAGAAGAACTTCCCCTGGTTTTGCCTGAGCTCGAAGAATTTTCTCCTACGGGAACAGGAGAATCGCCCCTGGCCAGGTTAAAAGACTGGGTGGAAACAGAATGTCCGAAATGTGGGAAAAATGCTCAGCGGGAAACAGATACAATGCCCCAGTGGGCAGGTTCATCCTGGTATTTCCTGCGCTACACCGATCCCAGGAATAACCACGCTCTGGCTGCTAAAGAAGCCCTCGATTACTGGATTCCCGTCGATTGGTACAACGGAGGGATGGAACACACGACCCTGCACCTTCTCTATTCTCGTTTCTGGCACAAATTTCTCTACGATATAGGAGTAGTTCCTACCCCAGAACCATACAAAAAAAGAACTTCTCATGGGATGATCCTCGGAGAAAACAATGAAAAAATGTCCAAATCCAGGGGAAACGTTGTTAACCCTGACCGGGTTGTAAAAGAATTTGGTGCAGATACTTTCCGGGTTTATGAAATGTTCATGGGAGCATTTGACCAGGATATCCCCTGGTCTCAGCAGGGGGTTAAAGGTTCCCGCCGCTTTTTGGAGAGGGTCTGGCGTCTTCAGGAAATAGTGAACGGGGCCAATGGCTTTTCAACTGAACTGGAGATTAAGATGAATCAGACAATAAAAAAGGTTACCGAAGATTATGATAAAATGAAATTCAATACAGCTATTGCTGCTCTGATGAGCCTGCTCAACGAATTTTATGATAGGGGTGAGGTAACCCGGGCTGAATTCAGGGCATTTTTGATCCTTCTCAACCCGGTGGCCCCGCATATGACTGAAGAATTGTGGGTCCAGCAGGATTTTGGTGGGAAACTCAATCAACAGGAATGGGTTAAATGGGACGAGGAAAAAACCCTTGAAGATACAATTGAGATTGCCGTCCAGGTAAACGGCAGGGTTCGCGGCACAGTTGAAGTGCCCCGGGATGCCCAACAGGAAGAAGTAAAGGAAGAGTTATTGAAAGTGGATGCAATCCGCCGCCATATTGACAATAAAGAAGTGGTTAAGGAAATTTACATTCCAGGTCGGATAATGAATATTGTGGTCAGGTAATAGTTAAGCCGGTACTTACCTTGTGCCGGCTTTCCCTTGAGGGGGTGGGTGGAGTGGAAAAAGTTGTCTTACTGGATGGTTATATTGATGAGCCCTCCTGCCTGGGGGTTTCCCCATATATTTCTCCACAGGTCAGATATGTTTATGGTGCTCTGCTCCGGGCAGGGTTAAAAGAGGAACAGATCCATTACCTGACAGCCGACCAGGCCCGGGATTACCTGCCCGCGGGAGACTGGCTGCTTGTAATTGGCGGGACAACAGTTCCTGGTCGGTACCTGGGTGGAAAGCCCCTAACCTTAAAAGAGATGGAAAGTTTGGTATTTAAAAATTCCTCGGCAGAAAAATGGCTAATGGGACCCGTAGTGGAAGCAGGTTTGCGCCCGCCGGGTTATGACCATTATATTGGAGAAGAAATTATCCAGGAAATAATGGGTAGATTTGGAGAACCCGGAGAGTTTTCGATAAAGACACTAAAAGAAGTAGCTTTAAGAGGGGCCGGTTTGATTTCCCGGCACCCCCGGTACCCTTATGTTGTTTGTGAGCTGGAAACCTACCGGGGATGTTTGCGCTCCTCGCATTGTTTTTTCTGCAGCGAAAGATTCAGGATGTTCCGTTATGTCCGGCCTGCAGAAGATGTCATTAGTGAAGCAGTAGAACTGGGAAAAAGGGGAGCCAGGTATTTCCGGCTGGGCTGTCAGCCGGATCTTTTGAGTTACTCTGATGGGAGAAAAAATACACTGGGAAGGTTGTATTCCGGAATCAGGGAAGGAGTTCCGGGGTTAAAGGTTTTACATCTTGATAATGTTGAACCCGGGGCGCTTGCAAGGAGAAAAGATGCACCCGAGCTCCTGGACATTATTACCCGTTTTAATACCCCCGGGGATATTGCTTCTTTTGGCCTGGAATCGGCAGACCCTGAAGTAATAAGGGCCAACAATATTGGAGTGATTCCGGAGGAATGCAAAAAAGCAGTAGAACTGGTTAATAGAATGGGGGCAATTAGGGAAAACGGGCTTCCCAAGCTTCTACCTGGTTTAAACTTTCTGCATGGATTACAGGGAGAAAGTGAAAAAACGATGGAACTAAACCTTGAGTTTTTGCGTGATCTGGTCGGGGAAGGATTTTTGCTTCGCCGGATAAATATTCGCCAGGTAATAGCCCACGGGGGGTACAAAAAAAAGGTTTTAGCCAAAGGGGTTTTTGAACGCTACAAAGAAACGATTAACCGTGAAATCAACAGGCCCATGCTGGAGAAGGTTTTTCCCCGAGGTCTGGTTTTCAAGGAGGTAATTCCGGAAAAAGTTGAAGGGAATTTGACTTTTGGAAGGCCTTTAGGTACTTATCCCGTCCGGATTGGGATCCCTGGCCAGAAAGAATTATACAAACCTCTACAGGTAAAAATCATTGATCACGGTTTTCGCTCGATGACCGGCATTCATTATCCATTCAATATTAATCAGGCTGAAAGGGAGGAATTGCTGGCCCTCCCGGGAATAGGGAAAAAGAGGGCCGCGGGAATAATTTTGCAAAGGCCTTTTTCCAATCTGGAAGACCTGAGAAACCGTCTGGAAAAAGAATTAGTTGAAAAGTTAGAAGAAATTATTGATTGTTTTTAACAGGAGGTGGCTTTTTTGCCCAGAGATATTGATGCCCTTCCAGGTGAAAGATGGTTTCCCCTGGAAAATGATTTCGGAGAAGAAATTGAACAGTACTGGGGTCCCTGGGGAGTTTCTTCGGAAGTATCGCCTTTGAGAGCAGTTTTAATGCGCAGACCGGGTGCAGAGGTTGAAGATTTTTCTTTTGAAGAAGTTCGCTTTCGGGCTAGTGTTTCAGCGGAAAAAATACGGGAAGACCACGACCGTTTGACTGACTGTTACCGGAAATACGGGGTGGAGGTTTTTTATGTAAAAGAACAGCGGCCCGATAGACCAAATGCATTTTTTATGCGCGATTTGATGTTTATGACTCCCCAGGGAGCAATTATTGGCCGTCCAGCCAACCCTTCTCGCCGGGGTGAAGAAAGGTACGTTGCCCAGGCCCTTGCCCAGCTTGGGGTTCCAATAATAAAAACAATAAATGGGAAGGGAATTTTTGAAGGAGCCAACGCAATGTGGGTTGACCGAAAAACGGTTATCCTTGCCTCTGGTTCACGGGGAAATAGGGAGGGATTGGAGCAGGTCCAGCTTGAACTGGAACGCCAGGGTGTTGAAAACTTTATTCACATGCAAATTCCCTATGGGCACGCTCACATAGATGGAATTCTAAATATGGCCCGGGAAGACCTGGTGATGGTTCATGCTCCCCAGGTTCCTTACGATGTATGTGCAGCCCTTCGGGAAAAAGGGATCGAGGTTGTTGAAGCTCCATCCAGGACTGAAGCAAAGAAAACAATGGGGATCAATTTTGTAGCCATTAAACCTGGTTTTGTTGTCCAGGCGGAAGGAAATCCCCGCTGCCGGGAAGTTCTTGAAAAAAAGGGAGTTGAAGTGGTCCCAGTTCATGTTTATGAGCTTTTAAAGGGCTGGGGAGGCATTCACTGTGCAACAGCCTTCTTAAAAAGAGATTAGGGGCTCGCGGCCCCTAATTTAGTTAATATTTAACTTTCGAGTTAGTTCTTTAACTTCATCTGCCGATTTATGCAGGGCTTTGAGCTCCTTTTTTTCCAGTGGGAGCTCAATTATTTCTTCTACCCCTGTTTTACCCAGGAGAACAGGAACACTCAGGAAAACGTCAGAAAGCTTATATTCGCCCTGGAGATAAACCGAACAGGGCAGGATGGTTTTTTCATCATGCAGGATAGCCTGGGCCATTTTCCAAACTGCTGCTGCCGGAGCATACATGGAACTGGTACCCATTAGTTGGATAATTTCTCCCCCGGCTTTTCGGGTCCTTTCAATTACTTCCTCGATTTCTCCGGGATCTAAAATATGTTTAAGCGGACGACCCCCGATGAAAGAATTCGAGCTTACAGGAACCATTGAATCCCCGTGGCCGCCAAGGACAGTAGTCAGGATATTTTCCGATGCTACCCTGTGTTTTTCCCGGATAAAATGGGCGAGTCTACCTGTATCAAGAACTCCAGACATTCCAATAACCCGTGAAGGTTCAAAATTGCTGATTTCAAGGGCCAGGTGAGCCATGGCGTCGAGAGGATTGGTAACAACCAAAATGAACGAATTGGGGCTTTTCTGCTGGATGTTATCGACTATTTTCGTAATGATTTCTCCGTTCTGGGAAAGCAGGTCATCCCTTGTCATATCTGCAGTCCGCCTTTTGCCAGCAGTTATTACCACCAGATCAGAACCGGCAGTATCATCAATATTTCCCGTGCCAGTTACAAAACTGTTTGTCCCCCAGATAGAAGCAAGGTGCATGATGTCGAGGGCTTTTCCCTTAGCCAGGTCTCCCTTTAAATCATAAAGGACAATATCTCCCAGGTCTTTGAGGAATAGGAAAAGGGCGGTATTGGCTCCGACATTACCCGCACCAATTATACCAATCTTAGGTCTGGACATTTAGATTAACCCTCCCTGTCTTTTAAAAATTCTTCCATTCGGTCCATTCCCTCTGCAATTTCTTCCAGGGAAGTGGCGAAGGAAATCCGGACGTATCCCGGAGCCCCAAAGGCACTCCCAGGAACAAGCGCTACTCCCTGTTCTTCGAGTAAGTCATTGCAGAATCCAAAGTCATCTGGTTCAATTTCACCGATATAAGGGAATACATAAAAAGCTCCCTGGGGTTCTTCAAGTTTAATCCCCGGCATTTTACCCAGTCGTTTGACAATATAATTGCGGCGTTCGGTAAAGGCCTTTACCATAATTTCTACTGAACTCTGATCTCCGTTTAGGGCTTCGAGAGCACCTTTTTGGGCAATTGAATTGGGGTTGGAGGTGTAATGGCCCTGGATTCTTCCCATGGCTCCAATCAAATCCTTAGGCCCCGCTCCATAACCAATTCTCCAGCCGGTCATGGAATATTTCTTTGAAACTGCGTTGACAACCAGGGTTTGTTTTTTAATTTCAGGGTTCACTGCAGCAATAGAATGATGGCTGTTTTCGCCGTAAACAAGGAAGTCATAAACTTCATCCGTGATTGCCCAGATTTGATGTTTGATTACCAGCTCGGCCAGTTCTGCTAAAGATTCTTCGCTGAAAACACGTCCTGTAGGGTTACTGGGAGAGTTGATAATAATTGCCCTGGTTCGCGGATTGATTGCTTTTTCTAAAGCATTTATGTCGAGATCAAAAGTTGGGGCTTCGAGAGAAACAAAAACCGGTTTTGCTCCTGCCATTTTGGCCATTTCCGGGTAACTAACCCAGTAAGGAGAAGGGATAATTACTTCATCACCGGGATTGCAGCAGGCCATAATTGCTGTAGCAAGGACCTGTTTGGCCCCGTTCCCGATAATCAACTGGCTGGTTTCATATTTCAAACCCAAACTATTTTCAATCTGATTGGCGGCAGCCTGTTTGAGCGGCGTAATTCCCGTTGCGGCTGTATACTTGGTGAAACCATCCAGCATAGCTTTGTGAGCGGCCTCTTTAATATTATCAGGGGTGTCGAAATCTGGTTGACCTGCTCCGAAGCTAATCACATTTTCTCCTGCTTCTTTTTTTGCGTTGACCTTGGCGGTAATTTCCAGTGTGGGAGATGGGGGAATGCTTTGAACCAGGTGGGAAAGATTCATTGGAAAACCTCCTTGCTTTTTCTTCTTATAAATTATTATTTCGCCGGGTTAATTTATTAACCTTTAAACAAAAATAAAACTCCTTTCATAATCAATGGAAGAACCTGGGTCCGGGGGAAGAAAAAACTTGACAAATTTGCTATTTATGCTATAGTTGTAGCATAGGTGTAGCATTTTTTGGGGGGGATAAAATGAATAAAAGAAAAGTCACCCAAAAAGAAAAAGCTAATTTAATCAATGCCACTGAAAGAGCTATCCAGGAATTAAATGAATCACGAGAAAAGATTGACTTTCAGTCTGTTGCAAGGAAGTTGGGAGTGGCAAGATCAACCCTTTACCGGAATCAGACAGTTTATAGTTTGATTGCCAATGCCCGCAACAACCAGTTTTTTGTGAGTGAT
>Ga0207421_10007638_pt1 | contig 11458 bp, 9 predicted proteins | sample SodLakKL_010_SED_4_FD_187542 | JGI IMG/M metagenome (GOLD analysis project Ga0207421, IMG submission 187542) | Alkaline sediment microbial communities from Lake Tanatar, Kulunda Steppe, Russia - 8KL_010_SED (SPAdes) (version 2) | ecosystem: Environmental > Aquatic > Non-marine Saline and...
GCAGGCAACGACAACCCCGCACGACCCTCCACCCCGCTGCCGTCATCGGTGACATCAAACCGGCCCGCGGTCCTGTTAGCCTTCACCCGCACGATGAACTGGGCGCTGGACTCGGATCCTGCTGCGGTTGCGGGCTTTGTTGGTCCCCCATGATCGCTCCCCACTACCAGACGATGACCAAGACCGCGGCGGCTCCGACGGCTACGAAGGCCACGACCAGCGCTATAACCGCGACCCCCAGGCGATGCGCCGCGATGTCCGTTGAGCGTCGGGCCGTGGGCAACCCCTCACGCTCTTCATCGACGGCATGTGCAGCTATCACCCGCCTGCGCAACTCCCACGTATCGACTGCTTGGTCTTCCCACAGCGCCTGTTTGATGTCGCAGACCGAGTCCAATCCCGCAGCGGCCTGAGACCGCGGCCACAAGGCGGCCGCCCCAAACGACGCGGCCACGATCAAACTAACCACTGCAAACAGCATTGCGATAACGACACCGAGCTGCTGTCCCGTGGTTCCTTCCCCTATGGCTGGCTGGACCTGAAGCGCCCAGTTCACAACAGCCGCAGTGGCGGCCCCCGCGAACAACACGATGACGGTGGCGCGGTTGTGAACTGCGTCCAACCGAGCAGCCTGACGATCCTGTTCGCGATCCGCCCGCTCCAGCACGAACGCTGTCTGTGCATCCGGGGGCGAGTCGCCGACGCTGCTCAGACCCGTACCCTCCGAACCGCTTCTCGCATTCGGTGAGCTCTCATCCAAGGCGCCTACGGCCCCGCTCGTCCTGCGCTCGGCCTCTTGCCCTCCCACTCCTTAGCCGCTTCCCGTGTCGTCCGTCGCCCTACCTGCTGCGCGCGCCCCGGCCCGTAATCCCGCTTCAACTCGCTCTCGCGGCGCTTGAGGTCGTTGGTGATGCCCGAGTGCTTCACCCGCCCGCGCGAATCAACATACTCGTACTTGTACGTGTCGCGATCTGCCTGCTTTCTTGCCAATCTCAGCACCTCCAAGCATCCGGGTTGCCTTAGCGGGGCCGGGCCGGGTTGTCCGTAACCCGACCCCGGCCAACGTCAGTACTGGCGGAACCACTGACATCGGATGGCGGATCCACTGACACAAGTTGGCGGATCCCAATGACATTCCGATGGCGGTTCACACTACGAGCAGCCGGTCGTCGTGCCGCACTGGGCGCAGACGTGGCACGCCCCGGAGCGCTGCATCTTCACCCCGCAGGAGAAGCACATCGGCGCGTCGCCGTAGATGTCGTCGATCTCCGAGCGTCCCTCGGCGACCGGCAGCACCGTCTGGCCCTCGACGTCGACGGTCGGCTCCTGCGCCTTCTCTGGCGCCGGCCCGTACTGCGCGTCGAGTTGGGCGTTGCGCTCCTCGAGGGAGTAGATCCCGAGCTCCTGGCGGGTCTCGGCGGGCAGGTACTCGATCGCGAGCCGTCGGAACATGTAGTCGAGGACGCTCGAGGCGAACTTCACCTCGGGGTCGTCGGTCATGCCGGCCGGCTCGAAGCGCATGTTCGTGAACTTCTTCACGAACTCCTCGAGCGGCACGCCGTACTGCAGCCCGATCGACACCGCGATGGCGAACGCGTCCATGACCCCCGACAGCGTCGAGCCCTGCTTGCCGAGCTTGACGAACATCTCCCCGATGCCGTCGCCGGGGTACTCACCGGCGGTGAGGTAGCCCTCGGCGTCGCCGACGGTGAAGGAGATCGTCTGGCTCGGGCGCTGCTTGGGCAGGCGCCGACGGGTGACGCCGCGCTCGGCGGCCTCCTCCTTCGTCGCCGGGGCCTTCGCCTCGTCGGACTCGTCCTTGGCGATGGCGAGCGGCTGGGCGACCTTGCAGTTGTCGCGGTAGATCGCCACGGCCTTGAGCCCGAGGCGCCATCCCTCCATGTAGGTCTCGGCGACGTCCTCGACGGTCGCCGACTCCGGCAGGTTGATCGTCTTCGAGATCGCCCCGGAGATGAACGGCTGCACCGCACCCATCATCTTCACGTGCCCCATGGGCGCGATCGACCGGGTGCCCATCGCGCAGTCGAAGACCGGGAGGTGCTCCTCCCTGAGCGCCGGCGCGCCCTCGATCGTCGAGTGCTTGTCGATGTAGGCGACGATCGCCTCGACCTGCTCGGGCTGGTAGCCGAGCTTCTCGAGCGCGGCGGGCACCGTGTGGTTGACGATGCGCATCGAACCGCCACCGGAGAGCTTCTTCATCTTCACCAGCCCGAGGTCGGGCTCGATGCCGGTGGTGTCGCAGTCCATCATGAGCCCGATGGTCCCGGTCGGCGCGAGGACCGAGGCCTGGGCGTTGCGCACGCCATGCTCGGTGCCGGCCTCCACGGCCTCGTTCCACGCATGGCGCGCGGCGTCGAGGACGCCCGCGGGCGCGCGCTCGTCGTCGAGGGCCTCCGCGGCGTCGCGGTGCTTGGCGAGCACCCGGAGCATGCCGTCGCGGTCCCGCTCATAGCCCTCGAACGGCCCCTGCACCCGCGCGAGCTCGGTCGAGGTGCGGTAGGCGTGACCGGTCATGAGCGCGGTGATCGCCCCGGCCCAGGCCCGGCCCTCGTCGGAGTCGTAGGCCAGCCCCTGACTCATGAGCAGGCCGCCGAGGTTGGCGTAGCCGAGCCCGAGCTGGCGGTAGGCGCGGGCGTTCTCGGCGATGCGCTCGGTCGGGTAGCTGGAGTTGCCGACGATGATCTCCTGGGCGGTGAAGGTGATCTCCACCGCGCGGGTGAAGTCGTCGACGTTGAAGACCCCGCCCTTCTCGAACTTGCGGAGGTTGAGGCTCGCGAGGTTGCAGGCGGAGTTGTCGAGGTGCATGTACTCCGAGCAGGGGTTCGAGCCGTTGATGCGACCGGCGTTGGGCGTGGTGTGCCAGTCGTTGATCGTCGTGTCGTACTGCATCCCGGGGTCGGCGCACTCCCAGGCCGCCTGGGCGATCTGGTCCATGAGGTCGCGGGCGTTGACGGTCTTGAGCGACTCGCCGGTCGTGACGGCCTTGAGGTCGTAGTCACGGCCCTGCTCGACGGCCCGCATGAACTCGTCGTCGACGCGGACGGAGTTGTTCGCGTTCTGGTACTGGATCGTCGCGGAGTCAGCGCTGTCGAAGCTCATGTCGAAGCCGGCGCCGGCGAGCGCGCGGGACTTCATCTCCTCGTTGCGCTTGCACCAGATGAACTCCTCGACGTCGGGGTGGTCGACGTCGAGGATGACCATCTTCGCGGCGCGACGGGTCTTGCCGCCGGACTTGATCGTGCCCGCCGAGGCGTCGGCGCCGCGCATGAAGCTCACCGGGCCGGAGGCCTGCCCGCCGCCACGCAGCGGCTCGAGGCTCGAGCGGATGTTGGAGAGGTTGACCCCCGAGCCCGAGCCGCCCTTGAAGATCGTGCCCTCCTCGACGTACCAGTTGAGGATCGAGCTCATCTGGTCCTCGACCGAGAGGATGAAGCAGGCCGAGCACTGCGGCTTGTCCTCGACACCGCAGTTGAACCAGACGGGGCTGTTGAAGGCCATCTTCTGGTTGACGAGCAGGTGCTTGAGCTCGTGGTTGAAGACCTCCGCGGACTCCTCGTCGGCGAAGTAGCCATCGTCGACACCCCAGCGCGTGATGGTGTCGGCGACGCGGTCGATCATGTGTCGCACGCTCGACTCGCGCTCGGGGGTGCCCAGCGTCCCGCGGAAGTACTTCTGCGCGACGATCGTCGTGGCGTTGAGCGACCAGCTCGTGGGGAACTCGACGTCGCGCTGCTCGAAGGCGACCTCGCCGGTCTTCCAGTCGGTGATCACCGCATCACGCCGCTCCCACGACACCTCGTCGTAGGGGTGCGCACCATCGGTGGTGAAGTGCCGGTCGAGCTTGAGGCCGGTGTGGCCGTCGGACTCGACCGCGCGCAGGGCCTGACGTGTGGTGACCATGTGAACTCCTCGCTGGGCGAAGCCCCCGTTGGTGGAACTCCAAGCTTGTGATTTGCCGTGCCGGCCTCGCTACCTTGCCTCGTCCCGGGGGCGGCGTCAAGCAGGTGTGAGGGAGAATTCCCCAAGATGCATGACGCTCGAACCCACCCGACCCAAGATGTTGTGGTGTGATCCATCGGCTATGGTGTTCTTGCCGGCGACGGTAGCAGCGCCATGACGTGGGCAGAGACGCCCCCGCGAGGTGACCCTGTGGACGAGCAGCCCGCTCTTGCCACGACATCTTGGACGGCTCGCCGGAAGTCCGTGGATGGGGTGTGGACGGGCGCCGAGGATCGTGGACGACGACGTCGATGCGGTGGACGGGGCCGTGGAGGAGTCCCCGGGGATCCACAGGCCCCGCACGTCGAGAGGAGGTCGTGAACCGTGCGCTGTCCGTACTGTGGGCTCGACGAGGACCGCGTCATCGACTCGCGCAGCGCCGAGGACGGCGGCGCGGTCCGCCGGCGCCGGGCGTGCCGCGCCTGCGGCCAGCGCTTCTCGACCTACGAGCGGGTCGAGCAGCCCGTGCTGCGGGTGCGCAAGCGCAGCGGGGACCTCGAGCTCTTCGACCGCGACAAGGTCGCGACCGGCATCCTGCGGGCAACGAAGAACCTCGAGATCGAGCCCTCCGCCGTGCGCCGCGCGGTCGCCCGGGTCGAGGGCCACCTCCGCGACAGCCACCGCCACGAGGTCCCCAGCGAGGAGGTGGGACTCGAGGTGCTCCTCGCCCTGCGCGAGCTCCACGAGGTCGCCTACCTGCGCTTCGCCAGCGTCTACAAGAGCTTCACGAGGACCGAGGACTTCGAGCGGGAGCTCGCCACGCTCGGCACCCAGGAGCCCGCCGCTGACGCGCCCGCCACCGGGGGCGCTGGCCACGACGATGCCGATCCGGACGGGGACCAGGGGTCCATGGGCGGAGCCGCCGAGGCGTAGGCCTCACCGCTGGGGCACCCGCAACGCCATCCCTGGCTCCAGTCGGCCCGGATCGACCCCGTTGCGCGCGGCCACCTCGGCGACGAACGCGTGCGGATCGGCGCCCGCGGGGGCGTGGGGCAGGACCAGCTCCCACATCGTCTCCCCTGGCGCGACCACGACGAGGACCTCCTCGGGGTCGACGCGCTCAGCGGTGCCGACCTGCGCGGGCACGACCGTCTCGCCGTCGGCGCCCCACGCCGTGCCGAGCGGGCCTGCGGTCAGCGCCAAGGCGCCGAGTGCGACGCCGAGCACCGCGGCGCGTCGCCGTCGTGTCCGGGCGGTCCCACGGTCGCGCGTGGCCTCCGACATCGCTCACTCCCTCTGCGGCCTCGGCGTCGCGCCGCCTACCCACGTGGCGCCGCCGGGGCCGCTACACTCCCGAACGGCTGTTCGTCCCCATGATGGTCGAACCGCTGTTCGATGTCAACGGATTCGTCGAACAAATGTTTGTCAGATCGTGCCCGATCGGCTACGGTGCCGACAGCACCGTCGATGAGGAGTCCTCATGGCCGCCGAAGAGCCGCTCACCGAGCGTCAGCTGCAGATCCTCACCTTCATCCGCGACGCGGTGCGCGCGCGCGGCTTCCCGCCGAGCGTGCGCGAGATCGGCGACGCCGTCGGCCTCAAGTCGACGTCGAGCGTGCACTACCAGCTCGCGACGCTGCAGGACCGTGGCTACCTGCGGCGCGATCCGACGCTGCCGCGGGCGATCGAGGTCATCGTCCCCGAGGGCCAGGAGCGGCCGACATCGACGCTGCCACCGGGCCTGCGGGAGGTCCCCCTCCTCGGTGACATCGCTGCGGGCGCGCCGGTCATCGCCGACGAGCAGGCCCTCGCGCGCTATCCCCTGCCCCGGGACCTCGTCGGCGAGGGCTCGCTGTTCATGCTCACCGTCCGCGGCGACTCGATGCTCGAGGCCGGGGTCTTCGACGGCGACCTCGTCGTCGTCCGCCAGCAGGCCAACGTCGAGCAGGGCGAGATGTGCGCGGCGCTCATCGATGGTGAGGCGACGGTGAAGTTCTTCCGCCGCACGCCGGGTGGCGAGGTCTTCCTCGACCCCGCGAACCCGGCCTACGAGCCGATCCCCGTGCCCGCCGCGAGCGAGGCGGCGGTCCTCGGCCGCGTCACCGCGGTGCTGCGCAGCCTCTAGGGCTCCTGCGCCCCAGCCTCGTCGTCGTCGACCCACGGGTCACCGGCGACGGCGTAGGGGGCGAGGGCGCGACCGGCCTCGAGGCCCACGTCGGCGACGAGGCGCGTGCCGTCGGCACGGTGCTCCTCGACGTGGATCTCGCCGTCGTCGTGCGCCGCGGCGACGAGGTCCCCACGCTCATACGGCACGACGACCTCGACCCGGCGACGCGCTGCGGGAACGCGCTTGCTGATCCTCGCCCGTAGGGCCTCGACTCCCTCGCCGGAGCGCGCCGAGACGACGACGGCGTCGGGGTGTCGGCGCCGCAGCGCCGCGACCGCCTCGTCGTCGGCGACGTCGGCCTTGTTGAGGACGAGCACCGAGGGCACCGCGTCGGCGCCGATCTCGGCGAGGACACCCTCGACGGCGGTGATCTGCGCGTCGACGTCGTCGTGCGCGGCATCGACGACATGGAGGAGGAGGTCGGCCTCGGTGGTCTCCTCGAGCGTGGACTTGAAGGCCTCGACGAGGTCGGTGGGCAGCTTCTGCACGAAGCCGACGGTGTCGGTCGCCACGATCGTGCGCGCATCGGGCAGGGGCACCTTGCGCGCGGTCGTGTCGAGCGTGGCGAAGAGCTGGTCGGCGACGTGGAGGTCGGCGTCGGCGAGGGCGTTGAGCAGGGTCGACTTGCCGGCGTTGGTGTAGCCGACGAGGGCGACGGTGGGCACCGCGCGGCGCGAGCGCGCGGCGCTCTTGCGGCGGCGGGTCCGCGCGAACTCCTCGAGGTCACGGCGCAGCTTCGCGATGCGGCGGTTGAGCTTGCGCCGGTCGACCTCGAGCTGGGACTCCCCCGGCCCGCGGGTGCCGATGCCGCCGCCGAGCCGCGACAGCGCCTCGCCCCAGCCGCGCAGCCGCGGCAGCAGGTAGGACAGCTGGGCGAGCTCGACCTGGGCCTTGCCCTCCCGGGAGGAGGCGTGCTGGGCGAAGATGTCGAGGATGACGATCGTGCGGTCGAGGACCTTGACCCCGAGGCGCTCCTCGAGGTTGCGCTGCTGCGCGGGGGTGAGCTCGTCGTCGAAGATCGCCGCGTCGGCGCCGAGCTCGGCGCAGAGGTCAGCGAGCTCGTCGATCTTGCCGCGCCCGATGAACGTCGCGACGTCGGGGCGGTGACGACGCTGGACGACGCGCCCGACCGTCGAGCCACCTGCGGTGTCGAGGAGGAGCTCGAGCTCGTCGAGGCCGGCCTCGACCTGCGCGCGCGTGCGCTCGGGCGGCGCGATCGCGACGAGCACGGCCTGCTCGACCGGGCGGAAGATCGCCACGCCCTCCTGCGGCGCGTCGTCGCGGATGCGCTGCGCCGCGGCGCGACGCCGTGCGGCGCGCGAGAGCTCGAGCGAGGTCTCGTCCTGCTCACGCGCGTCGGTCACGAAGGCGCCTCCACGGCCTGCAGCCAGGCGGCGTCGAGGACGCCGTGGGCGACCTCGACGGCGGGCCCGGTCACGGTGAGCGCCGCGTCCCCCCAGACGATGTCGAGCATGCCGCCCGGCAGGGCGACGGTGACCTCGCGGGTGGCCAGGCCCCGGACGTGGGCGGCGACGGCCATCGCTGCGGCGCCGCTGCCCGACGCGAGGGTCTCCCCGACGCCGCGCTCGTGGATCCGGCCCTCGATGCGATCGAGCCGCGGCACGCCGATGGCCTCGACGTTGACCCCGTCGGCGAAGCGCGGATCGGCGTTGATCGCCTCCGCCCATGCCGCGAGCGGCGCCGCGGTCGGGTCGCCCATGACGATGACCGCGTGCGGGTTGCCCATCGACAGCGTCGTGAGCTCGATGTCGCCCGCCCCGTTGAGCTCGATGCGCTCGGAGCCGATGCCGACGGGCGCGCCCATGTCGACGCGCAGCTCCGCGGCGGTGCCATCCTCGTGCCAGAGGGTGACCTCGACCTCCTTGACGCCGGCTCGGGTGTCGACGCGCACCCGCTCGCTGACGTGGCCACGGTCGGCAACGTACTTCGCGACGCAGCGCACCCCGTTTCCGCACATCTCGGCGAGCGAGCCGTCGGCGTTGCGGTAGTCCATGAAGACGTCGCCGGCCACCCCCTCGCGCGCGGGGGCGAGACGGATCACCCCGTCGGCGCCGAGGCCGTGGTGGCGGTCACACAGCGCCCGCACGAGGCCGGGCGTCAGCGTCAGGGCGTCGTCGGGGTCGGGCAGCAGGACGAAGTCGTTGCCGGTGCCGTGGACCTTCGTGAACTCCATCAGGCGGGTCGTCCCTCCTGCCCGGCTCGGCGCAGCGCGTCGGCGGCGCTGCGGGCACCATGCCATGCTACCCGGGGGTCGGCGGCGAACCAGCGCTGCTGGCGCGCGGCGAAGCGCCGGGTGCGCGCGGCGATCCGGTCGAGGGCCTCCTCGAGGGGGAGCTCGCCCGCGAGGTGGGCGAAGGCCTCGGCGTAGCCGATCGCCTGCCGGGCGGTGCGGGAGAGGTCGCGCCCAGCGAGCGCGCGCGCCTCGTCGAGCAGCCCGTCGGCGTGCATCGCCTCGACCCGGGTAGCGATGCGCCCCGCGAGGTCGCGGCGGTCACGCTCGACGCCGACGACGACGAGGCCGGGGTAGACCGCCTCGTGGGCCTCCCACGCGGTGCGCCACGCCGAGAACGGCTGACCGGTGAGCTCGAGCACCTCGAGCGCGCGCACCGTCCGGCGGAGGTTCTCCGGGTCGATGCGCGCAGCCGCCGCGGCATCGACGCGGGCGAGCTCAGCGTGCGCGGCGCCCGGATCGCCGCGGTGGGTCTCGAGAAGCCGGTCGCGCACCGCGGCGTCGGTCGGCGGAAAGGCGAGGTCGTCGACGACGGCGCGGAAGTACAGGCCCGAGCCGCCGACGAGCAGCGGCAGGCGCCCGCGGGCGAGGACGTCGTCGATCGCCGCGCGCGCCCGACGCTGGAACCACTCCACCGAGCACTCCTGCTCGGGCTCGAGGAGGTCGAGGCCGTGGTGGGGCACGCGGGTGCGCGCACCGGCGTCGGGCTTGGCGGTGCCGACGTCCATGCCCCGGTAGACGGTGAAGGCGTCGACCGCGACGAGCTCGGCGCCGAGCCGCTCAGCGGCCTCGAGGGCGATCGTCGACTTGCCGGCCGCGGTCGGGCCGACGAGGGCGAGCACCCGCGCGGTCATGCCCCCTCGGGCCGTGCTCCACGCGCCGCGCCCGCCCCGGTGGAGGCGGGCCGGCCTGCGGCGACGACGTAGCCGACCCCGCGGGGCGCGCCGTCGGCGGCGACGTCGACCTCGAGCCCGGCAGCGCTCGCGGCCGCCACCGCAGCGAGCGCGCTCGCCCACCCGCGGCTCGCCACGCGCGCGGCCTCGGCCGGGCCGAGGGCCGCGAGCCCGGCGGTGTCGGACGCCGACAGCGCGGCGACGTAGGCGCCCTGCCAGGCCCCGGCGCCATCGACGAGGTGGCGCGGGGCCTTCGTCGACAGCCCCGCCGAGCCGTCCGCGGCGGCGAGGACGACGGCGTCGCCGCCGGCCAGCGCCCCGGCGAGGCGCCGGCCGAGGTCGGCGAGCGACGTGCCCGGCGCCTCCGCCGGCACGGTCACCCCGATGACCGGCGTCGTGGGCGCGGTGCGCCACGCGAGCAGGGCGAGGTCGAGGGGCAGGCGGTCATCGACGACGGGCAGATCGAGGGCCGCGGCGAGCGCCGGCGCCTGGTCGGCCGCAGGGCGCGCGACGGCGAGGTCGGGTCGCCCGAGTCCGGCGAGGTCGGCGTCGATCCCGCCCCACAGCGCCGGACGCTCCCCCGCGGCGAGCAGCAGCGCGAGCGGCGCCCCAGGCAGGTCTGCGACGGCCCCCTCGGCGGCACGGCGCAGCTGCGCGACCTCCTCGGGCACCGAGGGCGCGAGGTCGGCGAGCAGCACCGGCGCCGCCGGCACGAGCGCGACGCCGCTCAGCATGACGCGCCCTCCGAGGGCGCCGGCGCGCCGACCGGGGTCGAGGCCGGGGCGGCCGTCACGGTGCCGAGGAGGTAGTGGCTCGCAGCCTCCTCGAGGCGGGCGGCGACGAGGTCGCCGGCGGCGAGGCCCTCCTCGGCGGGGACGTGGACGAGGCGGTTGCTCCGCGTGCGCCCCGACAGGCGCGCCGGGTCGGTCTTGCTCGGGCCCTCGAGGAGGAGCTCGTCGACGGTGCCGACCTGTCGGGCGTTGCCGCGGAAGGCGAGGTCGCGCGTGAGCGCCGCGAGCCGCTGGTAGCGCTCGCTCACGACCTCCGCCGGCAGCTGGTCGGCCATCGCCGCCGCGGGGGTGCCCGGCCGCGGGGAGTACTCGAAGGTGAAGGCGGCGTCGAAGGCGGCGGCCTCGGCGACGCGCAGGGTGTCGGCGAAGTCCTCCTCGGTCTCGCCGGGGAAGCCGACGATGAGGTCGGTGGAGATCGCCAGGCCGGGGACCGTCTCACGCGCCTCGGCGACGAGGTCGAGGAAGCGCCGTGAGCGGTAGCTGCGCCGCATCGCCTGCAGCACCCGGTCCGAGCCGGACTGCAGCGGCAGGTGCAGGTGCTCGCAGACCGCGGGGACGTCGCGCATCGCCGCGAAGACGTCGCTCGTGATGTCCTTGGGGTGCGGGCTCGTGAAGCGGATCCGCTCGAGGCCGTCGACTTCCCCGAGGGCGTGGAGGAGCTCGGCGAACATCGTGCGGTTTCGCGCCGTGCCCGCCGGCGCGAGACCGTGGCGCAGCAGATCCCGTCCGTAGGAGTTGACGTTCTGCCCGAGGAGGCTGACCTCGCGCACGCCGTCGGCGACGAGCGCGCGGACCTCGGCGAGGATGTCGCCGAGCTTGCGGGACTTCTCGGGGCCGCGCAGGGCCGGCACGATGCAGAACGTGCAGCTGTTGTCGCAGCCGATCGAGATCGACACCCAGGCATGGTGGGCGACGTCGCGACGCGCGGGCAGCGCCGAGGGGAACATCTCGGTGTGCTCGAGGATCTCCACGACCGGCAGCGACGCGGAGTCGGCCTCGGCGAGCAGCTCGGGCAGGCGTCCCATGTTGTGGGTGCCGTAGACGACGTCGACCCAGGGTGCGGCCGCGGCGAGGGCGTGCTGGTCCTTCTGCGCGAGACAGCCGCCGACGACGACGGTCTTGTCGGGGTCAGCGACCTTGAGGGGCTTGAGCGCGCTGAGCTGGCCGTAGAGCTTGTTGTCGGCGTTCTCGCGGATCGCGCAGGTGTTGAAGAGCACGAGGTCGGCGCTGTCGAGGTCGGCCGCCGGACGGTAGCCCATCGTCTCGAGCACGCCGGCGGCACGCTCGGAGTCGTGGGCGTTCATCTGGCACCCGAACGTGCGGATGAAGTACGTCGCAGCCATGCGCGACAGGGTAGCGGTCACCCATCGCCGGGCGCGCCGCCGGGGGCGCCGCC
>Ga0207421_10007639_pt1 | contig 11457 bp, 11 predicted proteins | sample SodLakKL_010_SED_4_FD_187542 | JGI IMG/M metagenome (GOLD analysis project Ga0207421, IMG submission 187542) | Alkaline sediment microbial communities from Lake Tanatar, Kulunda Steppe, Russia - 8KL_010_SED (SPAdes) (version 2) | ecosystem: Environmental > Aquatic > Non-marine Saline and...
ACCCGCCCCAGCCGATGCTGACCAGGTAGGTGGTGACATTGGCAATAGTTGCAACGGTGATCCAGCCGAAATATATGCTGAAAGGCAGCCGGATCAATATTTTTTCCTGCAAATTAAACTCTTCCCTGCTTAAACGGTTGGCAATTAGAATTAAACTGATCAGAATTACCAGCATCAGCAGCAACGAGAGGCCGATTGCATCATAATGCCAGGCTAAAATCCACAAGCCGTTGGCGACAGAAGATATGGAAAAATAAATACCGATCGTTGTGAATAATTCTGCTCTGCCAGATCCGCGATCCTGGCGAAATAACCCAAACTGGTAGAGGGTATATGCTGCTAGCAACAGGTAGATTAAACCCCAGATGGCAAAAGTTATGGTAGCAGGCGCAAAAAGGTCCGGGTAGGAGTCTGACACCTCCCCGGTTGTAACCCCGTTTATGGGAATTGAGTTGGCCAGGCCGTTCATGAGGATCATAAAAAGAAAAGTAACAGCCACAACAATTTTAATGTTGTTGTAGTTCTTTTCATTAAACAAGTGATCATCCCCTCTCGTTCGATAAAAGCGTTTTTTAATAGTATAATATTTTGATGCTTTCAATACAAGGCAATATATATTCTAAAACAAAAAGTTACATTTTTGTGTTAAGCAGCAGAGCAATAAACCTATCAACCGCTTCATCCTGGTCTTTGCCGCTGTCACGTGCTTCACTTAAGCACTCCCGGAAGAAATCGGCTACAACCAGCTTGGTTACACCTTCCAGGGCTGAATGTACGGCGCTAAGCAGAGTCACAATTTTTTCACAGTCTTCCCCATCCTCGATCATTTTTCGCACCGCTCGGACCTGGCCTTCCAGGCGGGAAAAGCGGTTAACAATTTTTTTTCTGTTCCCTTCCGTCACCTGCATACGGTTAACCTCCTTCTAGAGAAAACATTCATAAAAGATGTTATCCTCGCGGACACCTTTACTTGCCAGGATATCCCTGGCGTTTACAGCCATTTCTGTTGTGCCGCATATGTAAACCTTTGTGTGATCAGGTGGGCTTAGTTCTTTCAACTGGTCAGTTACATAACCTTTATTGTACTGATCAGTGCGCGGTTTTGATAATAGTCTGTAATAATTAAAACTCTCATTATTTTCAGCAATATTTACAAAGTAGTCATCATAAACCAGGTCTTCTTCGTAGCGGGCCCCGTAAAGCAAAGTGGCTTTACCTTTAAAGCCATTATCTTTTCTTTCGAAGAAGCTTTGAACGATTGAAACAAAGGGGGTAATTCCGATGCCATTAGCTAAGAAGAAAAGTTCTTTACCCTGAGGGTCAACCTTTAGCTCATTACCGAGAGGTCCTTTCAACTTTAATTCGGTCCCCTCGACCAGGTTATTAAAAAGCAAGTTAGTTCCATAACCGTCATTTAAAAGCTTAACGGTAATGGATATTTCAGACCGGTCATTGGAAGAACCGGAAATTGTGTATGCTCGATACATTTCAATTTCCGGGTCAGTTTCTACCAGGACAAACTGGCCGGGGTGGAAGTCCATTTTTTGCGGTTCAACCAGCTTGAATGTATATTCACGCACGTTATCTTTCAGGTTCTTGATCGTTTTCACTGCTGCCCTGTAAGAAGAAGCATCTTTAAATCCGGTCAAATCAGCATCGTTATTTAATTCTTCTGCTTCTCCGGGGGTGGCCAGCTGCAGGGCATCGGCCGGACAGTTATTAACGCATGTGTTGCAGCGAATACAGTTTTCATCCCTGAACTGGGAGCTTTCTTTGAATTCTTTGTATGGTTTAAGCTGCATCGGACAGACCCTTGCACACTTTCCGCAGGAATGGCAGAGGTCAGGATGTGTTATTGTAACTTTTAAGTCGGTGTTTTTATTCAGACCGATAGCCTTGCCCAGTTTGTAAAATAGAGTCTGAAATGTACCCATCGGACAGAACTGGCACCAGGTCCGGGCATTAATAGTGAGTGCCAGCAAACCACCTGCCAGCAGAACCATCAGGTAAGTTGTTGAGAAAACCAGGCCCATCCGGTCATAAAATTCAGCTCCTCCCAGGGCCTCAAAAACATGAATAAAGCGGCGGCCCAGGTTATACATGAAAAACAATAAGAAGGCAGCAATTAAATATTTTGAGCGTAAGAAGCCTGGTATCCTGGTATTTCTGCTCAGGGGCTGAAGCAGGTTATCAAAGAAGCTGCCATGCGGGCAAAAGTTTCCACACCAGTACTTGCCCCTGAAAAGGCTCATGCCCATCAGGGCCATCATGATCAGGGGAACCAGCAACCCTAAACGAGGGATGAACTGCCCGCCGATTCCAATTAACACTGTTAAAATCCAGGCATATGATCTGATTAGAGAAAAAGAACGGTTCGTTTTGATGTAAAATGATGCGGCTTGACTCTTATGCATAATAAACTCCTTTGCGAGGTGAAATGAATGTTTAACAATATACCCCAGGGGGTATATTGATATTATAAAGCTTTTCTTTCTGACGTCAAGAGGTATTCCCGGTAAATCTCCTGTGATCCCAGCCTAAAATAAAACAGGATGTGTAGTTTTACTCAGCAGCTAACTTTAAATAAATAAAGTTGAGCAGGTAATGCCAATATAAATTTTGCCGGTTGTTACTGCCAGCCGGTTATGGTTTAATTAGAGTTATGAAAACAATCATGATTGCCGCCCCGGCCAGTGGCAGCGGAAAAACCACTATAACCATGGGTATGATCAGGGCGTTAAAAAATAGTGGGTACAATCTTACCTGCCTGAAAACGGGTCCTGACTATATTGATACTGCTTTTCTAAAAGCTGCTTCCGGTAACGATGCGGGCAATCTTGACCTGCACCTCCAGGGGCAGGAAGGCTTAAGGCAGGCATTTTCCCTGGCTGAAGGCGACCTCTGTGTGGTTGAAAGCGCAATGGGATACTTTGACGGTCTTGCCAATACTTATACCGGTTCCAGCTATGATATCGGCAGAATACTGGGAATAAATACGGTGCTGGTCTATACCCCCCAGGCGGAAATGTTTACAGCAATACCGAAAATAAAGGGAATGGCAGAATTTAAAGAGTCGAGCATTAAAGGGATTATTTTTAACCGGGTTAGTGATAAGTATTACCAGCTTCTTAAAGAGCAGGTTGAAGCATATACAGACCTTAAAGTGCTCGGTTACCTGCCCCCGCTTGAAGATGCCGGTTTGAAAAGCAGGCACCTTGGCCTGGTTCAAAGCGTTGAAATAGAAGAGCTTGATCAGTTAATTGATACAATTTCAGCTGCTATAAAAAGAACGGTTGACCTGGAAGAGTTTAAACAACTAATGTCAGATGTGCAGGGCAGCTCCTTTCCTTCTCTGCCACAAAGAAACTTAAAAGTTGCCGTGGCCTATGATAAAGCCTTTTCTTTCTACTACCGCGAAAACTTAAAGCTCTTGGAGGACACCTGCGAAGTTAGATACTTTTCGCCTTTAAGCGATCAGCAGTTGCCGCATTGTGATCTGCTTTATTTAGGCGGCGGCTACCCGGAGGTGTTTCGCAGGGAACTGGCTGCAAACAGATCAATGATTAACCAGATAAAAGCTTACGCAGAGCATGGAGGTTGTATTTACGCTGAATGCGGTGGGATGCTCTATTTGAATCAAAGTATTGAGAAAAGTTTAATGTGCGGGGTGTTCCCGGGCGAAAGCAAACTGACCGATAAACTGCAGCGGTTTGGTTATATTGAGATTACCCTGCAGGAAGATTGCCTGCTGGGCCAGGCCGGAGATAAGCTGACTGCCCACGAGTTTCACAAGTCTGTTTGTGCCCCCGGGGGGAAAGTAGTCTTTGCCATAAATAAGGCAATGGGCAGTGGTGGATGGAGTTGTGGCTACCGTTACAAAAATGTTCTGGCCGGGTATCCTCACATTAATTTTCTCGGCAACCTGAAAGCTTTTCAGGCCATGCTTGATTATACCGAAGGTATCAAATAGCAATAATTAAAGCCCAGCCTGCTTAAGAAAACTATTCCTGCTGATTGCCTGGACTTGAACTGCAAAAGCTTAGCTTCGTCAGCATTTCCATGCCTGCATTTCGCGCTCGCATCTGTTTTTCAAGCAGGCGGGGCAGTTAATATCGATAAGTCTGATTAGTAACTAAATTTTTAATTTGCCGGTTCTCCCTGAACTTCACCATAACGCCAATCAAGAATACCGCCGAAATCATAAACATTTTGATAGCCCATGCCATTTAGCAGATGAGTAGAAAGTTGACTGCGGTTTCCCGACCGGCAGTAAAGAAGGATTGTTGCTTCTTTATCCGGCAGTTTCTCAGCAGCCAGTTTATCCAGGTCGTAATCGGGAATTAGGATAGCCCCTTCAATATGGCCCTGTAAAAATTCTTCCTCAGTGCGCACGTCAACTACAATCACATCTTCTTTTTCCATCTTTTCTTTAGCTTCTTCCGGAGTCAGGCTTTTGTATTCACCTTTTTCAAAAGCCTCATCTTTGTTGACAAAGATTTCATTATAAGCGCTGACCAGGTTATCCTGCCAAATAATGCCCGATAAGACAGCAATGGCAATTATAGCAGTTATTATCATTAACAGGGTTCTTTTCATTGGAAACACCTCTCGCATACATTTTAATATAATAATATTATAAATCATTTCATCTTGTTTTGCAAGCAAATCAAAAACTGCTGATAGATCAGTGCTCAGCGTGAACTCAAATTACTGAACATGCTAAAAAAAGACTTTACAATAAAGCAAGCCTTTGCAATAATATCTATTAAAGATCTTTAAAACAAAGCAGTAAAAAGAAATCTACCTTTTATGAAGGAGCCATCAATAATGAAAATCAAAACGAAAAGGCTGAAAAATAATGCACAGCTTACCGGCATGGTAAAAATGAAGATTAATAATTACCCCTGCTTGCGTAACGGAACCAGACATCCCTGTAATTATCACTGCAAAAAGTGTTATTTTGAAGTGATCTACTGTCAAAGCAGTTAAGCAGCAAGGTCGTCTGGAGTTTTAGTCGAACTAGCAAATCATACCGGGGCAGGGTATTGTCCCGGTATTTTATTTATAGGAGTGAGTTTATGAAAACTATCGGCATTATTGGCGGCATGAGCTGGGAGTCAACAGCAACTTACTACCGTATTATAAACAGAGTGGTTTATGAGCGCCTGGGTGGATTAAATTCTGCCCGGGTTCTTTTATACAGTTTTAATTTTGATCAAATCAGTCAGCTGCAGAAGGCAGGCAGGTGGGAAGAAGCGGGTGTAGATCTGGCCGGTGCCGGCAAAAGCCTGGAGAAAGCAGGGGCTGATTTCCTGGTGATCGCCACAAACACTATGCATAAAGTAGCAGAAGTTGTTGAAAGTGCAGTGGAAGTTCCACTGCTGCATATTGCCGACCCCACCGCCGAAGCGGTGCGCAGCGAGGGCATCGCCAAAGTGGGATTAATTGGCACGGCTTTTACCATGGAAGATGACTTTTATAAAAAACGCCTCTGCCGAAACTGCGACCTTGAAGTAGTTATACCGGATGAAAAAGAAAGGCAGCTGGTCCATGATGTGATTTTCGATCAGCTTTGCCAGGGGCAGGTTCTTGAGCGGTCGCGCCGGCAGTATCAAAAAATCATAGAAGATCTGGCCGGTCAGGGTGCATCGGGAGTAATTCTAGGCTGTACGGAAATATCAATGCTAATCGGTCCGGATCAGACAGATGTTCCCCTCTTTGACACCACGGAAATTCATGCCCGCAGGGCTGCGGAACTGGCCCTGCAGGATTAAGCAAGCCATATTGAGAATAGACTTCCGAGGTGAATTTTATGAAACGCAGGGAAAACGATGATTTTTCACTGGTCAAGAGCGCTGAGGACGACAATGTTTATATTCTAAGTAAAAACTTGCAGGAAAGATGGTTTAACTATCTCTGGCAGAGCGCAGCAGCCGGATTGATTACTTTTGCTGTACTTTATGTATTCTTGGAAATGATCCAGCTGATTATTTTGGCCGGGGTTGGTTCTACTTTTTTTACTATTTTTGCTCTGCCAGGAAACAGGACGGCCAGTAACCGTAATATTATTGGTTCTTACCTGATCTGCGTTACAGTCGGCTTGTTTTGTATATATACTGCTTCACAAAGCCTGGGCGGCGGTTTAGCTGTCGGCCTTTCCGCCCTGTTCATGGTAATTACCGATACTGAGCATCCTCCGGCAGCCGGCGTGGCGCTTGGTTTATCGCTGGCTCCAAATGTTGAAAGTGCCTATCCGGGAGCAGGTTTTTCCCTGGTCGGCGCCCTGGTAGCTGTTTTTCTGAGGAGCCTGCTGGCACCTTATTTAAAAAACCTGGTTTAAATCTATAATAAAATCGGAATAATTAAGAATACCTTATCAAGGGGGCGCTATGAAATTAGATCAGCTGCTGGCCCGAAGCTGGCCGGATATTTTAGTTAGAATGACTGTGCGGGCCGCTTTGAGACGTAAAGTCAGTATTCAGAGAATTAATGATGTTGAAGAACGCCAGGCCTATATTGCCGATTTTGCTAAAAGTCTCGGGCAGCAGGAAATTGCTATTCATACTGACCAGGCCAATGAGCAGCATTATGAGCTGCCCCCGGAATTTTTTAAAGCAGTGCTGGGTAAAATGCTTAAGTACAGCTGCGGCTACTGGTCCGAAAATGTTGAAATAAACAGGGCTTACAAAGAACTTGACCGATCTGAAAATGATATGCTGCAGCTGACCTGCCAGAGGGCCGGGGTGAAAGAAGGGCAGCACATTTTAGATTTAGGCTGCGGTTGGGGTTCTGCTGCATTATATATGGCTCGTGAATACCCCGGAGCATTAATAACGGCAGTTTCAAACTCTAGTCCACAGATAGGGCATATTCAAAGTGAGGCGGCAAGTTTAGGTTATGACAATCTTACTGCGATTAAGGCTGATATGAATGAGCTGGAATTGCCTCAGAAGTTTGATCGGGTCATAACCGTAGAAATGTTTGAGCATATGAGAAATTATCAGGCCCTTTTGAAGAAAGTGGCCGGGTTCATCAAACCAGGGGGCAAGCTATTTATTCATATTTTCAGCCATCATACTTACCCTTTTTTATATGAAGACCGGGGTGAAGGAGACTGGATGGCCCGACATTTCTTTACCGGTGGAACTATGCCCAGCCAGGATCTGCTTCATTATTTCCTGGATAAATTTTTCCTGGAGGAGCAGTGGGCTGTTTCCGGAATGCATTACCGCTATACCCTTGAAGCCTGGTTGCAAAAGATGGATCGGCAAAAAGAACATATTTATCCCCTTTTTATAGAAACCTACGGGAAAGACCAGGCAGAAAAATGGTGGAATTACTGGCGACTTTTTTTTCTTGCCTGTGCAGAATTTTTCGGTTTCAGAAATGGTAATGAATGGTTTGTCAGCCACTATCTACTGGGCAAAAAGTGAATTTAAATATTATTGGCTTTTATTCTGTTCTTTTAATTCTTTTAGTTCAAGCTCAAGGTCTTCAAGTTCCTGGACCATGGACACCTTTGGGGTGTGAAAGGGCCAGCGTGCCTTGATGTCATTAATTTTTCTTTCCACTTCTTCGATTTTTTGGTCAAGATTATTCAAGAAGGCACCTTCCTTTACATTAAAGGCTGCTTAATCGCAACGCTTTTCGGGGGTTTTGATTAACAGGGCCAGGCCAATGCTTATAAAACAAAGGGCGGAAGCAGCAAGGAATGCAGTGGTGTAGGATCCGGTTATATCACGGACCATGCCGCCAATTAAGCCTCCGAAAACACCGCCTGCACCCCATGAAGTGAAAACAAGTCCGTAGTTAACGCCAAGATTTTTTACTCCATAAAGCAGGGCGGTTACCGTGGGGAAAATAGAAAGGCAGGCTCCGTAACAGAAGCCGGCGACCATTGTTCCGATCACCAGGGTGGGAAGGCTGCTGAAGGTGCTGAAAAGCAGAAAATTTATAGCCTGTGCAGCAAAGATAACAACCAGGGTCGGGGTGCGGCCGAGTTTGTCGAACATTATTCCGCCGATGATCCTGCCGCTGGCATTAAACACGGCAAGCAGGGCAACAAGAATAAAGCCAAGGGCTAATCCAGACTGTTCATAGACAATGCTGGAAAGCTGGCCGATAATCATTAACCCGGCCAGGGAACCGAAGCAAAAAATTAACCAGAGCAGGTAAAACTGGGGTGTTCTGACCATTTCATGCCATTCAAAATTTTCCTTGCGGCATTTTTCCTTTTCCACCATTTGCACATCAGGGGCCTGTATATTGTTGCCTGGGGGAATATAATTAGCAGGGGGATTATTTATTAACTGGGCCAGGAGAAGTATGATGACAAAGAATGCTGCTCCGAGGATAAAAAAAGTACTTTCCAGGCCGTAAATATTCAACAGGTTGTTTGTCAGGGGAGCGGCATATACAGAGGCCAGCCCAAATCCGCTTACTACAATGCCGGCAATTAACCCTCTCTTTTCGGGGCCGAACCACTTGATAGCCGGAGGAGTGGTTGATGAATAGCCCAGGCCCATGGCTGTGCCAAAAAGCAGTCCGAAAAAGAGGCTTAAACCGAGAACGCTGATAAGAAAACCTGAACCGATTAATCCTATCCCGGCAAAAAGTGCGGCAGCAATGATAACTTTTTTAGGGCCGATTGAATCCTGGATGCGGCCTCCAGGGACCATCAGCAAAGCGAATATGCCACAGGCAATCATATATGGAACCTGGGCATCGATTGCGGTCCAACCCTGCTCATCTCTTAAATAAGCGGCGATAATGCTCCAGGAATATAAAATGCCAAGAGCCAGGTTGACACCTGTTCCTGAAAAAGTAACAATCCACCCCTGCTTATTGATTTGTTGCGCTGTTTTGTCCGATTCTGTATTATTTCTTACAGAGTTAAGTTTATTAATTGTTATTCACTCCTAAATCGATCATAATTACGATTTTTATATTATATATTATGCCAATTGCCATGCCAATAGTGAGGACAAAATTTTGCCCTTACAAGTTTGCATGGATATAATTTAAGTAGCTTAGTTAATGGTACCGATAGTAAGGGGGTTAATTTGCATGAAAGTAATAGCTTTAGCTGATGTGCACCAGTCTGAACAGCATTGGGAGCATCTGGTTGAGGCAGTTTGCGAACAAAAGCCGGATCTGGTTCTGATTGCTGGGGATCTGCTGCCCAAGTATAACGGTATTTTGCCCCAGGTCAAGTATATTTCCCGCATAAAAGAGTACTGCAGAGAAATAAAAGAGAGTGGGGCTGAGCTGGTTTTGATCCTCGGCAACGATGATAATCAGCTGGCGATACCGGAAATGGAGCAGGGTGACAGGGAAGGTTTATGGCACCATGTCCAGGACAGGTGCAGGCAGGTTAGACGATATAATTTCTGCGGTTGTCCCTGGATTAATGATTATCCCTTTGCTTACAAATACTGGGTTGCAGCAGAAAGCAGGGAAGACTTATCTATTTGTCCATTTCAGCTCGGGCCACCTGCTTTAATTAATGAAAAAAATGAAATAGAGGAAATCCCCAGCCTGGAAACTTATTTGAAAAATAAACTCTCTATTCGTGAAGCGCTGCAAAGCATGGCAGGGAAGGTTGAAGATTTTTCAAGGTCGATCTGGCTTATACACTGTCCGCCTGCCGGCCTGGATCTTGACCTGTGCGGATCCGGTGAGAGGGTTGGTAGCCCCGAAATATATAAGTTTATAAAAGAAAAACAACCCATACTGACAATTCATGGCCATATTCATGAAGCTCCTGCCTGTAATGGTGGAGTATGGGCACGTAAAGTAGGCCGAACCATGGTGATACAGCCCGGGCAATCTTATGAAGAACTAAACTATGTATCTTTTGAACTAATTAATGGAAGAATAAAAAACCTGAGCCATTCTCTCTACGGTCTTTTTGAAGGTTAGCTGCAGCAATCAAAATAGCATTCAAACTTGTCCAGGTGTTTTCTTGGCCCCTGGGCGACCAGGCGATCTCCCCTCTGCAGGGTGTAATCCAGTGAAGGCTCGATAGCTTTTCCGTCTTTGACAATGCAGACAATTTTAAACTCGCCCACGTGTTCTTCAGTCAACTCTTGCAGGCTAACCGGTTCCTGGTTCCAGATCAGCTCTTTAACTACATAATCGGGCATTTTGGGCAGCACGCCCATTTCAACCATGGCGATCTGCAGCAGTTGAAAACCGAGGATTGATTCTGACAGGACATGATTTGCTCCGGCCTGGTGAAGCCGGTCTATAGCATCAACATGAACAGCTCTGGCGATGACATCCACATCGGGGTTGACCAGGCTGCTGGCCAGCACTATAAAAATGTTCAGGCTGTCGTCGTTTATGGTCACTATCAGGGTATCGGCTTTTTCAATGTCGACTTCTCTTAATACATGAGGTCTGGTGGCATCGCCAACGATCAGCTCGCCTTCAAAAAAGAGCGGTTTATCGACTACGTCAATTACGTACGGCTTAATATCGGCATCGTTAAGCATTTTGCCGGCCTCCTGGCCGACCCGCCCGGCGCCGATTAATACGACATGACCGCCGGGGCCCGGTCCGCCCATGAGAGATGCCATGCGGTCTACATTGTCGTGAGGCCCCAAAACCAGCAGGGTTGATTCGCTAATAATGGTTGTAGCTGAAGGAGTGGCAACTGTTCCGTCCTCCATCCAGACGGCGGCAATGGTTGCCCCGGTTTTACTGCGCAGGTGGGCATCGCCGATGGTTTGGCCACAGAATTCGCTGTTAGCCCCGACGTGAATAATGCTCGGTTTAAGCTGGGCCAAAACTTCCTGGGTTACTTTTACTTCCATCAGGTTCAGAAAGCGTGTCGGGCTGGCGTCGGCGCAGACCCAGTCTACAAGCTGTTTGCCCAGGGTTTCTTCCAGGGTTACAACCTGCCTGGCCCCGGCTGCGTAAGCCAGCCTGGCCCGCTTTTCATTTTCCATCATGGCCAGTACCGGGGTGTCATTAATATTTGCTATCCCCAGGGTAATATTAATATTGTCGGTGTCGGCGCTTGTTGCAACAACCAGCCGGGCATGCTTTACGTTTAAACGCTTAAGTCCTTCGTCTAATTTCGGGTCGGCACAGACTACATCGATTTCCCTTCTCATCAAGTCGACGGCCTGGGGTTGATTTTCAACGGCGACAATGTAAGGGATTCTGTGGATTTCAAGCAGTTCAATGGTTCGAGCCACCGTTTCATTAAATGTTGTAAAAACTACGTGATCAGTTTGCCGGGTATAAGTTGGCGCGCGTGGTGTAAGACGGCTTTCAACCAGGGATGCCATCAGCGTTCCGGCGATCATAAAGATCATAAAGACCCCGGCAACCATCAATAAAATTGTCAATGCAATCATCGGGAAAGAATGAAATGGCAGGAGTTCACCATAACCGGTGGTGGTCAGGCTTTGCACGATAAAGATCACGGTCTGGCCCACTGTTACTTCC
>Ga0207421_10007640_pt1 | contig 11456 bp, 5 predicted proteins | sample SodLakKL_010_SED_4_FD_187542 | JGI IMG/M metagenome (GOLD analysis project Ga0207421, IMG submission 187542) | Alkaline sediment microbial communities from Lake Tanatar, Kulunda Steppe, Russia - 8KL_010_SED (SPAdes) (version 2) | ecosystem: Environmental > Aquatic > Non-marine Saline and...
TCGTCGATCCGATGGGCGAAGAGACCGAGGAGGAGCCGCTCGACGCCGACTCACTGGCTGCTACGATCGAACCGGGCGGGCGAGCGGCCAAGATTCTTCCTGGCTATGAGCCACGGGATGGCCAGATCGAGATGCTCCGCCTGGTAACCCGTGCTTTCAACGAGCAGAAGCACGCCGCGTGCGAGGCGGGGACCGGCGTCGGCAAGAGCTTCGCCTATCTTATTCCTGCCCTCGCGTGGGCGGAGCAAAACGGCGAGCGGGTTGTGATCAGCACCGCCACCATCAACCTCCAACAGCAGCTTCTCGACAACGACATTCCGACCGTCCAAAGGATTCTGGGAACCGACCTAAAGGCCGTCCTGGTAAAGGGGCGCGGAAATTACCTGTGCCCGCACCGGTTGCAGCAGGCGTTGGAAGAGGAGGAGAACGAGCTGTTCTCCGGCAAGAACGAGGAGCTCGCGGCTATCCGGGAATGGGCGGATCAGACCAAAACCGGCTCGCTCAGTGACCTGCCGTTCGTCCCGTCGGACGACGTTTGGAGCCGGGTGAACTCCGATGCGGACACCTGTACGCCCGAGCGGTGCCGGAAGCTCGACTGCCCCATCGTCAGGGCGCGTCGAGCCGCTGCCTCCGCGCGGATTCTTGTGTCCAACCACCATTTGCTCTTCTCCGACCTGGCGCTGCGCGTCCGCGGGTTCGGCTTTCAGACGACTGCGGTGCTCCCGCCGTTCCAGCGCGTTGTGCTTGATGAGGCACACACCCTGGAGCGAATCGCCACCTCGCACTTCTCGGAGAGCATGAGTCGCTTCGCCGTTCTCAAGCAGCTGCGCCGGCTCATCCGCAAGCGCGGCAAGACCATCGGCGGACTTGTGCCTAAGCTCAGCGCGCTGGTGGGCGACGAGCCGCTCACCGCGGAGGCAGACGCGCTCGTCTCCTCGGTAGAGCAGTACGCCGCGGCGCTGGACCAGGCAGCGCTCCCACTTGTCGAGTCGGAGAGCGCGGTACGCCTGCTCGATCTCGATCCGGAGACACGCTCGGCGTCACTCCTGGAGCCGCTCCGCAATCTCCAGACTAGTTTGAACGAGCTCATCGAGCGGCTCATGGTCGCCGGCCGGAAGCTCGAGACGGACGAGGAGGATGACGTCTATCTCGACTTCCGGGGCATCATGCGGCGGCTCGAGGGGTTCGCGGCGCTCTGCGAGCGGTTCTCACGAGCGCAGGAGGAGCCGGAGTGGGTGTTCTGGTTCGAGCGATACCGTCGCCCGCGCCGCGAGGCTACCGTCCAGCTCACGACGACCCCGATCGAGGTTGCGCCGCTCATGGAGGAGGCGCTGTACCGGCCGCTGCGCTCGCTTGTCTTCTCGAGCGCGACGCTTACCGTACAGAACAGTTTCCGCTTTTGGAAACGGCGAATCGGCCTGGACCGGATCGAGTTGGACGAGGCGAAGCGCGAGCCTCAGAGCGAGCCGGAGGAAGGCGACCCGGAGGAAGGCGACCCGGAGGAAGGCGACCCGGAGGAAGGCGAGCCGAAGGAAGCGCCCGGCGCCCTCCGGGAGAAGGCGGACGGCGTGGCCCCGGGTACCGGGGAGCCGCCGGTTGCGGACGCCACGGGGACGGGCCGGAGCCTGCGCAAAGCCCCCGGCGGGCCTCCGGGTGGCGGCGGGCCGCCGGGAGCCGGTGAGCCCCGCCGTGGCGGCGGGCGCCTGGGTGGCGGTGAGCGGCTTCTGGAGGGAGTCTTCGCATCTCCCTTCGACTTCGCGCGGCGAGTCCAGCTCGCGGTTCCCGTCGATGCGCCCCCACCGAATGAGCCGGGGTACATGGAGTTTCTGCCGGACTTCCTGTGCAAGTTGCTCGAGATCTCCGAAGGCAGAGCGCTCGTGCTCTTCACGTCGTACCGTATGCTGGAGCAGGTGTACGATCAGGTGCGCCCTTTCCTGACCGCGCGCGGCATAACCTGCATGACCCAGCGCGAGGACGAGCGGTCCCGGCTTCTGGATCGATTTCGGTCGGATACGTCGAGCGTGCTCTTCGCGACCGATAGCTTCTGGGAAGGGGTGGATTCTCCCGGCCGGACTCTTGAGGTCGTGGTGGTCTGTCGGTTGCCCTTTCGCGTGCCCGGACACCCCGTACAGAAGACCCGGTTGGAAGCGCTCGAAGCCCGTGGAGGCAACTCCTTCATGGAGATGGTGATCCCCGATGCCGTTCAGAAGTTGAAGCAAGGATTTGGACGTCTCATGCGCCGGACCGACGACCGAGGTGCAGTGGTCGTGACCGATTCACGCATCTGCTCCAAGCACTATGGGAAGGTGTTTCTACGCAGCCTGCCGCAAACCAGGCAAGCTTTCTCCTCGGGCGATCGCATCCTGCAGGTGCTCGAGGATTTTCTATACGAAGAGCGTGGGCGAAGCGACAGCCTGAGAGACGGATGAGGACCGGCGCGGCCGGTTGCCGCCCGTGATACGGGAGCAACCGACCGGCAGCTTCGAGTGCCTCAGTCCTCGATCACGGCCAGAATGTCCTCCATCTTGACCACCAGGTGATCCTCATCGTCGATCTTGATGGAGGTGCCGGCGTACTTATCGTACATGACGTTCTGGCCTTCCTTGACGGTAATCTGCTCTTTGTCGTCCCCGACTGCAACGACCGTACCCGTCTGGGTCTTTTCCTGGGCCGTTTCCGGAACGTAGAGCCCCCCCTTGGTCTTCGTCTCGGTGACGTTTACCTTTACAAGCACACGATCGCCAAGCGGCTTAACTTTCATTGCATCCTCCTATTCTTATCCGACTAGAGTTGAGATATTTATGGAATGTCCCTGAACACCGAGAATATACGTTCCCCCTCCGGACAGGTCAAGACGGTCCCCGGCGGCGGGTGGCAGGCAGGGTGAACGCGTGTAGACGGTAGGGCTGGAAGCGCGGCGGCGAGTGCCCGCCCCGGCGGGGCTTGCCTGGTGGCCCGTGGTGGTTTAGTGAGCGAACGAGTACTTGCTTCAGCGGCCTTTTGCCGCCGCCCTGTGCGCCGTAGCGCGCTATAGGGCTCTTTTGGGGCTTTCGGTCGGTAACCGCTGAGACCTTTTGCGCCACTTTCGCGGAGGCTATTGCAGAACTGTGTCAGTATAACTCATTTTGCATACTGTACAAGAGCCGTCCCTGTTACCGGTCTCGATATAACTCCCCACAAAAGAACAGTTTAGTCCTGCTTGTTCGGATTTTGTTGCCTTGGCACAGGAATTGCTTCCTAGAGGGTGAGAAATGAAGGAGGAGGGTATGCCGAAGACGAAGAAGAATGCGCAGCAATCCCAAACCACTACCCGTACGCGAAGTGACGATGAGAACATTCTGTCCATGTATCTCAAGGAGATCAACCGTATCCCGCTTCTGACGCGGGAGGAAGAGGACAAGTATGCGCGTGCGGCGAAGGCCGGGGATAAGCATGCAAAGGATATGCTCGTCAAGGCGAACCTCCGTTTTGTGGTAAACGTCGCCAAGAAGTACCAGAACCAAGGTCTTCCGCTCTCTGACCTGATCAGTGAGGGCAATATCGGATTGATGAACGCCATCGAGCGGTTCGATGTGGACAAGGGGTTCCACTTCATCTCATACGCGGTTTGGTGGATTCGCCAGGCCATCCTGAAGGCGATATGCGAAAAGTCCAGGATGATTCGGCTGCCGCTGAACCGCGCGAACGAGCTCGTCCAGATAGAGAAGGTGCGGAAGCAGCTTCAGACCGAGCGCAGCGACGAAGACGAGACAAAACGGATAGCCAAGACGCTGAACATGAGCGAGGATCACGTAGCTGACCTCGTGAACATCTCGCGGGAGTTGATCTCTTTGGAGACACCGGTCTACGCGGAGAAAGACTCCAGCTCGCTCGGTGACTTTGTGGAGGACGAAGCGTACCGCTCGCCTGACGACCTCGTCATGGAGCGTTCGTTGAAGGAGGACATCAACGCGGTCCTGTCAACGTTGACGCCCAAGGAGGCGGAGATCGTCCAGTACCGCTTCGGCCTGAACGGTCGAAAGCCGTTGTCGCTCAAGGAGATCGGGGAGCGATACCAGCTCACGAAGGAGCGCATTCGGCAGATCGAAAAAAAGGCATTGAAGCGTCTCCAGCATCCGGCACGGAGCCAGATGCTCGAGTCGTATATCGCGTAGCGGTAGGATAGCCGTGCCCGCTGGGCCCGGACCCGTATTGTGTAAGCACAGACGGTTCCGTTGCTCCAGCGGAGGTTGGCGGCTCGCCGCGCCTGCGTTAGCGGAGCCGGTCCGGCCCCGCCGCACGCCTGGGGACTGGCTTACAAGCGTCTGTGCGCGAACGTATATCGTATCTCAGCGCGTCGGTCCGTCACGGGCCCGATGATTGGAACGGCCACAGACAGCTTCGGCGAAGCACCTTCGCCGTCCAGGGCCCCTTTCCACGTGACGTCGCCTCATCGGGGTGCCACGGCCAGGTTGAGCCAATTCGCTCCATGAGCTGAGGATATTGTGCGAAGCCGAGCTTTCGTTGACACGCGGGGTCGAAAAGTTCTACCGTTAGAGACGGTTCAGTATATCCACTAAATTCCGTAATGATCGGGGGTACAGAATAGTATGGCAGGAAAGTATGTCTATTTCTTTGGACGAGACAAGAATACCGGGAAGCCCGTCGCCGAAGGCGGCAAGGATGAGAAGGAGCTTCTCGGCGGAAAGGGCGCCAACCTGGCGGAGATGACCGCCATCGGCGTGCCCGTTCCTCCCGGTTTTACCATCAGTACTGAGGTATGTCAGCTCTACTATGAGAATAACCGGCAGTATCCCAAGGAGGTCGTTCAAGAGGTCGAGCGCACGCTCGAGCGGCTTGAGGATCTCATGGGCAAGACGCTCGGCGACCCGGACGATCCGCTCCTCGTCTCGGTGCGCTCCGGAGCAGCCGTATCCATGCCGGGCATGATGGACACGGTTCTCAACCTCGGGCTCAACGATCAAGCCGTACAGGGGCTCGCCAAGAACACCAACAACCCGCGCTTCGCGTGGGACGCCTACCGTCGCTTCATCAACATGTACGGCGACGTCGTCAAGGGCTGCGAGCACGAGAACTTCGAGGACGTTCTCAGAGAGGTCAAGCAGAAGAAGGGCGTGGAAGAGGACGTCGAGCTCGATGCGGACGATCTCAAGGAAGTCGTAGACCGTTACAAGGAAGTCTACAAGAAGCATACGGGAGAGGACTTCCCGCAGGACGCCAGGAAGCAGCTCTGGGGCGCGGTCGACGCCGTGTTCGGTTCTTGGAACAACCCGCGTGCCGTCCAGTACCGGAAGCTCAACGACATCAAGGGGCTTATCGGTACGGCCGTGAACGTTCAGTCGATGGTCTTCGGTAACCTGGGCGACGACTCCGGCACCGGCGTATGCTTCTCGCGCGACCCCTCCACCGGAGAGAACGTTTTCTACGGCGAGTATCTGATGAACGCGCAGGGTGAGGACGTGGTTGCCGGTATCCGGACGCCGAAGGAGCTGCAGACGCTCAACCAGCAGAACCCCACGATCTACAAGCAGCTTGTGGACGTCAAGGAGAAGCTGGAGAACCACTACGGTGACATGCAGGACATGGAGTTCACCATCGAGCGTGGTACCCTCTATATTCTGCAGACCAGAAACGGCAAGCGCACCGGGATCGCCGCAATCAAGATCGCAGTCGATCTCGTCAACGAGAACAAGCTCAAGCCGCAGGAGGCGGTGACGCGCGTCACGCCACAGCACATGGACCAGGTCTTCCACCCCATGATCGACCCGGAAGCCAAGAAGACCCACCACGCGCTCGCCAAAGGGCTCAACGCCTCCCCCGGCGCGGCAACCGGACGGATCGTCTTTACCGCGGATGACGCGGAGGCCTGGGCAAAGCAGGGAGAGAAGGTGCTTCTCGTACGCCGGGAGACGTCCCCTGAGGACATCGGCGGAATGCACGTTGCCGAAGGCATTCTTACCTCCACCGGCGGAATGACCAGCCACGCAGCCGTCGTCGCGCGCGGAATGGGAACGCCATGCGTGGCGGGCTGTAAGGATGCCGTCGTGGGAAACAAGAAGGTCACATTCGACGGCAAGGAGTTCAAGGAAGGGGACTACATCACCCTGGACGGTACTACCGGAGAGGTCTACGAAGGCCGGCTCCCGCTCGTAGAGCCCAAGCTCGCCGGTGAGCTGGACACCTTCCTCGGCTGGACTGATGAGGTGCGGAACGCCGCGCAGCGCCGCGGGGTCAAGCAGAAAGGCTTCGGCATCCGCGCGAACGCGGACACTCCCACGGACGCGCAGAAGGCGCGGGAGCTCGGCGCGGAAGGGATCGGGCTCTGCCGTACGGAGCACATGTTCTTCGAGGAGAAGCTCCCGATTTTCCGTGAGATGATCGTTGCGGAGAACGAGGAAGCTCGGAGGAAGGCGCTCGCCAAGCTCCGGCCCATGCAACAGGAGGACTTCGTCGGAATCTTCCGGGCCATGAACGGGTTCCCGGTGACGGTGCGCCTCCTGGATCCGCCGCTTCACGAGTTCGTGCCGCACGAGGATCGCGATATCAAGGAGCTCGCAAAGACGCTCGGTGTGGACGAGCAGAAGCTCAGGGACAAGATTGCGTCGCTCGGCGAGGCCAACCCCATGCTCGGCCATCGCGGATGCCGGCTTGCCATCACCTATCCGGAGATCTACGAGATGCAGGTGGAGGCCATCATGAGCGCCGCCTGCCAGGTCGCCGGCGAAGGCGTGGACGTACAGCCGGAGATCATGATTCCGCTTGTGGGCACCGATCGCGAGCTCGCTCCGCTCAGGGAACGCACGCAAGAGGTCGCGGAGCGCGTGCAGAAGGAGATGGGCCGGTCGGTGAACTACCTGATCGGTACCATGCTCGAGGTACCGCGCGCAGCGCTCGTTGCGGACAAAGTCGCCGAGCACGCAGACTTCTTCAGCTTCGGTACCAACGACCTCACCCAGATGACCATGGGCTTCTCGCGTGACGACACCGGCAGCTTCCTGCCGGAGTACGTGGACCAGGGCATCTACGAGTACGACCCGTTCCAGAGCCTGGATCAGGAGGGCGTCGGACAGCTCGTGGAGCTCGCCGCCGAGCGCGGTCGTAAGACCAAGCCGGAGCTCAAGCTGGGAATCTGCGGAGAGCACGGAGGAGATCCCGCGTCGATCGACTTCTGCTACCGCACCAACCTGAACTACGTCAGCTGCTCGCCGTTCCGCGTACCGATCGCACGTCTTGCATCGGCGCAGTCGGTGATGAAGAACAGCTAAGACGTCAGCAAGAAATCAGCGAGAAAGAAGAACGAACGCTTGATGCGAGCCCGGCTTCGGCCGGGCTCGTTTCGTATAGGTGGGCTTGTTTCATATGGGGCGTGAGGTGGGGCGCAAGGCACGGATTATTGCCGGTCGCGCGTGAGGGAAGGCCCGTTGTTGGCCGCGCGCAATAGCTTCCCGAATTCCGCCTCAGAATCTGGGCGTGCCCCCGGGCCAAGCCGCACCCGCTCGGCCTCGGCCGCCTCCAGCGCAACCCGCGCGGCCCCCCCTCGGCGGACGCGGCTCGCCCCGGGGTCAGGCCGTCCGGGGGTTCCGTCCCGGCACGCGCCGAACCCGCTCTGCCGGCTTCACCGTTGTCCCGCGGGCGATACCGTTCCCCGCGTACCGCGGCGCGCGCCGGGACCGCCGCGCGGGCCCCCGCCACCGCCGGAGTTGTCGCCCGGCCGCCCTACCACCGAGTACGGCGAGCTCGGTACGCTCGCGCGCCCCGTACCCGCTCAGCTACTCGTTCGAATCAAAGACCACCTCGCCGGTGCCGTAAGCCTCCGGGTCGATCGTCTTCCGCAGCTCGCGGACGTCGGTGAGCTCGCGCTGAATGTCCGGGAAGCGGTAGATGAACGCCGCAGGTTTCCCGTTGGACGCCGCGCGCTTCTCTTCGACCGAGGCGCCGCGCTCCGCCGCAACCCGCTCCACGATGCTCGAGACGAGCCCCAGCGCGGCCTCGCGCCCCAAGGAGTCGCGCTCCGGGACCTCCGCCACGATCTCCTCCGGGTCCACGTAGTCCGGATTGTCCACGATCGCGCGCAGCACGTGACGCCGCACGTTGCGATCGCGGCGGCGCCGGTTCTCCCGGTTGACCGCGAGCTTACGGAGCCCCGCGATCGCATAGAAGAGAGCCGAGAAGACAACGGGCACCAGTCCCAGCGCCACGAAGACAAAGAGAATCGGATTGGCCACCCCGAACCCCGCCGCAAAGAGCGTCAACACGAAGGCATAGAACGCCGTGAACCCTTCCGCCGCTATCACCCCGCCGGCAAGCGGCACGAAGAAGAAGTACGAACCGAACGCCAGATTGAACCCGTTGAAGAAGGTAATCCAGCCGTTGGTGGAGCCCTTGTTGTTGCTGAACGGGATGGCGGGAACGCGCTCCTGCGCAAAGCGCCGCGGATCCTCGACCGCCCGCTCGCCGCCACCCGTCCGGAGGAGCTCCGGGAAGCGGTAGATCAAAGTGCCGTTGTCGGTGACGTCCGGCTCCCCTTCGTAGTCCACGAGGAGCGCGTTGATGAGCTCCTGCGCCTCCGAGCTGTCGCGGCCCGTCAGGTGCATCACTTCTTCCAGGGTCACCACGCCCCGGTTCTCCCGGCAGAACGACGCGAACGCCGTCCGCTCCCGTTGCGGCCAGTCCGCCGCCGGATCACCGTCACCAAAAAGGTACGCAAAGATCGACTGGTGAAGCCTCCGCCCCTTCGGCTTGCGCCGCATCCGGTGCGGATCCGCCCCCCACACCAGCGCCGAGTAGAGCCAGAGGTTCGTAATAAGTCGGAACAGCATGAACGTCAGGTAGAAGCTACCGAGGCCGCCGCGCTGGCCGCCCCCGCCCCCACCGCCTTTGCTCGAAGCGACGACCGAGGCCGCCATCGCAGCCAGAACCAGGAGCACGAACAGAAGGAAATACCCCACCAGCATGACCATCGTCCAGATCTTGAAGAGGAACGCCGCCGCACGTCCCAGCACACGCAGAGCCCGCCGCCCAAATCGCCGCGCCCGCGCTCCCAGGCCGCGCACCTGATTGGACATTCCGTGCGGAAAGTGGTAGAGAATCTCCCCGCTCTCGGTGACCTTCAAATGTCCCTGGTACTCATAGACCACCCGCTTGACCGCGTTCTCCACCTGCTGCTTCGGCAGCCCCGTGTCCGCGATGAGGTCCGCGATCGTCGCCCCGCTCTTCTTGCGCCTGCGAAACGCCCGAACCAGCTGCTGCTCGGTCCGCTCTGCTGTCGCGATGCTCGTGCTCATACCCCCATGGTACTCGACCGACGGCCCCTTCGGCAACGCCGGCCGCCGTCCCCCGCGCCCCTCCGTCAGGCTGCGCCGCCCGCCCCGAACTCCCCGGCAACACGCCCCGGCCGCCGTCCCCCGCGCCCCTCCCGGACTCCCGCTACTTCCACCCCGCTTTCGGGGCGGGCCCCGTCCCCTCGGCGCGGGGGACCGGGTGCTCCGCTAAACTCCTCGCCCGCACGCGGCGCCGGCCCCGCTCGCCCGGCGGCCGGCGCTCCGCGCCGCCCGCCCCCGCCTCCCGGCTCCACGCTCTCTTCGGAGCGCACGCCGCACCCCCGTCCGGCGCCGCGCAAGCTCCCGGGCCTGCGGCTCACTGCCGATCGCCGGGCCCGGGAGTGCGGGCTGCGGGGTACCGCTCCGCCCCCTCGGCGGGGGAGGCGCCCCGGGGAAGCGTTTTCTTGACCGCAGCCACGACCCGGACTAAGCGCGAAGACGCATGCGCCGAAAACCGAAATCGCTCCGGCTTGCCGCTTGTATCCTCCTCGTTGTTTCGTACGCAGCCACCGCGGAGGCTGAGACGCCGTCTGCTTCTTCCGGTGTCTTGGATCTTGCGTCCGCCGACGTGTCCCTTTCGGAGATCGTTGCGCCGGATGGGGAGTGGCGTTTCCTTTCCGCATGAGCTGCTCGGTCCCGACCAGATCGATCTCGACGGCGGATACCCCTACGATGTACCCGGGACCTGGAACGGAGAGGAGTTCGGGTCGGCTACGATGGAGGGGAGCGGGTACGGAACCTTCGCGTTGCGCGTGAAGCTCCCCGACTCGGTTCCCGAACGGCTTGCGGTACGATCCCGCGATCAAGCGACCGCCTTTCGGCTCTTTGTGAACGGCACGGAGGCAGTTACGAGCGGGGTTGCTAGCGATGATCCGGCGGTAGGCGAAGGGAGCGGCGCCGGCGGGCGGTACGCGTTTCGGGCCCCGGAATCCGGCAAGCTCGAGCTGGTGCTTCAGGTTTCCAACTACCACCATCGGCAGGGGGGGGATCTGGTACAGTCTCGAGCTTGCCGAGATGGCGGCGATGGAGTCGCATGCTCGCGGTAGGGTTGCGCTTGCATACTTCGCAATCGGCTTTTCGTTCTTGACGCTCTTGCCGCCGACGTTCTTCACGCAGCTTGTGCCTCCGTTTCAGATAGTATTGATAGCGACGATCCTGTACTCAGTGTCGGTGTTCGTGCGCGCGTGCAGTGCGGGGTACCGAAGCGGGTTCGTGATTGGATTCGGCTTTGTTGTTCTTGGCGTGAGTATTCTGCACGATGTCCTCCTGGCTCACGGAGTCGGACTGGTGGATACTGCCTACGTGTTGCCGGTCGGGATGCTCGTTTTTGTGCTCTCGCAGGCACTTGTCCTGGCGCTCCGTTTCGGGGAGAGCTTCGTACGTATTCGGGAGCTCAGCCACGATCTTCAGCTGACGAACACGGCATATAGCCATTTCGTTCCCAACGAGTTTCTGAGGTTTCTGGGGAAGGACAACATCGTAGATATAGAGCTGGGCGATGCAACCGAGCGCCAGATGGGCGTTCTCTTCGTCGACATCCGGTCTTTCACTCAGCTGTCCGAGCGGATGACGCCGGAAGAAGCGTTCCGGTTTCTGAACTCGTATTTCCATAAGATGGGGCCGGTGATCCGCGGCCACAACGGCTTTGTTGACAAGTACATCGGAGATGGAATCATGGCCCTCTTCCCTGACAGTCCGGACAACGCCGTCAATGCAGCGATCGAGATGCAGTGGGTCCTCGGGCAGTACAACCAAGAGCTTGAAGCCACGGGCAACGAGATGATTGCAGCCGGTATAGGCCTGCATTACGGCGACATGATGCTCGGAACCATCGGCGAGACCGAACGCATGGATGGCACGGTCATCTCCGACGCGATGAATATTGCCGCCCGGCTCCAGTCCTTGGCGGGGCAGTATCGTATCGGAATTCTCGTTACCGATTGGTTGCTCGATCGGTGCGACCAAACGCAACTCTTGATTCGCGATCTCGGCAGTACATCCGTAAAGGGCCGCCGGGAGCCGGTGCCGGTGTCCGAAATCTGCAACGCGTATCCGGAGCCCAAACGAGAGTTGCTGAAGGCAACTCTTGACGATTTCGAGAAAGGGATCGCCGCGCTTCGCACGGGAGACCTCGAC
>Ga0207421_10007641_pt1 | contig 11455 bp, 10 predicted proteins | sample SodLakKL_010_SED_4_FD_187542 | JGI IMG/M metagenome (GOLD analysis project Ga0207421, IMG submission 187542) | Alkaline sediment microbial communities from Lake Tanatar, Kulunda Steppe, Russia - 8KL_010_SED (SPAdes) (version 2) | ecosystem: Environmental > Aquatic > Non-marine Saline and...
TCCCTTTTTCCCTTTTTCCCTTTTTCCATCATCGATTATCCATTTTCTATTTTCCTTTTAATAATATACGACAAATCCCTAATTTTGGCAACTTTTTTTCCGGATAAACTCCATCTTGGTGCGGACTCCGAACTTTCCGTAAATATTTTTCACGTGATATTTCACCGTGTTTTCACTAAGGTAGAGCTCGTTGGCCACCGCTTTATAGGTGTAGCCCATCACAAGAAGCTCCGAAATTTCCTGTTCTCTCGGTGTCAGGATGTCGTCCGAAGGCATCCCTTCCACTTCACCGGGTTCTCCGCCATTTTCATTCTCTCTCTCTTCTTTAAGACTCTCTTTCCCCGTCAATGGTTCCATTCCCATGCTTTTTCTTCGCTCTTCACCTAGCACCGGCACAGGATACAGGAATCCGTGGGATCCCAATACAAAAATCAGCTGCTCGTTCAGCACCGGCAGGATCATGACCACTACAAAGAGGAGGCCCAAAGCAACAAGGGAAACCACTGTGGACTGACCGATACCGTAAAGCTCTGCGCCAACCATCCCTCCTATGGTAATTCCCGTCACATTGATTCCCAGACCGATTCCGAAAATCTTGGCAGGATTCTTATAATAATCGAAAAATCCCGCCAGGATACTCCACCAGAACAGATCAAAAATCCCCAGAGCTCCAAGCATTAAGCCGTTAATCCAAAGGTATGCGGGTATCGATCGGTCCATCAGGATAAACAGGATATAGGACAGTCCAAGAAGGCTCAGTCCGATATAAAGAGTATATGCTCTCGGCTTTCCTCTCGGAAGTCTTTGCACAAGAAAGATCGCCAGAATATAGGGCAGAACGAAATAGTAGCTTGAAATCCCCGGCAGATGTCCGAAGGCCGGTGCAACCACCTCATACATAATTCCCGAATTGATGGTGATCATCAGAATAAAGGCTCCAAGAAGAACCAGGGGTTTGAAGGATTTTTTCTGATGCTTCAGAAGGACTTCCAGGGAGATCCCCTCCATCTCCGGCTCGATAAACTCTCCGAAGTTAATCCGCAGCAACGCTGCCAGGGAAAGGACCGGAAGCATCATGGCTGCCCCGAGTCCGATGGCGGGTCCCAAGGTCATCGTAAGGACGCTCAGGAGCATCAGAAGAAAATTGGAATAGATCAGAATCTCCGCCACGGCCCTGAAGCGGTCCTTGGCTTGAAACAGAACCTTCAGGTAAAAGGCCCAGCTTCCGATATAAAGGCCTGAGCTAAATCCCAGCGTCATCATGACTCCACCCCAGAGAGGATTGTAGGGAGTATAGAAGAATGCGCTTCCCAGAAATGATACAAGAGTGGCAAGGATCAGGGTCACCTTGGCCTGGGTCAGACTTTTGGTGACAAATCCCGATAAAATCAGTCCTGATGCATGGGCAGCAATGAGGCCCATGGGAAAGACCCGGGAGTCAGACAGATTGTCTCCCAGAAGCTCAAAAAGAACGGGACCCTGAAAAAGAAGGGCCAACAGCCAGCCTCCATACAGCGAGAATGACCAGATCGCCCTTGTTTTGTTTCCCGTTTTCTTCATTGATCCTTCACCACCTTCATTCTGTGATTCGATACATTTATTATATCACAGTTTTCACAGTGGGGAGGTTTGAAATCTTTCCTTATGATTTTGATTCACTCATTGGTGCCTTCTTCCCATAACTCAATTCCGAGAACCCATGCAAAAATTCGGTGGGGCCATTTCCCGAGGTAACGGTTGTATTCCTTTATTTCCTGAAGATAGGCCTTTTGCAGATACTCGAGTTCCTTATTGCTTTTATTCATCTCTTCAGGGGTAGCGGCCCGCTCCCGTTTCTCCAGGGCGAGAATCAGACTGTGGCGTTTGCTCACCACTCCGGAGCGCTTTTTTACCAGGCCGTGATAGAAGATAATCACCGCAGCGCTTGCCAGAACCACTGTAATAAACATGGATGAAACAAATAAATAGCCCACTCCGTCACCCCTTCTCTCCTTTGGTTCCTCTCTGTTTTCCGATTTTCGGGGCCGGTATACACTCTCCTGTCTATACCGGCCCTTTATATGAATCCCCTCATTCGAACCACGATCCGCACTTTTCCGTCCCCCGAACCTCGATGGGGATCATGATTATCTTTTATTGTATCCCAGTTCATGGGAATTTCCCCCACCCGAAACGGGTAGGTTGATGAAATTTCCCTGAATTTCTTCAGAAATCCGGTGTGCCCCCTCTTCCGGTTTTCCTCTTATTCCGGTTTTCCCAGAAGGCGGAACATATTCTTCTTATAGGCCTCCACCCCGGGCTGATCGAAGGGATTCACATCCAGAAGATATCCGCTGATGCCGCAGGCTTTCATAAAGAAGTAGACCAGATAGCCGAAAGAGTAGGCGTCAATTTTCGGAATATCGATGATCATCACGGGAACGCCGCCCTCCACATGGGCTTCCACGGTTCCCTCCAGAGCTTTATCGTTCACCTCACCGAAGGTTTTTCCCGCTAAGTAATTGAGACCGTCCAGATTTTTATGATCCTTTTCAATTTTCAGCTCCGCTCCTTCATCCTCCACCCGGAGAACGGTTTCAAAGAGGGTCCGCTCTCCTTCCTGAATGTACTGCCCCATTGAATGGAGATCCGTGGTGAAATGAAGGCTTGCAGGGAAAATCCCCTTCTTCTCCTTGCCTTCACTTTCTCCGAAGAGCTGCTTAAACCACTCCCCGAAATAAAAGAGACGGGGATCGAAATTCACCAGCAGCTCGATTTTCTTTCCCTTCTTATAAAAATAATTACGATAGGCACTGTAGCGATAGCATGGATTTTTCTTGATGCTCTCCTCTAAAAGATGATCATATGCACTCTTTGCACCTTTCACCATCTCATCGATGTCAACTCCTGCAACCGCCATGGGAAGGAGGCCCACAGGAGTTAAAACCGAGTAGCGCCCTCCGATGTCATCGGGAACCACAAAGGTTTCGTAGCCTTCCTTTTTCGCCAAAGTTTTCAATGCGCCCTTCTCTTTATCGGTGGTTGCAACAATTCGCTCCGCTGCTTCCTTCTTTCCGTATTTCTCCTCCATATACGTCTTCAGTACTCGAAAAGCGATGGCAGGCTCTGTGGTTGTTCCGGATTTTGAGATGACGTTGACCGCAACCTCCCTGCCCTCCATATACTCCAGCAGCTCCTCCAAGTAACGGCCGCTCAGGTGATGGCCTGCGAAAACCACCTCGGGCACATCGGGCTCATCTGTTGGAAAAAAGGGAGTCAGCATCTCAATTCCCGCTTTTGCCCCCAGATAGGACCCTCCGATGCCTACCACAATGAACAGGTCGCAGTTGCACCGGATTTTCTTCGCCACTTTTTTGATTTTTTCCAGCTCTTCCCCGTCAAAATCCCGGGGCTGATTGACCCAGCCTACAAAGCCGCTTCCCCGGCCGGTCTGGTTATGAAGTGCGTAATGAGCCTCTCTCACCTGATCCTCCGGATCCTTCAGGGCTTCATCCCCAACGAACTCCTTCAGATATTTCTCTTCCAATGTCACAGTCTTCATGTTTTCAGCTCCTCTGTCGATATGAATTCAATGGGCTTTTTCCCATATGATTGAACACGATTTTATCAAATGTCTTCTATACGTTTTTTCGCCCCATCGATAATCTGTCTTAATGCTCTTTTACTCTCTCTCATGTCGGATTCCTTCACGCCGCCGTAGATTTTCAGCTTCGGCTCCGTGCCCGATGGCCGCAGCACCAGCCATGCGTCATCCTCCAGGAAAAATTTCACCACATTGGCTTTGGGAAGGCCCGTGTCCACATGCTCATAGTCCACCTTTTTCAGGACCTTCTTCGAACCAAAGCTCTTAAAGCTCTCCTTCCTGAAGACCTCCATAATGGTTTTGATCTTTTCAAGTCCGTCTTTTCCTGCCAGAGTGATGGAAACCAAATCCTCCTGATAATATCCGAACTCCTCAAAAAGCATATGAAGCACATCGATCAGGGTTTGTCCCCTGGTATTGTAATAGGCTCCCATCTCCGCTAAAAGCATGGAGGTCACCACCGCATCCTTGTCTCTTACATGGGTTCCTGCAAGATAGCCGTAGCTTTCCTCGTAGCCGAACTGGAAGGACTTTTCTCCCGTCTTTTCGTATTCCGTCATCCGCTCACCGATGTATTTGAATCCCGTCAGAACATCCTCGGTGCTGACACCGAAATGCTTTGCAATGTCCACACCCATCTCACTGGTGACGATGGTTTTGATCATATGGGCATTCTTAGGAAGGATTCCCTTTTCCGTCTTGGTTTTCAGGAGATCATAGAGAATCAGGGCACCGATCTGGTTTCCCGTTAATAGATGGTTCTTCCCCTCACTGTCCCTGACGATGGCTCCCACGCGATCCGCATCGGGGTCCGTTCCAAGAATCAGGTCCGCATCAATTCTATCCGCCAAATCAATGGCGAGATGAAAGGCTTTCTTCTCTTCGGGGTTGGGATATTCCACGGTGGGAAACTCCCCGTTGGGCTGAAACTCCTCCTTCACTGGATAGAAACGGTTCAGTCCCTGCTCCTCCAGCACCCGCTTTACAGGCCGTCCTCCCGTACCGTGCAGGGGCGTGAAGACCACCTTGAATTTCTCTGCTTCCTTAAAAATTCCTCTGTGCACCGATTCGGTTTTAATCTGCTCGATAAAGGCGGTATCCATTTCCTCTCCCAGATATTCCAAAAGCCCCTGCTCCATGGCTTCTTTTTCCCGAAGCAGCTCGATATTTTCAAGGGGATTAATCTGATTAATGGCTTCAATAATCCCGTTGGCCCGTGATGAGGAAATCTGAGCTCCGTCCTCCCAGTAAACCTTGTATCCGTTATACTCAGGGGGATTATGGCTGGCGGTGATCACGATCCCCGAAATACATCCCTTTTTTCTTAAGGCAAAGGATAGCTCCGGTGTGGATCTCAGCTCTTCAAAGAGATAGGTTTTAATCCCCATTCCCGTCAGGACCAGTGCAGCCTCCCGGGCAAATTCCGGAGATTTTCGCCGACAGTCGTAGGCGATGGCCACTCCCCGTTTCATCGCATCTTCACCCTGGGCTTTGATATAATTCCCCAGACCTTTCGTTGTTTTCTTCACCGTCAGGATGTTCATCCGGTTGGGTCCCGCACCGATGATTCCCCGAAGACCTGCGGTTCCGAAGCTGAGCTCGGTGTAAAAACGGTCCTCAATGGCCTCTTTGTCATCCCGGATGCTCAGCAGCTCCTCTTTCATTTCCCTCGTTAACAGTTTACTCTCCAGCCACTTTTGATAGCCGGTTTCCGGAAACAGATTCATCATGTAAATCCCTCCTTATTTTCTTTCATCATTTCTTATTACGTTCCTTGACCCCTTCTTTGATCCGTTCTTTTTCCTATTATAGCATGATTTTCTGAGCTTCTTCTCCCGGTTTTTCAAAATCCTCTTTCCTCCCCGCTGATTTCCTGATAGAATAGGAATGATTTTAAAAACAAAGGAGTTTTGCCTAATGAGAAAACCAGGAAAAGGATGGCTGATTCTGCTGGCCTTCACTTTGATTCTTTCAACAGCTGCACCGGCTTTAGCCGACCCCGAGGATTCAGAAGACCCGGATGAATCCATTGACGTTCCCATCGAATGGGATGCGGATGCTCCCCCGGATATCGTGGGAGAAATGGCAATCATCGTGGATATGGATACCGGTGAAATCCTCTACAGTAAGGCCGGAGATCAAAGAGGCTATCCCGCCAGCACCACGAAGATCGTCACGGCTCTCCTTTTTGCCGAGGAAAGAAGTCCCGATGATACTTTATTTTATACCCAAAGTGCCCTGGATCAACCCTCTTATTCTCTCCATAGAGATTACGGTCCCATTCCCTTGGAATATGCCATGCAGGGACGGGATGTGATGGACGCACTGCTGATCTATTCCGCCAATGATGTTGCCGCCATGGTGGCGGATGACCTCGGTGGAGATCAGGAGGGCTTCGTGGAAATGGTCAACTCCTATTTCGATTCCCTGGGACTGGAAAACACGCAGTTTGCCAACCCAAACGGAGTTCATAGTGAAGAGCATTACACCACTGCCTATGAGCTCAGCATTTTGACCCGGGAGGCCTTCTCGAACCCATGGATCCGTGAGGTCCTGCAGATTCCCGAAGTGAATATTCCCACACCCAGGGGAACGGTCAGAGCTTTAAACAGCAACCGGAAGCTCCAAAACGGAGATCCGGTCTTCTCCAAAACCGGATATACCCCTGCAGCGGGACGATGTCTTGTGGCACTCTACGAGCGTGACGGCCGCCGTCTGGCAGGAGTGGTTCTTGACTCCTTTTTTGACAACGAGGATACAGTGGTCTTCCGTGATATGGACTTATTAATGGACTGGGGATTTAACCATGCAGAGCGGACCGTTGCATTTGCCGAGGGAGTAACACTCGATTATCTGACCCTGGAATACCGACCTCTCCGTTTCTTTGGACCAACCTACGAGGAAGAGATCCCAGCGGTACTGGCTGAGAGCTTCTCCTACTTTGCCAATGAGGTCAACGAAAATGAACTTGATGTCGATTATACCTTTGATGAGGGAATCACCATTCGAAACCTTGATTCCGAAACCTCTATAGGAACCGCAGTGTTCAGGGAACGGGAGCGGGAAACCGCAATCGATCTTTATCCCGAGTTTGACGGCTTTTCCATGTTCCGCCGCCATACGGGCCTCTATCTTGGAACCTTCTTTGGAGGGCTCATCGGCCTGATCCTGATTGCAGGTCTTATTGGAGCTCTGCGACGGATCAACAGAAAACGGAATAAGAATGTACGGTTTTAATGATTGAAGCTTCAATAACACATGAAAAAGAGACGCCGGGAATCGATTTCGATTCCCCGGCGTCTCTTTTTATCTTTGATCTTTCATGATCTTTCATGGTCTCCTTATCATTGCTGTTTGACTATCTCCTCCGCCGCCGCACCAGCAACGCTCCCAATATCCCTGTGATTGCGCCTGCACTGTCAATCATCACATCGGTGACCTCTCCGCTTCTGCCGGGAATAAAGGTCTGATGGTACTCATCCACACCGGCATAGGCCGTTGCAAGGAGCCATGCAAAAAACAGCGCTTTTTTTTCCCTGACCCCGGACTGTAGAAAAGCATTGAAGCTCAGGAGTCCAAGGACTGCATAAACAGAGAAGTGGGCACCTTTTCTGATGACAAAATGCAGTCCCTCTTCAGGGATGTCAACAAAGGGAAGCACCGTTGTTACTGCTCCGCTGATCATCTCCACAATCCTGCCGCTGGTCTCTCCCGACACATCTCCCGGCTGATGGGAAAAATAAAAGATTACACCCATCCATATTAATACTGCCAACCACGCAATCACGGCTTTCCGGTTCCGAAGTCCTCCGCCCCGGCTTTTTCTCCCTCTTCTTCCTTTGATTCCCCGTTCCATATGTATACGCATTATCCCCCACTCCTTCCGAAACGATAAACAAGGAGCATTCCGATAAAGATGCTTCCTATAGAGAACACATTCCACTCAGGAGGAAGGACCATACCCAAGGCTCCGATAATCAGGCCTGAGAAGAAAAAGAGGATTTCCGAGGAAAACTGAGCATACAATGAACGGAGAATACGGGCCAGCAGGAGAACTCCCGCTATAGCTCCCCCCAGAAAAATACCGAGGGTCAACACATCAAACTCCCGAACCGCAAGCAGAATCGGTTCATAGACTCCTAAAACAATCAACACCGCACTCCCTGAAATCCCGGGAATCATCATCGTGGCACTGGAAACGAACCCTGCCAGAAAGGTCTGTCCAACCGTTAAAATTCCCGCCCCGAACAAGGTGGGCAGCTTCAATAAACTAAAGGATAAAATCCCTCCGAGGACAAGGAGAGAAAGATTCTTCATCGACATTCCCTTCGTCCGCTTTAAAATCACGGGAATGGACATCAAAAGACACCCCAGGATCAGTCCGTAGGTGGGGTTGGGATATGCCTCAAAAAGAGAGGAAAGGACTGCTCCCCCTGCAAATACCCCCGCGATCGCTCCGATTACCAATGCAATATAGGGTTTAAACCGCATGGAAAGGACATCCTTCAAGAGCTGTTCATAGATCCCGAAAATCACGAGGATGGTTCCCCCGCTCACTCCCGGCACGATGATGCCCGCTCCCAAAAGGATGCCTTTGAGTCCGTTATAGAGTTGATGTTTCATTTGTCCACGTTCCTCTTTCCCCATTCCCTTCACTTCCTGACTCATGGCTAGCTCCCCTCGTAGGTCCCCTTGAATAAAATCTCTTTTTCTTCCATCATCGTCCGCCCCTTCATCAGGACCGTATCAATCCCGATCTTCTCATCGATTAATAATACATCAGCATCGTACCCGATTGCAATCCTTCCTTTGATTTTTTCCAGAGAAAGAGCCTTCTCAAGATTGGTTGTGAAAAAAGGCAGGGCTTCTTCGATGGAAAAACCCTCTTTCCCCACCATTCTCCGGAAGGTTTTAAACAGTGTTCCCACCGATGCCACACCGATTTCAATCATTCTTCCCTTTTCATCATAATTGGACCAGCTGCCGAATCCGTCAGAGCTCAGGGTAATATTCTCCAAAGGCACCTTCTCACTTTTTGCCCGTTTAATCACACTCTCCGGGGATAACTCATCCTTCTCATCACAGGTCAGATCGATCAGGCCTCCGGTTTTCGCATAGTCCAGTGCTTCCTTTAGAAGCGTTTTATTCCGGTTCACATGGGTGGGCCGCATGGTAGTGACGGGAAGAGGTGTGGTCTCTAAAACCCTTCGCACCGCCGATAGACCCTCTTCACCGTCTCCCATATGGATGGTAAGAATTCCGGCCTTCCCCGACATCATTCCCGCAACCCGAACCTCTGATGCAAGCCTTGCCAGTTCCTCCACGGTCACCTGGGAACTTCTGTGATCTGAGAGGGCCACCTTTCCTCCGATGATCTCATCGATAAACAGAATATCTTTTTTTACTGATCCTGTCAGAGTCACTGTGGGATACTCATAGGATCCTGTCAGCACATAGACAGAGGCTCCCTCTTCCTTTAATCCCTTTGCCTTGGCCACTAAATTTTCCACACTCCGGGTAGAGGCGTCGGTTCCGAGAAGCCCCACCACCGTCGTAATTCCTCCTTCAATCAGCTTCGACAGCTGAAGCTCCGGCACCCGGGTTTTAAAGCTTCCCTCTCCGCCGCCTCCGGTAATGTGCACATGCTGGTCGATGAATCCCGGAATGGCCGTTTTCCCCTTTCCGTCAATCACTTCTGCATCCCTTTCAAATCGGGACAGGTCTTTTTCGATCAGCTGGATTTTTCCCCCGGCAATCAGAATGTCCATTCTGCCAAGATGCTCCGGCGAATACACATCAGCATTTTTGATAAGTTTCATCTTCTCCATCTTCATTACTCCCTTCACCGAATCCTATACTGCGGTCGATACCGCTCCTTCTGTTCTCTATTTCAGTCCTAAGTATTCCTCATAGGTGAGTCCCGACTCATAAAGCTCTGTTGCAAGCTCCACTCCGAAGTACCGGATATGCCAGGGCTCGTACATATAGCCTGTAATCTCTTCCTTGTCCCTGGGGTAGCGGATTACATAGCCGAAGCGATGGGCATTTTCCCCTACCCACTCTCCTTCCGGAGTGCTTCCGAAATCCTGGGAGAGATTATGATCCACACTGTCGGAGGTAATATCGATGGCAAGTCCGGTCTGATGCTCGCTCTGTCCCGGCTTTGCACTGAAGCGCCGTGCCTGATCGTAGCCGTGATTGGCAACAAAGTTTGTAAAGATCTGCTCCTGGGCCTCGAAGCTCCGATAGCCTGTTCTTGCATAGAGGGTGATTCCCTCCTCCAGGGCCTCATCAAACATCTCCTTTAAGGCGTCCGCCGCCACCTGGCGCATTAACCGGTAATTGGACACCCTTGCAAAGGAAACATTCAGGGTGACGAGATCTGCCGGCTCATAGTCGAAGGGCAGGGCGATCTCTTTGTTTGCGATCACTTCTATGTCATCGGGATCACTGACGATCAGCATCTCCTCTTCCATCTGCCCCGTGCCCCAGGTTCGAAGCTCCGGCTCCTCTTCAGTGAGAAAGCGGCTGTGAATATATCCTTCGGAATCAACGGATTCAATGCGGATCCATCCGTTGTCGGTGATTCCGCTGACTTCGATAAACTCCAAGCGCTCCACTGTACCTAAAACTTCTCCGTCATGGATCGGTTCTTTTCGATAGGGTACCTCAAGCTTTGCATACATTCCCGTGCTGATCTCTTCCACAGTCCACCAGGTGTCCGTGTCGTCGTTTTCATCGGGGTCTCTGTCTGCATCATCGTTTTCCCCTTCACCATTTTCGTCGTCGTTATATTCGCCGTTTCCGTTATCACCGTTGTTATCAATCATCTGTCCGTTGCCGTCATTGTCAGCATCTCCGTTTTCCATGGGATCGCCGTTCCCGCATCCGATCAGGATCAGGCTTGCCGCCATGAGTACAACTGCAAAAACCATACTTTTGTTTCTATCTTCTTTCCTGACTGCACTTTTTTGATTAAATATTGCTTTCATCATCTTTCTCCCACCCTCCTTTCCACTCATTATAGCAAAGGAGACAAAAGAAAACCACCAGAGAGTTTCGGGACCGGCCCTCCGTCTCTGGCGGTTAGTTGTTAAATATTTTACCTACGTTGTGGTTTTTCGTCGACGAGTTGCAGTCAAAAGAACGATCATCAATCCGGTCATAAGAAGCAGTACTTCCGGGATTATTCCCCGATCCCCTGTTGCAGGAGATGTCACTTCATCGGATTCCTCTTCTTCAGACTCATCATCCGCTGTTTCTTCCTCGTCCACTGCCTCGTCTTCCTCTTCATCCACTTCAAAGATTGCAAACTCGCTGAATCCTGTTAACCATGCCCTGAGGATCTTATTCTCGATGTCCACTTCCTGTTTTGGAATCTTCTCCCACTCTTCCGTCTCTTCATTAAATCGGAACAATCGGAGCTGCAGCTCATTCATCCCTTCAGGAATGTCGTCCCTGGTGTAATCCACTTCCAGAAGAATCTCCACATCCGGTGGCAGTTCTCCTCTGGATACGTTGATTTCCATATAGATTCCCGAGGGTTTCGCCCCCTCCGGAGGCTCTTTCAAGGTCTCACCCAGCCGTCGATAGGTAAGATCCACGTCAATTTCCTCTCCCGAGGTGAAGGTCATTTTTGTCCCGGTATACTCAATGGTCCCTGTATACTTTCCGCTTTCTTCGTCTACTGTTGATTTCACAGGTCGATTCTGGGTTGAGACAATAATGTTTGTGCCTTCTCCGTATCCTACATAAGTATGAGTAATGGTTCCTTCAACGGAGATGCTGACATCGTAGTTTCCGTCTGTATGAGCCCAGATCAATTCATACACCCCTGCTTCAACTTCTTCGAGGTAAAGAATTTTTCCGATT
>Ga0207421_10007645_pt1 | contig 11450 bp, 11 predicted proteins | sample SodLakKL_010_SED_4_FD_187542 | JGI IMG/M metagenome (GOLD analysis project Ga0207421, IMG submission 187542) | Alkaline sediment microbial communities from Lake Tanatar, Kulunda Steppe, Russia - 8KL_010_SED (SPAdes) (version 2) | ecosystem: Environmental > Aquatic > Non-marine Saline and...
TATATTGCAATTTATCATCTATGAAACACAACTATCCATATATGTATTTCGCTAAAGAATAAAATTGATTTATATGGCAGATAAAAAAAAAAGCCGAGATATAAAAATAGTAAAACCATGCGTAGATGAACCTGATAGGTTTATTGCTGAATCAAGGCTGAAAAGTTCTGTTGTTATGGAGAAACTTTGTGCTGTTTTGGAAAAAAAAACAAAAGAAGGTACAATCTCAAATTTGAAATGTTCAATCAAACTAGGTGTAGCAAAATTTGAATTCGGTGGAAAAACTGTATTTATCTATAAGAATGGAAAAATTGACATAAGAAGAATAATTGATTTAAGTGATGCAACAAGTATTATTTCATTCTTAGAGGAAATGATTAAAACTGCATTTATCGATACATCCTTCTGTTAAATGTTTCAACGGTTTCATCCATTTTATCAATTACACCATCCATTTTTTTCTCCATATTATCTTCAACACTTTGAATGTTGATTCTTGTAGAGCGTTCCTTGTCATCTAGTTTTTTATCAATTCTTCTCAGTCTCATATCAACTGAAAGAATCATTGCAGCTAAAGATGCTACTAAAATAACAGCTGATAAAATGATAAGTGCATTTGAATACTCGGTGTGAAAACGACTTAACCATTCATATGTAAAGACAAAGGCAGAGACAACCATTAAAATCGAAAATACAATATCTCTAACTTCCATAATTTCCTCTCAATTTTATATAATCTAGTATATTATACTTTTCAGTTAAACTTAATGATAAACATTGATTTCATATTATTTATTCTAAACGACTTAGTCATATTATTGTGATTATATATTGTATATTGCTTTTATTTGATCATTAATTGATTTATTTTTATACTAAAGCTCCTTGAATGGCAAAATATAATATCTGATTAATATGTATTAGGATAGAATTCATATATGCTTAAACCCTTTATATTATCAGTTAAGAATTGGAGATTGGCCGTTGCTTTCAAAAGAAAAATTGTTTAAAGACTACGTTCCCATTTTAGTAATGATTATTTTTATATTAATTGTTCAATTATTAGCTCTATTTCTATCAATTCCTATGGAAGCTGGGGATATGCAAGCATTTGAAGATCCTGAATCTGCTGCAAATCCACTATATTATATTGTCTTGATTCTGCTTTTCACCGGGTTGATACTTCTTTCAATAAAGAAGAATATGCAATGGATCATACAGTCCATTGTATTGCTGGCTGTTATGGCAACTCTTTATTTTGTAGTTTTTGTAGTTTTAGAAAGCATAGGTTTTTCTTCAATTATTGGGTTATTAGCCGCAGCCTTGATTTCAGTAGGTTTAACTTCTATTTTATATGTTTATCCAGAATGGTATATTATTAATTTCACTGGAATCATTATTGCAGCAGGTGCAAGTGCTATTTTTGGAATATCTCTTGCAATTGGGCCAGTAATACTGCTGCTAATTATTTTAGCTATATACGATGCAATTTCAGTCTACAAAACAAAACATATGCTAAGTTTGGCAGATGGAGCTATAGATATGAAGCTACCAATATTGTTTGTGGTACCAAAGAAATTAAATTATTCGTTCAAACAAACAAGTTCAAATAAACATAATAAAGATGAAGCGTTTTTAATGGGGCTAGGAGATGCTGTAATACCAACTATTTTAGTTGTTTCTGCATATGTATTTGTTGACTATAATGGCTTAATTCCTTATCATGTTCTAGGTGCTATTTTAGGGACAATTATAGGGTATTTCACATTAACAATGTTGGTGATGAAGGGAAAACCTCAAGCAGGACTTCCATTTTTAAATTCTGGGGTAATTCTTGGATATGTTGCTGGTTGCTTGATAGGTGGTATCCCTATATTGGGCTGATTTTTGGTGTTAAAATAAAAAAATATAGATATAAGAAATCAAAGTAATCTTTATTCTTATTAATAATACTTGTTAGCAAATTAAGTATATTTTAATAATCAATGAGACATTAATGCTTTCAATGTTGACATTTTAACTATTCGACAAGATAACGAACTTTGCAAAAAAATAGATCCTACAATTTTAAGTTAAAAAGTCATAAGAAGCAATAGATGTTAAGTTTTGTAACAATCTATTCCCTAAAAGTGGAAATGATTAGATTTTGTTAAACATGCATGCTAGACAAAAAATTAGTGGTACTTGATTAATATGGGAAATAATGCTAATATGGGTAATTCTGATGATTTATTTACAGCTTTAGGATGTGCTACAAGACTACGGATTTTACAGCTAATCTGTGATAAAGAAATGCACATTAGTGGCATTGCAAGAGAGTTAAATATATCGGTACCAGTAACCTTAAAACATATAAGGATATTGGAAAAAGCAGGTTTGGTTAATAGAGAAATTTTTGGAAATTCTCATATTCTTAAAGCAGATATAAAAGGCATTTACCATGCAATAGGCACATTTGCTCCAAAAAAAACCCTCGAAGTAGAATCAGGGACTAGTTTACTTGATGCCCTAAAAAAGATATCTTCAGTAAAATCTAAAAAAGTAGGTGATAAAGAAATTATTGTTTCAATAAATGGGGAGGAGGGGTTTTTTGTATATGAGCTAAATGGACAACTAATTGATAAGACTGTTCAAGAGTGTTTTTTTGAAGAGAATGCTTTTGTTGAATGGAAGAAGCTTGAACCAGTTACTAAAATCAAATTAAACATAATTGTAAAAAAGTAATAGTTATGCTATAATCTAATAATGTTTTTAAGTATGCTAATTATTAGAAACCTGAATCTACTATCAAATGATATTGATGCTTTATCTATTGACAGCGAAATTTTCTTATGAAACCTTTTCAATCTAAACTTGGGTATTCACATGAGTAAATTAACACCTGCAATGAGCCAGTACTATCAATTCAAAAAAGAATATAGTGATAGCATTATTTTCTTTAGGATGGGTGATTTTTATGAAACTTTTGATAATGATGCAAAAGTTGTTTCAAAAGAATTAGATATCACTCTTACTAATAGAGGTAAGAGCAAATATGGCGAAAAAATGCCATTAGCAGGAATACCTTATCACTCGCTGGATAATTACTTACCACGTCTAATAAAAAAAGGATATAAAGTAGCCATATGTGAACAACTAGAGGATCCAAAGAAGTCAAAAGGTGTTGTGAAAAGAGGTGTTGTTAGAGTAGTTACACCTGGGACAGCAATTGATTCTTCAATGTTTGAAACACCTTCAAACAATTACTTAATGTCAATAGTGGGAGAAAAAAGTGAATTTGGCTTATCTTTTCTTGATATTTCTACTGGAGAATTTCTTACTACACAGTTTAAGGACAATCCACCATATGATAGAGTAGCTAATGAAATTGCAAGAATGAACCCTTCTGAATGCATAATGTCACCTACAATTCAAGATAATGCCGAGCTGTATAGTCGAATTAACTCATTTTCATTACTTGTAAATACTTTAGATGAAAAATACTTTGATTTGTCCCTAGCTGAAAAAAGTCTAAAAGATCATTTTGGTGTGAACACTCTTGAAGGAATGGGCTGTAGTAATTTGGTATACTCTATTTCTGCGTCTGGAGCAACTATTCAATATGTTGAAGCCACCCAAAAAAGATCACTTTCTCATATCAATTCTCTTAGAATATATTCTGAATCGGAATTCATGACACTTGACGCTATTACTTTAAGGAACCTTGAAGTTGTTAGTAACGTACGTGGTGGTGGGAAAGATTCGACCATTTTAGGTGTCCTTGATGACACTATGACCCCTATGGGAAGTAGAATGCTTAAAAAATGGCTCTCAAAACCACTTATTGTTACAAGCGAAATTAATCAAAGACTCGACTCAGTAGAAAATCTTGTTCAAAATACACTTGTTAGATACGATATCAGAGCTTACCTGTCTAAAGTTCGTGATATTGAAAGACTTACTGCCAGGATAGTTTACGGAAATTCAAATGCCAGGGACCTAGTTGCATTAAAAAGGTCATTAGAAAACATCCCTCACATTGATATTTTACTAAAAGAGTTGGACTCTGACCTCTTCTTAAAACTAAGAGAGCAAATTTCCAACTTCAAAGAAGTTGAATACCTTATTAACCTTATTGATAAAGCAATAGTTGATGAACCCCCTCTAAGCGTAAGAGAAGGCGGTTTGATCAATATTGGGTACAATAAAGAACTAGATGATATTAGGACTATGTCAAAAAGCGGAAAAGAATGGATAGCTTCTTTCCAAAAAAAAGAAAGGGAAAGAACTGGTATAAAATCACTTAAAGTAGGATATAATAAAGTTTTTGGATACTATATTGAAATTACAAAAGCTAACTCTTCAAATGTACCCGATGATTATATAATAAAACAAACAATGTCTAACTCTGAGCGGTTTTACACACCAGAATTAAAAAAATGGGAAGAAACTATTATTTCAGCTGATGAAAAGATAAACACACTGGAATACGAAATTTTTTCAAGTATAAACCAGGAAATTGCAAACTATGCTGAAGATTTACAACATACCAGTATTACAATTTCAAAAATTGATATTTTTTCTACATTTGCAGAAATTGCTGTAAATAAAGGCTATACAAGACCGCTCATATCGAATAATTTTAGTATTACAATTAAAGATGGTAGACATCCAGTAGTTGAACATAATGTTTTAGATGATTTTGTTCCAAATGATACAGAAATTGATTGCTTCAAAAATCAATTTTCTTTGATTACTGGCCCTAATATGGCAGGTAAATCCACTTATATGAGGCAGGTAGCTTTAATAGTTATCATGGCCCAGGTAGGTTCTTTTGTGCCTGCATCATATGCATCAATTGGCATAGTGGATAGAGTATTTACAAGAGTTGGTGCATTTGATGACTTGGCTAGTGGTCAAAGTACATTTATGGTTGAAATGGTTGAACTAGCAAACATCTTAAATAATGCAAGTGAAAGAAGCTTGATTTTACTTGATGAAATTGGAAGGGGGACTAGTACATATGACGGCTATAGTATAGCAAAGGCAGTAGTTGAGTATATTCACAATAAAAATAAGGTAGGTGTAAGGTCATTGTTTGCTACACATTACCACCAACTAACAGACCTTGAGAATAATCTTGAAAGGGTAAAAAACTATCATATAGCTGTTAAAGAAGACGGAGAGAAACTGGTTTTTTTGAGAAAAATAGTTCCAGGTTCAACAGATAAAAGCTATGGTATACAAGTAGCAAGACTTGCGGGTGTTCCTCGTAAAGTCACCCAAAGAGCAAAAGAAATTCTCTATAATATAGAAAAAGAAGATTATCTTGTTGAAAAGAAAAAATCAAATTTTAAGAGATTAGCAAAAAATGAACATAAACAATTAATATTCGCTGTTGAGCAGGAAAACAATGAAAAAAATGATATTCACTCAACTATATTTAAAGAACTTAGTGAAATAAACATAAATGAACTGACCCCCTTAGATGCACTCAATAAACTTAACAATATTCAAAGAAAGATAAAAGATCAAAGCGAGTGATTTTTTGAAAAATAGCGTATCAAATATTAATCAACTTGATGAAGATACCATAAATAAAATAGCTGCCGGTGAAGTAATAGAAAGACCTGCATCAGTTGTTAAAGAATTAATTGATAATTCTGTTGATGCAGAGGCATCAATAATTAATATCGAAATTGATAATGCAGGATCTGATACAATAGCAGTTATTGACAACGGTGTTGGCCTATCAAAGGCAGATGCTACTTTAGCCTTTAAGAAATACTCTACAAGCAAAATCAAAAATATAAAAGATTTAGATAAGCTAGCAACTTTTGGTTTTAGGGGAGAAGCATTAGCATCAATTGCCTCTGTATCTAATATTGAACTCGTGACCCGTAAAAAAAGCATGCAATCAGGCCTTCATATTTTTATTGATAATGGCTCTTTTAATCAAATCTATGAAGTTGGAGCTAATGTGGGAACTAAGATAATTGTAAGAAATCTTTTTTATAACACACCAGTTAGAAAAAAATACTTAAAAAGTAAGCGCACTGAAAATTCACATATAGTAGATGTAATCACAAAACACTCTATTGGAAATCCAAGTATTTCTTTTAAATTAAAGAATGATGGAAAACAACTACTAAATTCACCAGGCTCCAAAAACTTATTAGATACTATAGTTCATTTGTTTGGAAGTGAACTTGCAAAGTCTTTGATTCCTTTGGAGGCTGAATTGGATGATATAAGGCTTACAGGCTATGTAGCAAAACCAAACTTTGCCAGAAGTAACAATGATCAACAGTACATATATGTAAACAACAAGCCTGTCTCTTCATCATCTATAAGTAATGCTATCAAGCTAGGCTATTATACTAAAATTCCGAAAGGAAGGTATCCTATAGCTTTCATCAAGGTTGAGGTTAATCCAGAGCATGTAGACTTTAATGTTCATCCAACTAAAGCAAAGGTGCGGTTATTTAATGAGAATAAAGTATTGGATTTCATAACCACCTCGGTTGAAAAGGCTCTATCAGAATCAAGTGATTTCTTATATATTTCTAAGAAAAAAAAGCAGCCTAAAAAGACACATGAAACAAATGACATAATTAATTCTAGTAATCATAAAAAAAATGTCTCTGCATCTTTTAGTTATACAGCAAAAGACACCCAAAAACGAATAAGGGACAGCGAAAAGAGACTGGCCAAAAATAGGCTGGAAGAAGATGAAAAATCAAATCTGACCAATATAGAAATAGTTGAACAGTTTGATGATACGTATATACTTGCAAAAATGAACGATTCTCTGGTAATTATTGATCAACATGCAGCACATGAAAGGATTATTTATGAGCAACTAAAGTTCAATGATAAAATAACATCTCAAGAACTAATTTCCCCTATTACATTAGATTTGACCCCAAAAGAAAAAGAAGTGATTGAAGAGTACATTCCTTATTTAGAAAAGGAAGGTTTTGAAATTATTGAATTTGGTCCTTCTAGCTATGCTGTAAGTTCAGTACCACAGATATCATATGCTCTTGAAGATCCGAAATCTGTTCTTGATATTATATCTGATTTGATTCAAGACGGCATTGTTAATGACGATACTACAATACGTGAAAGTATAATCAAAAAAATGGCATGTAGAGGAGCTATTAAGTCCGGAGCAAAGTGTAATTTTCAACAAATGAAGTCTTTATTATCTCAACTAGCACTAATGAGTGATCCTTTAACATGCCCTCATGGAAGACCAACGATCATAGCATTTGATCGTGATGAAATAGATAAAATGTTTAAAAGAAAATAATTGAATACACTGCATTTATATCTTAAAAGAGGAAACTAGATAGCATGATAGATCCAGTGAATAAATCTGAAATTCCAGATGAGTGGATAGAAATTTCTTCAATGGAGTCAACAAAATTGATTGAAGGTATTAATAAAGGTATTTATGTACTTCTGAGCAATGGTTCAATCTTGAATAGAGGCTATACAACAGGAACCACGGCAGCTATTGCTGCGAAAGCAGCAGTCTTATCACTAAAAAGTGAAGTAAATCATGTATCAGTTCCTACTCCTGTAGGAATTAGAGCTTCTATGGCTGTAAAAAGCACAAATGGCTATGCATCTGTAAAAAAACCATTTAATGACCATGAATCAGACATAACAAAAGAATTGGAGTTTGAGGCTAGAGCCATAGAGACTGATGAGATTCAGGTAGATGCTGGACGTGGAATTGGAATTGTTTATCGTGATGGATTACAAATAGATAAGGGCAATCCTGCAATTAATCCAGTACCCATGAAACAAATAAAGGCTGCAATTAAAGAAGCTGTAGATGAAATTGGAATTTCAGGTGCAAAAGTGACAATTTCTCTTCCCAAAGGTGAAGAAATCGCTAAGAAAACCCTTAATTACAAAGTAGGAATCAAAGGCGGGATATCAATTGCAGGAACAACTGGATTTGTAGAACCATGGAATGACCATTTAGGTGAAATGAAGGTAGATTTAATTAAAGAATCTTCAAAGGTTGTTTTGACTACAGGAAGACTTGGCATTCGCTATTCAAATATTTTATTTCCAGACCACACTGTAGTTTTAGCTGGTAATCGTATTTCTGAAGCGTTGAAAGTAGCCTCTGGCGATGTAATAATCTGCGGATTGCCTGGTTTGATTTTAAAATGGGGATATCCTGAGATTCTAGAGAATACGCAATATGCATCAGTAGCTGAAATGATTGCAAATGATTTAAAATCTGAACAAATATTAAAAGGATTTCAGCTAACAGCTAAGAAGGCAGAAAATGCTAGAGTTGTAATCGTTAATAGACAAGGAACCATTATATTAGATAGTGAGGAGCTAAAATGATTGTAGTGGGTATTGGTGTGGGACCCGGTATGCTCACAGAAGAAGCCATAGATGCTATAAGAAATGCAAATATAATATATGGATCAAAGCGATCTATCGAAATGGTTCGAGAATATATCACATGTGAATCAAAAGTGATAAAAAACTATAGAAACTTTGAGGATTTACCAAAGGATGCAGTAGTTTTATCTACTGGCGATCCTATGTTTTCAGGGCTTGGAAAATATGCATCTGAAAGTGACTATATAATTCCTGGAATTTCGTCACTTCAAATTACTTGCTGTAGATTAGGTGTAAGTATTGATCAAAAATTCGTTGCTATAACTTCCCATGGACGTAATCCAGCTGCTGCAAAAGAAGCTTTTATTCAAGAGCTAAATCTTGGGAAAACAATATTTTTATTACCTGCAGATAATTTTGGGGTACCTGAGATTGTTAAGATAATTAAGGATTCATCCTCTGATGCAGCTATACATGTATGTGAAAATATTGGTTATACCGATGAAAGAATTGCCTCTGGAACTATAGAGCATCCTCCAGAAGTTAAATCTAAACTCTATAGTATTATGGTAATTCCTAAATAATTCCTCTTTAACTAGAAAAATCTTTTTAACAATTATTAGCTTATTACAGGAATTATTTGCACAATTAAAGCAAATATTAATAAAATAGTAGATATTAAGTAATCATTTCTATTCATACTAAAGGTAACAAATAAATTAGGATTTCCTGTGTAACCTCTAGCAATCATTGATCTATATACTCTTTCTCCTCTATCATAACTTTTTATCAATAACATTCCTATCATATTTCCAATAGCCGAGAAACTATACATGTCAAGTTTAAATTTAAATCCACGAGCATACATAGCAGTTCTAAGAGTTGATAGCTCATCTATTAAAACAAAGATATATCTATAGGAAAAAGAGATAACTTGAACCATTACGTTTGGTATTTTAAGCATATACATTGCTTTTATTATTTCATCGAATTTGCTAGTTGATAACAATAAAAATGCAATCATTAAAGCTGCTAAAGCTCTTAAGAAGATAAGTGCACCTAACTCAACTCCTTGATTGGTAACATTAAGATATTTTAAATCAACAATAATATTACCTTCAACTGTAAATGCCATCACAATAATTATTGTGAAAACAAAAAATGCTGGAAATTTTAAACACTTAGTGACAAAAGATAGGGGAATTCGTGAAATAATCACCAAAAGTATAGAGAATATAACTGCAGTTATTGCTATAATAATTTCAGATATAAAAGCGAATGAAAAAATAAGGACTATTAGTGAAATAATTTTAGCTCGAGGATCAAATTGATGTAATGGAGTTTCTAAATATGAATATTTGTCAATCTTTGGATAACTCATATTTAGACTCCTTGAATCTCAATTATTTTTTCTTCTAGCAGATATTAACATTCCTACTCCTGCAAGGCCAATCAAATACCCAAAACCCGCGAAAACTGCAATAGGGGTTGAGAGTTGACTAGAACCTGGAGAAGTTCCTCCTTCTTTGACATTTATAGTAGCTTCTTCTTGATGTCCCCAATCGTCATATATTTTTATTCTATACTCTTCATAACCATCTTTTGGGGTAAAGGTATACAAAGCATCTTCATCAAGTGTATCTTCAATGTATAATAACTCTTCTCCATTTTCGTCGATTGCATAAACCACAATATTTTCATTTGAAAATATGTCAGTTTCACTATGGTAGCCAAATACTTCAATTTCAACATTTTGGGTTACATCCATATACACAGCATGTCCTGAAACTGGGGTTACAAACCCAATTATGAATATTGAGATAAACAGGAATGTACAAAGTATATTGAATCTATTCATTTAAGATCCTCCTTGATTTTTAATTTCATTGGTAAAAGTTCTGGTTTAACTCTAGCTATATACGCAACTATTGCTCCTGTAAGAATCCCTTCAATTACTATAAGGGGTAAATGTGCAACAAAGGCTACTTGGGCTAGACCATAGAAGTCTTGTCCGGTAGATACTAGCACGACTACTAGTAAAACTGCTGACATTGCTATAGCTAGTCCCCCACAAATGACAGCAAGAAGTTTTAAAGATATTCCTTTGCCATATCCACCCTTAAAGATATAATAAACTATTATAGCTGGTATCCCAACCATTAAAGCATTTACTCCAATTGTAGTTATGCCACCGTGCTGGAACAAAAGCGCTTGCAAGATTAAACCAACAAACATAGAAGCATAAGCTATCGGCCCTAAGATTACACCTATCAATCCATTTAATATTGGGTGGACACTTGTAGGACCTATCGGTAAATGAATCAAAGAAGCAACAAAAAAAGCAGCAGTCATGATAGAAAATTTAGGAATCTCTTCTACAATATCAACTTCTTTCATTCTAATTCTAAAAGTTACAAATATTAATATGATAGTAATAATCCATCCAGCTGCAATCACGGGCTCAGATAATACTCCATCTGATATATGCATATTATTTTACTCCTTTTTAAAGCATTACTGATATAACTAATAAAGTATAAAAAAGTAATATAAAGAGTAACAAACATTACCTTAAAGGGTAATGTCTGAATTTAAAGGTTTACTTTTATTTTCTTCTTGCAAACAATGCAACTGCTAATATTCCAGCTAGAGCAAAAATAGTTTCAAATCCTGGAGCATCTTCTATATCCTCAAACTCAGGTTCAGGCTCAGGTTCAGGCTCAGGAGCGGGTTCAGGTTCTAGTTCATCTTTAATTGTCTCTGCATTATCTCTTATATTCTGTGCAATGTTACGCAGATCACTTCTTGAATCCATCCATTTATCTCTTAAGGTTTCATCATCAGGATTTTCCTTATATGCTTGAAATGCAGCCTCGAAGTTCTGGAATTCATCTTGCAAATCGTGTAGATCATCATGGATTTCATCTGCAATTGCAGCCTGTGATGCAGGTACATCACTGTAAAGAACATGTACTGGATCACCCAGGTCAATGATATATCCTCTTAGACTTTCCATTCTTTCTTCAGCTTTATTGAAATCATTTTCATCTTCAATATCGTGTCTCATATCATGAGCAGCTCTATCAGCCAAATGA
>Ga0207421_10007646_pt1 | contig 11448 bp, 15 predicted proteins | sample SodLakKL_010_SED_4_FD_187542 | JGI IMG/M metagenome (GOLD analysis project Ga0207421, IMG submission 187542) | Alkaline sediment microbial communities from Lake Tanatar, Kulunda Steppe, Russia - 8KL_010_SED (SPAdes) (version 2) | ecosystem: Environmental > Aquatic > Non-marine Saline and...
TGGTAGGCGTAGTGCCTGTCTGCGACGGGGCTGACCCGCCGCCGGACCTCGAAAACGATTGCGATTTGATGGCGTTAACCTGTGCAAAGCCCGCCGCCGCATGGCTTGCCGCCATAGCCGCCGCAAGTGGCATGGGATATGCAGAAAGTGACTTGCTTATGCCTTGATGCGTATTAATAATAGCGTTGGCTATACCCGCCACCTTATTCAGATTAAACATGGCCTTGTTCTGATTCGCTACGTTTGCGGTCATATTCTCAAGCTGATTCGCCACTGTCGCCGCTTGACTTTTGTAACTCATTGCTGTAAACCGCTCGATATCAGACAGCCCACGTTTGCGGATCTCGCCAAGGCGGTCCATGTGGCCCTCTTCCAGGGCTTCCTTCTTCTCCTTAAACTCTGCCTCGGTCAGTAATTCTTCCTCCAGCGCATCGCGTAGCCACTCCATCTTTTCTTCGTGCGCCTCTACCTCCGCTTCCCGCTCCGACATCAACGATTGACGCACCCGTGCAAGATTTTTGGCAATGCGCTCACGCTCTTTCGCGGCTTCTTCTTCGCGCAGTTCGTTAAGCTCGTCATTCGTTTCTTCTTGTACTTTTAAGATATCAAGCTTTTTACCGCGCTCTGCCTCTACGGTGGCTTCTGCGGCTTCCTTTGCGGCATGGCGCGAATCTGCAACGAACGCCTTGATGCCCTCTGACGGCATCGGCTCATTCAGTGTCCGCTGCATGTCTTGCTTGCCCAGTTCAACAGCGGCGGCAGATAATCGCATTTCGCTTTCTATAGATTCAACAATTCGGGGAGGCTCAAGCTCTGGTATGTCTATTTTGGGGATTCTGTTTGCTTGGCGTATAAGTGCGTTTATGGCCTCTGTTGGACCCTCCAGGATGGCTTTTGTTAGCTGCATTGTACCCTGGATCGCCATGTGCGTAAACGTGGCTATGGCTTGCCCTGCGAGCTTAAACGTGCGCCTGACTCCCTCTACAGCATCGGCTAAAAATGCAAAAGCATCAACCCCGAAATCAACGGCATCAGATATCGCGTCACCGAAGCCACCGGACTCTTTAGCGGTATCAGACAGCAGGTTCGCTACGCCCTGCAATATAGGCGCAAAATTAATAGCAAGTTCGTTTCGTACATGCTCAACAATACGACCGATCCGGCTCATGGCATCGTTCGCCGCTTCTATCTGTGCTGCATCAACCGCTGATACCGACAAACCGAAGTCGTCCACCTCCTGCCTGGCATCTCGGATTGCATCGCCGCCCTGCTGCATCAACCGGACTACTTCGCCTTGCCGGATGCCCAACTGCCGCAATTCGTCTGCCGCCTGCTGGCTCGATAAACCCATGTCGTCCATGCGATCTGCAATGGCGGCCATGCGCTCGTCGATGTCCATCCTGGATAGCTTTTCAGCGTCAAGGCCAAGCCGCTCAAGGGCTTCAGCCGCCGCGCCTGACCCGCGCTGTGCCTCACCAAGGCGCGAGTTAAGGTTCTCCACCGCACGCTCAAGTACAGATTGGCTCACACCGGCATCATCTGCCGCAATCTGCAATCCACGGAGGCCGTCCATCGTGCCGCCGATTTGTCGGGCAAGTTTAGCCTGTGTGTCTATAGCATCAAGCCCCTTGCGTACAAGTGCCGTTGTAATGGCAGCACCAGCCGCAGCCATAGCCGCTGTCATCATGCCAGCACGCTTGGCAACTTGACCCATCTGCGCTCTTAGATCGTTCGCCGGACCTCTTGTGCGCCGCATGCCCTGATTGTATGGCCGGGTGTTTGCGCTGACCCTTACTGCCAGGCTACCGATTGCCATTTAGATAACCTCCTATTCGGGCGGGTAGCCCTTTTTTACTCGGTAGTGCCGTAACTCGTCTGCCATCTCTACGGCCTCATCTTCAGTCAGCTTCCCGGCCCTACCTTTTTGCGCGTCCACTCTTTCTTTGTGCGCCTCTGCAAGCCACCAAAACTCACTTGGATGCATGGCCCAAAATTCAGACCGGGGCATCCCCCACCCGACAACAGCGGTCTGGTACATCATTTTGACTTGGCTTTGCCGCTGCCACTTTTCTTTTTTTTTACGGTCGGCTTTGCATCCTTGTCTTGCGGCGCCTCCTGATCCTTGAACCATTTTGGCGGCATCATCAATTGCATAAGTGCGGTAACGGCTTCAGTGATTTTCGCCACCGTTTCGCCGTCTTTCCACATGCCAGCATATACATCGGCCTCGGTTATGCGGACAGCCCCGGCATGACGAAGTAAGACAGCGTATGCATTAGATAACTTCGCAAGCGGCATCTTGCCTGATTGCTGCGCATCGTATAACTCGGACAAGGTGAGATGGTCCTCAACAGCCGCCAGCGCTTTCATAACATTGCCATCACCGGACAGCTTATAGTTAACGCCTTCCCATTCCAACTCGATGTCGTCAAATATCGCCATTCAAAACCTCTTACTGTGTTGGCGGTGTATAGGTTGCGGTGCCGGATGATTGCAACTCACCTTCAAACGTGGATGCATCGTTGTATTCGTGCGTCTCTGAATAAGATGCCAGGAAGAAGTCTGCCGTTATCTCGCCGCCATCGGGATAAACCAGCGTTCGGGCAGACAATCCGTTTGTGCTGATCGCATCCTGTCGAATTGTATCGTTTGCCAGCACACCGGATATTGAGATGTTGATGTTGACCTGTCCCGGCTCTGGCAGGATTTCGCGCCAGCCGCTGGAATCATCATCCGTTACATCAATCGGCTCACGGTCCACCGACAGCTCCTTTGTCCGCAAGTTTGCAATCGGCTGGCCGTCTTCATCTTCGAGTATTACTTTCCTACCTGCATGCTTCGACATTATTACACCTCATCATCGTTTGTTATATCTATGAGCATACCGCCGGGGATCTCACAAGTAGCGACCACCGGTTCGTAATCAACGCCATCGTTTTCGCTGTATACAAGTTGCCCGCCATGCTCGGCGGTTTGCACCCTCACTACCTCAATACCGTTTTGTGTCTCCCTCGCCCTCACAACGCCGTCTATGGTTTCACCGGCAGCGTCAACAGCAATGTACCTCTTGCCGGGGGATTTGTTTATATTGTCAATCCATTCAACCATCTACGCAGCCTCATCTACTAGTAGCCTAAAACGCATCGCAACATGGAGCGTCAAGCCGTCCGGGTCGCGCATGTTTTCGGCCATCTCAAATTCACAAGTCACAAGGTGGGCATCCGGTATCGTTAACTCTTGCCTGTGCAATGCATCGTACACCGCCGCCGATACCTGCTTGGGCTGACTCCATCCACCTGAGCGGCTCCATACATGCACCATTGCAGATGCATCCGCGCCTGATTCAGTGTCGGTTGACCAATCGTTGAGGTTGTCTTCGCCAATAGTCACCATCGGATAAAGGTCGTCATCGCCTGACGTTCCCGGTTGCGGAACATAGTCGTATATCGCAGCCCGGTCTATTGCATGGTGCCGGGCCAGCAAAGCATCAAGCGGCGCACTATTGATAAGCGCGGTATATATACCTTGCTGTATGGGATTGGCAAACTTCATCGTTTATTTACCCCAAGTTTAAGGGCTTCTTTTTCGAGTTGCTTCTCAAGTCGCCTGCCAAACTCTTTACGATAAATAGCGGGCATTTGGGGCGTAAACTCGTCAATAGTGGGCTGAATAAAAGGTTGTGCACCATGCCTAATGGTGCCAAATTCGATGAAGTGCCAGTGCCATGCATCCCACCTGGCCCCCCGGCCATGGCCTACGCGGACATCAGATACGGCGCTTACAGGTGTTCCCCTGCGCCTCACGACATGGATTGCCTTTCTCAGCGTACCCTTATCTTTAGGCGCTCTTTTACGCATGGCATTCCGAAGTTGACCGGCAAGGTAGTTTACCGTGTTCCGGGATAACCTGTTGGCAACTTTGGGCGAAACTTTAGAGGCGATATGGTTTAGCTCTTCCAGGCCGTCAAGCGACACCTCTCGCGTCCTGATTTTGCCCAGCGCCGAAAAACCACCACCCTGACCTGTACCCATGCGTTGCACTGCCATTACGTCACCACCCCTTTTTCAACATCCATGACCAAGTATATATCACGCGGCCCGCCGTATTCGATAAATCTGATATTCATCGCAAGCCCGCGCCATAGCACGCGCCAATTCTCCCGGATGTCCAGGTCTGCCCGGTTTCGGATCACAACCTGATAACCTCGCTCGGCGGCCAGCATATCGCTATGCATCCGCTCCCGGCCAGTTCGTGCGCGTACTGCGGCCCATACCGTGACTTGCGTAGTCCATGTTTCGATCACGCCACCCTGCCCGTCATCTTCGTGCGTCTGCTTTTGCAACTCGATGCGCTCGTCAAGTTCGCCTATGCGGTATCTCATTGACAGGCTTCGACTCATACCCTGATCCTCCAGCTTTCCAGGCTATGCCTGATGTGCGGCACCTCTGCAACAGTGGTTCCAACCACCGACGGATTTCTAAGGTCATGTATTTGCGACACTTGATAGAGGATAAATTGCTTTATGCCATCTGGCACGTTATTTGCATTAGGGTATCCGGCTTTGAATTTGATCTGCACGGCATCGGGTTTATCGATGTCAACACCAGACGGCCAAGACTTGCCATGCGCCGGGAGCAGGTAAGCCGGTTCGCGTAAAACTACCCGGTAGTCTGCCGCATCAACAGTCACTGTCGTGCCATCAGTGCGCAAATATTCTACGGATTCAATGTTTATAAGTGGGGGTGCGGGTATGATAATCTTGTCAGCAAACCTCGGCAGGTACAGCGTGTAATCCGCTTCAGATAGCGCCCTGCCCAGCCAGCCATTTGGCGGCTCAAGCAAGTCCTGCACGGCAAGCACGGCCCTATATATAATACTGTCTTCAAGGTCATAATCCACCCTCAACCAATCCTTGGCTTCGGCAGTAGTTATGATCGGGTCACGGCTCGATGTGCGTAATAGGTTGCCCCGCACTGGATACATTGTGTCTGTTTCGTTGAGCATATCGCACCTCGTTCATTGCTCCTGGTGGCGGGCAGGGCTTACCATACCCGCCGTTTCAGGGCGCGGGGCAGGGGGAGTTACGGCCTGTACGATCCATCGGCGCGGATGATAGACCCTGCTGCGTTGACAGTGGTTGTACCATCCGGCGTAGCGCTGATTTTTACCGCAACGTGGGAAAAGTCGGCGTCAAGATCAGTCGCTTTTGCTTCGGCAAAAAGCTGCTCTGCGGTGTCTGCCGTGCCTGTAACACTGACGGCATCGCCGAGGTCTTTTGCATCAGTACCGCTCGAATCTTTGGCCTGCAAAAGCTGGATGCTTACAGCATCATCTGCGGCCAGTTCATCGGTCACGACAACCGCCGCCACTCGGTTAAAATTCGCCATATCAACATAGCTGCCGGTTACGTCAGCAGTAGAAACATCCTGTACCGCAACGGACATATCAAGAGTAAATCGCTCTTTGATCGTCTGATTAGTTTTCATGTATCACCTCATATAGTTTGGGCGGGACTTGCCCGCCCGTTTAATTATTCCGTATCGCCAAGGATCACAAACGGACTTGCCGTGTAGCCGCCCTCAAGCGTGTAATGCTCAGTCAGCCAGGGCTTCGCATCCACGTTCAAGAAACACTTAACACGGGTCGTGTTGTTGATGAAGTCCTTGTCAATGTATCCCATGCTCACAAAAGGCCCGCTACCGGCTTTTACGAGGTAATAGGGATTGGTGTTGACAAGAGCCAGATCACCTACAGAACCGAGTGCAGGGCTTCGGTCATGCCAGAACAGGGGCATTCCGAGCAGGGAACCGGGGGAGCCTTCAACGGCATTGGGCTGCCAAATGATGTTACCGGCAGAATCCGCAAGCTGTACCAACTCGGAGTAAACGCCCTGCGATGCCAGCCAGTAGGGTTGCCCGCCCTGGCGGAGCAAACGTGCAGCCATTTCAGCAACGTCTTCATAGGCGACCTGATTGGCGTCCGCCCGGTTGACCGTATAGGTACAATTCGCGTTTATAATTCCCATCGGTTTTGCAACACCGTTGCCGGACAGGTAGGCACGTTCTTTTGCACCAATCAGCGCCTGACGCATCAGCGTTTCGATCTGCTGGCTAAACGCCGGTGCATTCCTGAGCAGCTTATCAGTCACCGGGATATGCGCGGCCAGTTCCTGCGGGGTCAGGCTGATTTCACGGAACTTGGCATCGGTTTCAGGCTTCGTGTCGCCCTCGCCGATCCAGTTAACAGACACGCCGCCATAAACATTGTCTGGATCGCTGCCGGTCTGGTCAAGCGCTGGCATGGTAATTTCAGCATCGGGCGGCTCACCGGCTTCGATCTGATTAGACCGGCTTTCGATGATAGCCTCCTGCGGATTGACATAAAGCAGGGTGTCCCGAAACTTTGTCGGCACCAAGAAACCGCCGGATGCGCCGTCACTCATATTCTGAGTAGCAGCGTTCGGGGTTGCATTGTCAGTCCAAGACAGTCGGGCATCATCACGCTTTCCACGGAAATGGCCGACAACAGCGCCCATAAACTCGCCCAAACTGTCAAACTCGGTCTTGGGGTGATCGCCGGGTACATGCCGGTCACCCTTGCCCTGATAGTCAGCGGCCTGGCTTTTAACCTTGGACGGTTCCGGGTTGTCCAGTGCGGCTTTGTCATTTTCCAGTTTCTCGCGCCGCGCAATAGCAGTCTTGATTTGCTCAAGATCCTGCTCATACTCGGCATACATCTTTGCTTCTTCTTCGTTGAGTTCCACGCGCTCATCCGATTCAGCGATCTGGATAACCTCTTCCATGTTCGCCACAATCTTGGCCCGCTTCTCTCGCATCGCCTGTAGTGTCATCTTTTCACCTCTGTTATTGTTTGTTGCGTTCGAGCTGTAGCTTCATCGCTTCCAGCCTCACAGACCTGCGGGCGGAGGCCCGCGAACGATCACCTTCACTATCGTAACTCGCGCCAAGCCTTTGCAGCGTGTCGCGCATGGACCCTATTCTGTCTATCATGCCTTCGGATTTTGCTTTTTCAGCAATCACCGTCCGGCCTTCGCCATACCCGCTTCGGACAGTCGCCTTGTCAGTATCGCGGCCCTCTGCGACCGCTGCCACAAACATCTTGTAATAATCATCGACACGGGCTTGTATCGCCGCCCTACCTTCTTCGGTCAACGGCTCGAACGGATTGCCTTCTGATTTGTATTTGCCCGCCGAAATCACCGTATTTGTTATCCCCATATCTTCTTCCATCCGGGATATGTCCTCGTGGATAGCGATAACACCGATACTGCCGACCACGCTTGATGGTGTTGCGACAATCTCATCTGTTGCGCTGGCAATCCAGTAGGCAGCAGATGCGGCCATGCCCTGTACTTGCGCAATAATCGGCTTGTCACCTCCGCGCATAGACCGTATTGCAGTAGCCAACTCAGGTACACCCGCAGCCATGCCACCCGGAGAATTGATATCCAGCACGATTGCCTTGTTATCATCATCATCGTATGCGGCCCGGATCATTGCTTCGAGACCTTCGGCGCTGGTCATTATCCCCGGCATAATCCTTTCAAGCATTGACATCCGAGCATTTATAAAGCCGCTCACCGGAACAACTGCAATATTGCCCGGACTTTTCGCGGTCTTGTTTTCATCTTTTCGAGACAGTGCGGCTTCTTCGCCATGCCCGCCGTTTTTAATCATAGACAGCAAAACGCCGACATACTCGGGCGGCATGGCCCATGCTTGTGATCCAATGTATTGCAAGAGGTTTCTCATACATTCACCTTTGTTATTGCTTACTCAAGCCCGCGCTCACCGCCAAAATTTGCCGCTTGTTCTTCCGTCAGCGGGTTTCTATCCTCTGCCGCTCGAACTTCTTCGCGGGTCAGCCAGCCAGTTTGCGGGTCAAGTGCTTTGGTGTAATAGTCGCTTCTTTTATCAATATCACCCCGGAGCAAATCAGATGTATCGTGCCGGATATAGAATCCCTGATCCTGCTCCTGGCGGGTAAACAGCTTGTTGTTTGCTTCCTGCTCTATCGGGATCATCCATGGGTCTAACGTAAACCGGACAAACCCCAACGACATCTCCGCTATACCGCTACCCCATGAGGTTGAGCCAGATACCGACTGGATCATATGAAGTGGCACGCGGTATATACGAGCGATCTCTGCAACCTGGAAATCACGGCTTGCTAAAAATTGAGCATCCTCCGGCGGTATCGTTGTCTGGACAAAATCCATGCCTTCTTCGAGTACCTTTGGCCGGTGGCTATGTTCAAGCCCGCCTTGCGCATCCCATGACTCGCGGATGCGCGCCACCGCTTCGGCGCCGAGCTTGCCGGGGTGCTTTAAGAATCCGCCCGACTTTGCGTCATTCCTGAAAAACTTAGATCCAAATTCTTCCATCGCCATTGCAAGGCCCATCGACTGCCGGGCAACCGACACCGGGCTGTAGCCAACCACGCCGTCATAGCCAAGCGCGGGTATATGCAAAACATCCGGCGATTCTATGCGCTTGTTTACCATGTCAATAGTAGTCTGGTACTCAAGGTCTCCATCAGGCGTAAGGTTCGGCCATGTACGATCCGGCAGGGCAGGCCATAGCGCTTCTGGCACGCCATTGCCCCTGCGCTGGATCTCCGCGTAGCCATTGCCCCACAAAAGGACATGGTGCATTTTGGTCTTGCGGAAACTAAATGCGGTCATCCGGTCATTCGGCTTTTTGTTAAGCAGGTACTCTACACGGTGGTCTTTGATATGCTCGCGGGAGCCATTCGGATTGCGCCTGTATACGTTGATCGGTAGCTGTGCGATAGCATCGGATATTAAGCCGACACACGCATAAACAGGGGCCAGCTTGACGGCGTTATACTCACTGACTTGAGTACCGGCGCTGGTCTGGTAGCCAAACGGCAGGCCGAACCATCCGGCTGTTGATCCGGTCACCGTGCCGCCACCGCCGAATAGTGTCGAGAATATCGCCATTATTTACCACCGTGCTTGCGGTTTGAAACGAGGTTTGCGCCCGTGACAAAAAACAATCCCGCAACGATAAGCCCGGCGGGAATGTATATCAATGCAGCACCGGCAACGATAAGGCAAAGGCCGATAAGTTCTATGATGTCAACCAGGAAATGTGCAGACTTGTGCATGGGACGCCTCGTATAGGTTACAATACTGTAACCATACGATACGCTACAAGATATAGTATGTCAATTAGGTGGGATGCTATATGTATATTAAGCGTTTATTTTTAAACAAAATTCATCAGGTGTATTCGTCCAACGTGTTACAGTCTCATCGCTTATCCATGCAAGGCCGCACGCCATGCACACCCTGCGCCGTCTAACCATCTGCTCTAACGGGTTATCATTGTGCAACCATGAGTTTGATACGCGCACTTTATCGGCCCCGCAGTTTGGGCATCTCATAATGTAATCAACCCTCGCTCTTGATATATAGATTCGCCTTCTTCTTCTTGCTTTACAGCAATACCGAACGCATTGGCAAGCCCCGCCATGCCATCAATCCTGCCGGTTGCTTTTGCCTTGTCGAGCTTTCGGTTATTCGCCGGGTCTCTCGTAACGACAGCATTGGCAGCGCACATTGTAAGCACCGGATGCATGCCATGGGCTACCCGGCCATTGAGTAGTTCAGACTCGACCACATCCAGTGCTGGGCTTTGATCTTTATAGCCCTGACCATATGGCACGAGCGGCAACTCCAGCCCTATCCGGTCAAGCTCCTTTTGCATGACATCAATACGCCAACGGTCAAACGCAATGCCTGATACATCCACATCGCTTAATATGTCTGCCAGATCATGCGCTACAAACTCGTAGTCAACCGTAGCGCCCGGAGTTGTACGGATATACCCCTGCTCAACCCACACATCATAAGGAACCCTGTCGCGCTTTGACCTGTCCCGCAGCCCCTTTTTGGGCGTCCAAAAAAACGGCATCACCTGCCATATCGCATCACCATCTTGCCATATCGCTACAAACGCAGTCAGGTCTGTCCGGGCCGACAAGTCAAGCCCGCCATATATGGACACCCCTTCCATCGGTGCAGGCTCTGCACCGCATGACTCCCAGACTGATCGGGCGATAAATGGCGACAGCACTGATATTCGCTGATTCAGGCAAAGGTTGCGGAACCTGTTTTCTTCTGCTGGCATCCGACTGGCACGATCAGCCTGTTCCTCCAGGTCATCCCGCGATCTAAACAAATCAAGCGCCGGATTTGATGCTTGCCACGCTGCCTCGTCCATCACATCGGCATCTTTTTCAGCCTCATATACCCGGCTAACAATTCGTTTATCGTCGCTTTTTTGTGCGTCATCCAGCCATGCGCTAAATAGATCTGCGTCTGTCGGGGCTTGCGTACTGATAGCAATGAGCAACGGATGGGCATGCGCTCCTTGACTGGTGACAATCGCATCTATAAACTCATCGCGGGGGCCGACCACCTGGCCGACTTCATCCAAGATGGCAAGCACCGGAGATAATCCATACGCGGTCTTCGCCTCAGCAGATAACGCCTTGTATTCAGTGTTCATGCTTATCCCAATAAGACGCTTGCCGCTTGGCACAATACGCACGAGATCCCGCAATGTATCATCCATCTGCACCATTTTACGGGCAAGGTCGAACACCAGTGCAGCCTGGTCCCGACTCCGCGCACCCGACACAATCTGCGTATTTTCAATAGCTACCGGCCCGACAAGATGTGTGAGCAGTAGGCAGGCAATTAGGGCACTCTTGCCATTTTTGCGGGCAATGGATAGATATGCCCGCCGAGTACCGGCAGGGTTGTCGTATATGTCGGCGATAAATTTACGCTGGAAATCGGCCAACTGTATCGGCTTGCCTACATGGATGCCATCCGGGGTCATGCAGTATCGCTCGATAAATGCTATAACCTTGTCTGATTGGCTCATTTAACCATCCGTGGCTTTGCAATCAAATCATCGTGGCCCGACACCTTCTCTTCAATATCTCGCTGCTTCTGGCTGCGCTTGGAATCGTCACGGCTCTTGCCACTGGTAGCCTCCGCGTGGACATGGACAAGCCGGGACAGCGCAACCGACCGGCGGGTTAACTGCTCAAGCAATGCATGCTTCGGGTTCATAATTTGCGTACCTTTTGCATTCACAATCACATCGCCTTCCACTCTGAGTTCCCGGCGCAGCCTCTCACAATCGTACAAACAGCACGCCAGATTAGCCGCATGCTCAAGGTCAGTATCCGTCCATGCCCGGTATTCGCGCGCGCGCACTATCGCCCACCAGTGCGGCATTGCATCGCCTGGCACCTGGATATGCTCAGGGGGGCTTGGTGGCTGCGCGGTCGCCATTTCGATTTCGGTGTTATAGCTGTCTGATCGTATTCGTTTATCTTTTGGCATGATTGTTGCTTGCTTTTTTTTGTGAGTTAGAGTTAAAAAAAGGG
>Ga0207421_10007647_pt1 | contig 11446 bp, 13 predicted proteins | sample SodLakKL_010_SED_4_FD_187542 | JGI IMG/M metagenome (GOLD analysis project Ga0207421, IMG submission 187542) | Alkaline sediment microbial communities from Lake Tanatar, Kulunda Steppe, Russia - 8KL_010_SED (SPAdes) (version 2) | ecosystem: Environmental > Aquatic > Non-marine Saline and...
TCGATGGCGGCCAACGCGCCGCCGGGCACGAACATGCCGCCGACCTCCGGCAGATGGAAGCGCATGTTGTACAGCGGATCGTCGGCGCCGCGGGCGGCCGACCCGACGACGACACCGACGCCGCCGCCGCGCGACTCGACGTTCATGCCGCCGAGCGTCCCCGACATGTGACCTGGGGAGCCGCGAACCACACCGACGGAGAACGCCGACCCCAGCCCTGGCGCCAGCCCGCCGGCGCCCCGCCCCGGCGAGAACGACCCGGTGGTGTACAGCCGCGAGTGCGGGTTGCGGCCCATCAAGTAGTTCTGAAGTGCTGACATGAACCCGGAGCAGTCGTAGCCTGCCGGGCCGACACCGCCCCAGTCGTACGGCTTGCCGGCTTCCCCGCGGGCCCACTGCTGCCCGGCGGCGACGACCCCGCCGACGTTGTAGCCGAATGCCATCCCAGGCTCGGACTCATCCCCGCCGAACAGCAGCTCCTCCGCGGTCCGCCGGTCGCCGTGCGACGCCTTGCGGTGCGCCTCATCGAGCGTCGCCACGCCGACCGTCTGCACCGCCGGGCGGCTCCACACGTACTCGCCGGGGGTCAGCATCGCCGCGATGCTGTCCTCGTTGGGGCCGTCCCCACCGATCGGCCCGCCGGTGTTGCGGCCCTCGAACGCCCGCATCTCCGCATGCTCGGAGTACGCCGCCTGCGTGGTCCGCGCCGACACCGTATCCAGCACCGGGTTGATCGCGTCCTCAAGCTCGATGCCGTACCGGCGGGCGATGTCGCGGATCTTGTCGGCGCCCACCCCGAGCTTCTCGGCCATCTCGTCGACGGTCTTCTCCCCCGCCAGCGACGAGATCGCGATCATCTTGTCCAGCTCGTCGCTCATCGCGCCGGTGGCGTTCTCCCCCGCATCCGCGGTGATCGCCGGCAGCAGATCCTCCAGCTCCGATAGCGCATCGGCGGACCCGTCGGCGGCGTCGGCGACAAGGTCGGCGGCCTCCGGGCCGAGCGCGGCGAGGTGCGCGGCGACGCCGTGCCCGGCGGTCTCCGCGATCGTGACGAGGTTCTTCTCCCACTCCTGCTGCGCCTCAACCTGCTCGCGGAGCTTCTCGACGTAGTCGTCGATCGACGCGGACGCCTCTTCGACCATCTCGCGGGCGGCTTCTTCGCCGATCTCGCCGGACTCGACCTGCGCCTGCGCGGTCTCCTGCGCCTGCGCGGCCGCCTCCGCGGACGCGTCACGGAACGCCCGGTTGGAGTCGACCATCCCGTCGATGTGCTGCGCCCACACCTGCGCGTCGTCGCCTAGCCGCTCCAGCTCGGTGCGCTGCTCCTCCAACGCCTCGGTGACGTCGTCGGTCTCCTCAAGCAGCCCCTTCATCGCCTCTTCGGTCGGCTGCAGATGCGGTGGCAGCGACCGGAGCGCGTCCTCGAACGACCCGGCGGACAGGACGGTGTCCCGCAGCCCGTCGTCGAGGTCGAACACCATGTCGAGCATCCCGTGGCGGGCGAACTCGTCCTCCATCATCGCGCGGCGCACGTCGAGGTACGCCTCCGACTCCGACCGCAGCGCCGCCTCCAGCTCCTCATGCGCTGGGACGACGCCGTGCAGCGCGCTGGCGCTATCGTGGGTCGCTTCCTCGTAGTGCTGCGACTGCTCGGTGACGCGCTCCCATGCGCCCTCGCCGCCCTCCACGACGTCGATCAGCTCCTGCTGAGACAGCCCCAGCTCCCGGCCGACCTCCAGCAGCCCCTCGTCAGCGAGCCGCCGCAGGATCGCCTGGTCGGTGGTCGCGTCGAGCTGCCCCTCCACCCCCATCAGCGCCTGCTCGTACTCGGTGGAGGCCTCCGCGGCGCGGCGGGCGTCCTGCGTGAACGCGAACAGCACCGCGGCGCCGGCGGCGATCGCCAGACCCCACGGGCCCTTCATGAACGCCGCCAGCGAGAGCAGCGCCGGCTTGAGGCGGCCGACCCACGTCATCAACTGCGCGATGCCGAGCGACAGCGGCCCGAGCGCCGCGGCGGTCCCGCCGATCGCCAAGGTGGTGTTCTGGATCGGCTCAGGCAGCTCCGAGAACCAGCCGACCATGTCCGACACCAGCTCGGCGCCGCCCTGCAACGCCGGGATCAGCCGGTTCTCCAGCGCCGGCACCAGCTCGTCGGCGACGACCGGCAGGAACGCCGCGCCGATCTGATGCCAGGCGCCCTGGAACGCGCGGCTGATCCGCTCGGTGGCGTCGCCCAGCTCACTGGCCGCGTCGATCGTATCGTCGGTGAGGACGATCCCCAGCTCATGCGCCTCCCGGCGCAGCGCCTCGATGCCTTCGCGGCCCTCGTCCAGCGCCGGCATCAACCTGCGGCCCATCCGGGTGCCGAAGATCTCCCCGGCGAGCGCGGACTGGTCCGCCTGCGATTCCAGCTCAGCCAACGACCCGACGGTGTCCATGAACACCTCGTCGGCTTCCCGGGCGGCGCCGGACGCGTCAGTGATCTCCACACCGAGGTTGTCGAACGCGTCGGCGTACCGGTCGCTCCCGTCGATCGCGCGGCCGACCCGCTGGTTGAGCCTCGACAAGCCCCGGTCGAGGTCGCGGGTCTTGAGGTCAAGCTGGCTGCCGGCGTACTCCAGCTCCTGGTACGCCTCGGTGGAGATGCCGGCCTCCAACGCCGACCGTTCGATCTGCGAGGCGGCGCCTTCGGTCGACAGCGCCAGCCCCTTCATGGAGGCGGTCAGCCCGGCGATCGGCCCGGACACCCATATCGACGCTTCCCGCCCGAACGTCGACATGTGCTCCTGCAGGTTCTCCATCCGGTTCGTCCACGACTCTGTGGTATCGGAGACGTCCCACAGCGCCTCCCCGAGGTCGCCGGCGGCCTCGGCGACCCCCTCGAACCCTTGCGCGACGTACTCGGCGGCGCCGGAAGCGCGGTCCTGCGCTTCCGCGGCGTCGTGCGCGGCGGTGGCGGTGGCCTCATGCTGCGCAGCCGCCGCCGCGCCGGTGTCGGTCGACTCCGATTGCAGCGCGGCGCCGCGCTCCAACGCCTCGTTGGTGGCCTCGATTTCCTCGCGGAACTCCCGCAGCCCGCGGACGGCGCGGGCCTGCTCCCGAAGGGAGATGCGGAGCCCTACAACCTCGTCGGCCACCGGCCGCTCCTATCGCCGCATCGCCTGCGCCAGAATCTTCGCCAGCCGGTTCGCTACCCGGATCGCGAGGTCGTCGTTGCGGTCCCGGTCCCGGCGGATGGCGATCTTCACCGCTTCCTCAAGCTCGATCCACTCATCGTCGGCCCGGTTCAGCAGCTCATCGAGGGTCCCGAACCCGTAGCTCGCGCCGGCGACCGCCGTCTCAAGGACGGCGGACCCAGCTAGTTTCCCCGCATCCTCTCCTCAATCTCGCTGCGGGCGAATCCGCTGAACTCCATGAGCTTGCCGGCGATCCCGTAGATGTGGCCGTCCTTGACGTGGAACGCGCGCGCCACCGCGATCGCCGACCGGGACTCCTCCTCGGTCAGCTCCAAGATGGCGGCGAGCCGTTCGTCGTAGCGCGGCCAGGAGTCGGGCGCGTCGGGGTCGACGCCGATCTCCTTGCCGGACTCGGTGACGTGGAAGATCCCGTCGCACGCATCGATGAGCAGCTCGCAGTAGGCCTTCAGGAGCCCGGCGTCCTTGTCGGCTTCGTACTTGCGCATCTTCTTGCGGACCGCGGGGGCGTCGACTGGCCGCAGCCGCAACCACACATCGTCGTACTCGGGGACCTTCAGGTCGGTGTAGAGCCCTTCAGTAGCGGCTTCGCGCTGCGCCCGCAGCGACGCACGACCCGACCTGGGGGTCGGGTCGATCGGGTCGATCGGGTCGAGGGCCTCGTCGGCGGCGAGCGTCGGGTCGGGGTCGGTCATCGTCAGCTCCTCACAAGGGGTAGGCGTCGGGGCTGGGCTGCGCCCACCGTCAGGTTAGGCGATGGACTCCACGGAGATCTGGATCTCCAAGGTGGTGCGGTCGTCGCTGTTGGAGTCAAGGTTGCCGGGGACGATCTGATCGATCGCGCCCTTGTAGGTGATCGCCGCGCCGAAGCTGTTGCCGTCCTCGTCGAGCGGCTGGCGGCGAACCTCAGCGTCCTGCGGAGAGATGCGCTGCAGCCACGCGACCATGTTGTCGTGGTCGCGGGCCAGTTCGTAGGTGCGGCCGACGGTGACGCCCTCGTAGCGGGGGAGGCCCTTGTAGAGCTTCTCGGTGCGGCGGCCGCCGGGCCGATGCTTGGTGTTCGAGCGGGTGATCTGCCCGCCGTTGAACGTGTCGAAGACGCCGAGGTCTTGCCCGTCGACGACGACGGTGGTGCGGTAGCTGCTCTGCAGAGCCATCTGATACCTCCTGGGTTAGACCGTCGCGGCGGCGCCGACGCGGACAAGCTGAATGTCCACGAACTCGGCGAACGGGCTGAAGCGTGCGGTGACGAGCGCGGCGATGTTGCCGGCTTCAATGTCCTCGGGCAAGTTGATGTCCTCATCGACGTTGACGCTGAACGCGTCGTCGGGGGTTTCCCCGAACACGCCGCCGACGTTCCACTCGGTGATCAGCTCGCTCTTGAGCGCGTCACGGAGGCCATCGAGGATCGACATGTTCCGGTCGACGGTGTGGAACAGCTTGCGGTCGGCGATCAGCCCGAACTTGTCAGCGAGCACCTGCGCGAGCCGCGCCTGGCTGAACTGCACCCAATCGGGGTCGTCGGACAGCGACCGGTAGCCGTAGAGCTGCACGCCGCCGGCACGCCGGTCGTTGCGGATGAGGTTCACCCCAGCTTCGGTGAGCGCGTTGAGGTCGTCGGGGTCGGTGAAGGGGGTGACGACGTCGATGCAGTAGCGGGCCCGGCCGCGGTTGCCGGCTGGGGCGTTGTTGGCGGTGCCAGCCTCGACGTCGCCGCGGGCGATGAGCCCGGCGACGAGCGCGGAGCCGGGGACGCGGCGGCGGGAGCCCCGCGCGATCGGGGGGACTTCCACCCATGTGGACACCAGCATCGCCTCGCGGGCGTCGGTCTCCCCGGCGGCGGTCTGCAGCGCGGCGAGGTCGTCGCCCTCTTCGGCGTCGAGGAGCGCGACCCGCCCGTAAGTCTGAGCGTGGTCGACGAGCTTGCCGCGCTCGCTGGCGGTCGTCCAGTCGGGGGCGCACACCTGCCCGAAGCCAAGGTCGTCGGCGAACCGGTCGAGCGCCTCGTCCTGCTCGGTGGAGGAGATGTTGCTGGTGTCGGCGTCGCCGCCGGCGAGTTCGAAGGTGCCGGCTTCGGGGGTTTCGGTGCCGTCGCCGAGCGCCGCGGCGGTGACGTAGCGGCTGTTGTCGAGCGCGCCGACGGCCTCGTCGACGGTCGTCAGCCCCTTGAACCGCTCGACCTCGTCGCCGTCCCACTCGATGGCGACTTCGAACTTGGCGCCGTCATGTTCGATGACAGCGGTGAGGTCGTTGCCCCACTCGCCGGGGGAGGAGGCGGTGACGGTCAGGACGTCGGTGGCGTTGCCGTCCTCGGCGATGTCGACCGACGCGGCTTCGGCGGCGGGGCCGACGACGCGGCTGATCCACGCCTCGGCGAGCCCTTCCGCGAAGGCGGTGTCGACGTAGTCGTAGAGGGCGGCGGTGCCGCCGCTGCGGCCGCCGAACGTGCGCTCGTAGCTGGCGAGGCTGGTCACTCGGGTGGGGCCGAGGCCCCGCTCGGCTTCGCCGACGATGAACGCTCGCCCGGTGGGGGTTTCGGTGCCTCGGCTGGACCGCCGCGACGTGATCGTCACCCGGCTGCCTGGCCGAACCTTGGTGTCTGCCATGATCTACTCCTCGTTGTCGCTGGTCACGTCATTGGCGGTCAGGTCGGGCGGTTCGGGTTGCGGTTCGGGTTGCGGGTCGGCGGTCGCCGGTGGGGGGGTGGCGCGGACCTGCCGAAGTTGCCCGCGGTCGATCATGCGGGCGATGCGGCTGTCGCGGCTGTTGAGGTCGACGACCTCGCCAGCGGCGACGGACGGGCCGCCTGCGGTGGGCCTCACCGGACGCCCTGCGACGTTGCGTAGCTTCATCATCACTCCTTGTCGACGGTGACGTTGGCGGTCTCCACCACCGGCCACACCCCCGGGTCCTCATACGGGTCCGCCGGCACCTCCACCGGCCCCTCCCGCCGGCGCAACGAATCGCGGGTCATCACGATCGCGGACACCGACCCGGCCGCCAACGCACGCTGCCGCTGATCCGCCTGCGTCAACAACGCCGTGTCAAGATCCACACAGCGGGTATCCGCCGCGACACCGCCGAGGCTGCCCTGCTGCTCCAGCAACGCCCACAGCGCCGCGCAGTAGTCCGCCGCAACCTCCCCCGACCAATCCGGGTCGCCGCCGCCGACGTTGACGACCACCGCGACCGCGACACGCCACGACGCCTGCACCGACCCGCGGGTGCCGCCCTCCCGGTCCGGCTGCCCGTTCCACACCGGCGGCAGCACCATCACCGCCGGCGACTGCTGATCGGCGACCTTCCAGATGTCCGGCGGCCGACGCCACGACCGCGGCTGCCCCAACGCCCCCGGCGTGTGGCCGCGCTGCCGCTCCACCTCCGCAAGGTAAGCGGGCAGCCACAGCCGCACCGTGTCGAGCACCGCCGCGCGCACCGCGCCGCCCGACACGATCGGCCCGAACACCGGCTCGCCGCTCACGACCGCACCTGCTGCGTGTCGCCGGTCAGCAGCCAGTGACGGACCCCATCACGCCAGCGGCGCCGGTCCGCCTCCCGGGCCACCACCATCCGGCGGCGCGGCAGCCGCGCCTCCCGCGACCGCTGGTGGTAGCGGGCATACGGCACCGCCGTGCCGAACACCGCCTCGGTGTCGCGGATCTCCTCCACCGTCTCCGCGGTCCGCGACTCCAAGCTGCTCCGCAACCGCAGAGTCGCATGCAAGATCCGCAGGTCCAACCCCAGCCGGATCTTCCGCTCCAACGTCGAGTCGGCCAGCGGCGCCCACGCCGAACCGAGCAGATAACGGCCCTCCGACTCGAACTGGCGGCCCATCAGCTGACGGAAGTCCTCCCCGATCGCCTCAAGGACCGGCCGGGGGCCCTGCAGCCGCCGCTCAACATCAGCGACGCGCGACACGACCGTGTCGTAGTCGCCGTCGGGCAGCAACGCCGCGACCGTCATGGCACCCCCACCCCCCGCGGCCAGTCGGCCTGCACCGCGAACAGCTCCCGGTCCGGGGCGGCGCTGTCGAAGCCGACCACGAAGTCGCAGATCTGGCGGGCGCGACGCTCCAGCCGCTCCCAGGAGGCGTCGCGCTGCTCTACCAGCCGCCGGTAGATCGACCCCTCGATGTTCGCCTCCTCCGGCCAGAACGTCAGCTCCACCAGCGCCGCTGCCCCATAGGTCGCCACCGTCCCGGCGGCCGCGACCAGCTCCTCGGCGCACAGCATCCGCTCGAACGTGCCGGCGACCTCGCCGACGTAGAGGTCGATGAGCCGCTCGACCTGCTGCGCCGTCGGGTGCGTCTCTGCGGTGAACACCTCCGACGGTGGGGTGCCCGTCGCCGGGTCGCCGGTCTGCCCGGCCACCCGCGCCTGCAGCAGCGCGGACACGTCAGCCAGCGTCGGCCTCCATCCCCAGCTACTGCCGGTCATCGTCGGTCTCCTCTGTTGCGGGGGCGCCGTCGTCGGGCCACCGGTTCACCGTCTTGCAGCGTGGACAGTCGATCCTCCAGGGGCGGGTGAGGTAGCGGGCCAGCAGCTTGCCGCAGCGGCGGCAGCGCGGCGACCGGTCGACGGTGTGGCCTGGCGGGACCGCGACCCGCAGCGTCCCGACCATCGGTTAGCCGTCAGCGGCATCGTCGGCTCCACGCAGCGCGTCGATGGTGGACTGCACCGTCCGCCGCGGCCCCTGCGGACGGTCCGCCTCGAACGCGGCGACCTCGTCGACGTCGAGGGTGCCGTCGGTCAGCCCAGCGACGATCTCCCGGGCGGTCAGCGACCCCAACGACACCCCACCGTCGCTGGCGGTGTCGTCACCCACAGGGGGGCGGGGCACCTTGCCGGCGATGTCGCCGGCGGCGACGTCGTAGCGTTCCGCGGCACGCTCAACCACCGCGTCGTAGTCGGCGTCGGCGGACGCCGCGAGCTTGTCGATGGTCTCGGCGACCGCCCGGTCAAGCGGCGGCGCGCCGGCAGAGTCCCGGTCGACCGGCACCCCGTCGTCGTCGACGCGGATCACCCGGCCGGAGTCGAGGAACTTCCCGACTCGCCGGCGGCGCACCGGGTCGGTTTCGAACTCGGGGACGGGCTCGCCGGGGGCGCGTACCTGCCCGGCGATCCTCAGATGCACACCTGCGATGAGCGGCACGGCGAGTCCTTTCACGCTCGGGGCGGCGCCGACGCCACCCCGCCGCCCCGAGCGTAACCGACCAGCGGCTACGACTAGCCGATGGCCGAACGGAAGTGCGCGGCGAGGTCGGCGCAGACGACCTTCGGGTCGAACGCCATCTCGCCCTCGATGCGGTCGGACGCGAGGTTCTCCATGCGGAACTGCTTGATGCGGTGCCCCTGCTGCGAGGCTCCGAGGTAGCCGGTCCACGAGAAGATGTAGCCGGCGGACGGCTGCAAGATCGACGGGGTCCGGTTGCGGTACAGCAGCAGAGCGTCGTCGGGGAAGATGAAGTCGATGTCGTCGTCGCCGGACGCGCCCGACTGGGTCTCCGACTCGCCGTAGTTGTCGACGTCGGCCTCGCCGGTGTTCTCGACCGCCCAGGACACGACGACGTCGTCAAGCTCCAGCACCTGCGCGAGCAGGTCGGGGGTGACGATCGCCGGCCCTTGCGTGTACTTGATCCGGTCGAGGAAGTCCTCGTGGTCGGAGAGGGTGGCCCACACCTGCGCGCCGAGCATCAGCACGTTGGGGCGGAACCCGGTGCCGCCAGCGACCTTGACGATCTCGCCGCGCATGTCGACGATCGGTGCGCTGCCGGACTCGTTCCACTGCAGGAACTCGCCGGTGGTCGGGCTGGACGACGTACCGTCCAGCTCGTTCTTCCACGTCGACGCGGACACGTACTGGCTGACGAGCCGCATGTCGCGCTTCTGGAGCATCTGCTGGGTCACCCACTGGGTGGCGTCCCGGTCGAGCTGGATCGGGTCGTCCTGGTTGGCGCGAAGCTGGTCGTCGATGTCCTTGTGGACGGCTTCGACGGGCGCGTAGTAGGTGGGGGTGTTGTCGATCCGGAATCCCGAACCGGACGACTCGGTGGCGGGCGCGCGGAGGGTGACCTGGTTCCGCAGCCAGTCGCCCTTGTCGTAGAAGAAGTACCGGTCGCTCTGCTTGTTGACGGGCAGGTTGCCGAACACGCGGTCGGCGATGTACATCGCCTGGTCTTGCGCGTAGGCGATGGAGATGTTCGTCAGCGGGCGGTTGACGTGGACGTCGCCCTTTGTCGGGTTCATCAGTTAGCTCCTGTTCGTTGAGGGGTCAGCCAGCCAGCCGCCCTACGTGGCATCGCCGAGGTAGCCGAAGAACGCCACCGAGCAGACGTGCCCGTCGCCCGAGGCGCCACGCACCGCCCAGCCGAGGATCGCGTCCGTCGCCGTCGCCGTCTGCGCCCGACCGTCAGCCTTCGTCGTGACCTTGTCGCCCGCAGAGATCGCCTCGCCGGCGACCACGTTCGTGATCCCCGAGATCGCGACCGTCGCGGCCTCCCCGTCATCCGGCGCGTTGCGGAGCACCCCGAACGCCAGCTCCCCCTCGACGGAGCAGTCGGTGACCTCCGCACCGTCCAGCTTCACGAAGTGGTACTGCTTGCCGGTCAGATCCTTGTCGGCCTCCAGCGTCACGGCCTGGAACCGCTCGTCCATGAATCCCATCGTCATCCTCCTCTGTGGATGCCAGAACGGCGGCCGGGGCTAGCCGAGCCGCGTGGTCCGCTCGTCGGTGTAGCTCTTGTAGAGCCGCGAGCCCTCCTCGGTCTTGAGCACCTCCGCGTACGCGGCGGCGTAGTCCTCGCCCTTCTCCTCCGCGCGGGCCTTCGCCATCGCGTCAAGCCGGTCGCCGGGCGCCGAGCTGTCGTCGGACCCGTCGCCGTAGCCGACCTCCTTGAACAGCCGATCCTCAACCTGGGCGGCCTGCGCGTTCGCAGCCTTCAGCGCCGACTCGACCTGCTTGGCCAAGCCCTCGTTGTGCTCGGCGAGCTTGCGCATCGCCGGGCCGATCTCGGCCGGGTCGATCGCCAGCGACGCGTAGTCGTCACGGGCCTTGCGGACCGCTTCGGCGTCGAGGCGGGAGTCGCGCTCCTCCTGAGCGGCCTTCTCCGCGCGCTCGGCGCGGTCGCGGGCGTCCTCGATCTGCTTGCGGACGTCCTCGGGGAGCCCCTTGAGGACGTCGTCGCCGCTGGTCTGCTCGGCGACCTGCTCGGCGAGAGTCTTGTCGTCGGCCAGCGCCTTGGCGATCGCGTCGGCAGTCAGCTCGATCTTGGGGGTCTCGGGCATGCCGTGCTCCTTGTTCGTGCGGTCATCGTCATCGTCGTAGGGCTTGCGCCGCTTCTTGCCGTCCCGCTCCTCCTCCTCTTCGACGTCGTCGGCCTTGCGGGCTTCGACGCCGAGGAGCTGCGCGACACGGTCGGTGTCCGCGCTCTTCATCACCGCGAACCCGGGCTGCTGATGCGCCGGCCGCCCGACCCCGGACACCTCGTCGAGGTTGATCTTGGTCATGCGGCGCGGCTTCCGCTTGCTCATCTCGTCCTCCTGTCGTCACCGCACCGAACGACGATGGCCGCCGGTCCCGAAGCGAAACGGGGGGTGTTCGCTTCTGGGCACGGCGGCCACGTTGCGGCGCAGGGTAGCAGGTCCGTTACCGTTGCGGGGGCACCTCGGCGAGCCGCACGGCGCGGCCGCCGATGGAGTACCCGGTGATCTGGCCCTTCTTCACGCGGTCCCAGGCGTCCTCGTTCCAGATGACGCCGAGGAACGGCGTGTTGGCGGGGAACTCCACCATCCGGGTGGTGTGCCCCTTGCGGGTAGGGACGGTCATCTCCATCGTCACCGGCTGCGGCCATGTGACCGACTCGACGATGGTGCCGGCGACCTTGGTGAGGTCGTGGCCGTCGCGGAGCCGCAGGTCGCCCTTGCGGATCAGCGCCCACATGGCCTTTTGCAGGTCGTCGGCGGTGGCCCATTCGCCGTCGCTGTCGAGGCCGGCGGCGGCGTCGGGGATGTAGACGGGCGCGAGGGTGTAGCGGGCTTCGGGGTCGCTGCTCTTGGCGACCCAGGCGGGGTCGGTGTCGCGGCGGTGCCGGCCGCCGGCGCTGTCGCGCATCTTGCGGGTGAGTCGGGTGAGTTTGGCTTTGGCGGTGCGGCCGCGGCGGCGCTCTTCGCTCTCGCCGTCGTCGTCGGCCTCGTCGTCGTCGGCCTCGTCGTCGGCGTCGGCCTCCTCGCGCTCCTCGCCGCCGCGCTCCTTCT
>Ga0207421_10007648_pt1 | contig 11445 bp, 12 predicted proteins | sample SodLakKL_010_SED_4_FD_187542 | JGI IMG/M metagenome (GOLD analysis project Ga0207421, IMG submission 187542) | Alkaline sediment microbial communities from Lake Tanatar, Kulunda Steppe, Russia - 8KL_010_SED (SPAdes) (version 2) | ecosystem: Environmental > Aquatic > Non-marine Saline and...
GTATTTCAGATGGCGTTTCACGAACTTCTCTCTTTTCAACACGGACCATTCCCTTCCCTGAAGTACGCGACGGATACTTATCGGATTCCTCATCCGGTTTTGTCATTATATCATGTATCACGATGGATGTGAAAAGAACCCCTCTCTTTCTTTTCATGAAAAAGGCAGGCACGGATCACATGCCTGCCTTCGTGATTTCCATCCTCAGTTCGGAAAAGCCTCTCTCAACACGGAGAGCGCCCAATCGATCTCCTCTTTCTTGATGACAAGCGGCGGAGCGAGACGAATGGTGTGTGTATGGGTCTCTTTGGCGAGGATGCCCATCTCCTTGAGTTTCTCGGTGTATTTTCGGGCGCCGCCCGCGTCCTCTTTCAGTTCGATGGCGATGAAGAGCCCTTTTCCGCGGACCTCCTTGAAGACGGGGGAAGCGATCTTTTTGATCTCTTTCAGGAAATATCCGCCGAGCTCGGCCGAACGTTCGGGAAGTTTCTCCTCGAGCAAGACGTCGATCGCCGCCTCGCCTGCGGCGCAAGCGAGCGGATTCCCGCCGAAGGTGCTTCCGTGGGATCCGGGCACGATGACATCCATGATGTCATGACGGGTGATGGCGGCTGATACGGGGATGACACCGCCCGAAAGGGCCTTGCCCACAAGCAGGATGTCCGGCTTGGCGTTTTCATGTTCAAAGCAGAAGAGTTTCCCCGTCCTGCCGAACCCGGTCTGGATCTCATCGAACATGAGGAGGACGTTGTGCTTCTCGCAAATCTCCTTGACTTTCCGGAGATACCCTTCGCTCGGGATGATGACCCCGGCTTCGCCCTGGATGGGCTCGACCAGGAAAGCCACGGTGTTCTCGTTGATGGCGGCCTCGAGTGCTTCGGTGTCGTCATAGGGGATGTTGATGAAACCGGGCGTGTAGGGACCATAGTCTTTCCGGGCGACCTCGTCGATAGAGAAACTGACAATCGTGGTCGTGCGGCCGTGGAAGTTGCTGTTGGCGGTGATGATCTCGGCCCTGTTATCGGGCACACCCTTCTTCTGGTATCCCCAGCGGCGGGCGATCTTGATGCCCGTCTCGACGGCTTCGGCACCGGTGTTCATCGGCAGCGCCACTTCATAGCCCGAGACTTCGCAGAGTCTCTTCAGGAAGCGACCCAGCCGGTCGTTGTAGAAGGCGCGGGAAGTCAGCGTGAGCGTCTTCAGCTGTTCTTCCACCGTCTTCACGATCTTGGGGTGGAGATGGCCGTGGTTGACCGCGGAGTAAGCCGCGAGGCAATCGAGATATTTCCTCCCCTCGGGGTCCCAGACCCAGACACCTTCCGCCTTGTGGATGACGACGGGGATCGGTGCATAGTTTTTGGCACCATATTGCGCTTCGAGTTCCATGGATTCTTTCGTACTGGACATGAATTAGCACCTCTGTATCGGATATTTTTTGGACGTAAGAGAGAAAAAGGCCTCTCATACGCATAAAAAGAAACGAAGGTTCTCGCTCTTTCTCCACGCTCATTCTAACATAAGCAAAAACGAACTGCAAGCGCTTTCAGCGGTGATGGTCAACGCAAAGAGAGTCGGGGTCTTGTTAAAAAAAGTGCGGCCCCATCTTAGAAGCCGTACGTGTGTCTCAACCTCTCGTATTGGGAAAGTGACCGCTTGTCCAGATTTTTGAGACCCGCCGCTCGCGCCCACTCGATGGCCTCGAGATATTCTTGCACGGTGATACCGCGGTCGATCTCGGAGAAACCTTTCATATGCCGACGCGGATGGTATTGGCCCATGATGTTCACATACGTTTCAGGTGAGAGGTTCTTCGCCACCCATTCGACGAAGGCTCGCGTGCCGTTCACATGGCGCGGCATGACGAGGTGCCTCAGCATCAATCCCCGATACGCTTCCTTCTCACCATGAAGACGCAAATCGCCGACTTGCGCATGCATGGCCGAAATTGCCCGCTTGGCGATTTCGGGATAGTCCGCCGCCTGTGATTCATTATAGCGGGCGGCCTTTTTTCCGTCCATGAACTTCATGTCGGCGAGATAGATGTCGACGATACCGTCAAGAAGGTCGATGGTCTCTTTTGTCTCATACGAGCTCGTGTTGTGGACGATGGGAAGGGAAAGTCCTTCTTTCGCCGCGATAGCCAACGCGCTCAGTATCCGGGGAAGAAAATGCGTCGGGGTGACGAGGTTGATGTTCGCACAACCCATTCTCTGCAGTTCCAACATCATCCGGGCGAGTTCTTCGTCACTCACCTTTTTGCCGAGTCCTTGATGAGCGGTCTCGAAATTTTGACAAAAGACGCAACGGAGGTTGCAGTGGGAAAAGAAGATGGTCCCCGATCCCCGCCTGCCGGTGAGGGGGTCCTCTTCGCCGGGATGGGCGAAATGGCCGGAAACGACCGCTTCGAAGGGGGCTTGGCAGAAACCCTTCTCTCCTTCGGTCCTTTTCACACCGCAGCGGTGGGGACAGAGGATGCATTTCGCATAGATCCTTTCCGCCTTGTCGATGCGGGCTTGCAGATCGTTTTTTTCTAGTAGTCCGCGGTAGGCGGGGGAAGAGTTCCGTTCTTTCTTCCGAACGCTCTCTTCATCCATAAAAGACCCCCTTTTCGCATATTCATGCGACCATGAGAATGGCATAGCGGTTCATCATGTCGTCCATGTCCTTCAAAACGTCCAAGGGATAGCCGACTTTCTTCACGGTCGTGAAAAGGTCCACGCCCAACGCCTCCGGTGTGGGGCGGGCCTTATCCTTGAAGCGGCATTCCGTCAATGATTGTGTGCATTCATCGCAACGATAGCAGACGGTCGCGGGCAAAAGCAGCGCCTTCGGGTATCCTTCGTAGAAGAGGCGTTTCTCCAAATCGAGAAGCGATTCGTCGATTTGGCAAAACACTTCGGAATCTTTCTTTCGATGATGGGCCTTCATCTCGAAACGGAGGATGAGGGCACGGTCGTATTCCGCAAAGAAACGCTCGCATTCCCCGATCGAAGGCATGTTCGGGGGACAGACCGCCCTCTTGCCGTAATCGGGACAGCTATGGATGCACAGGGAACGCACCCATTGACGGATGACGATCTCTTTCGCGTCGATCCAGCGATAGTCCTTGAAACCGTGGGCCTCAAGCAAACTTTCCACAGTCTTTTCGTCCATGAAACGAGCCTCCTTTTGCGGATGCTCAAAAACGGACTTCAAATGCACTGAAGCTTCCATCCAAAGAAAGGTCCTCGACATTCATCTCGTCGATCCGGCCCGGGGTGTCCTCCTTGATCGTCTCGATGAAGAGGTCCACTTGGCTTTCTCGACCTTCGGCGACGACTTCCACGCTGCCGTCGGCGAGGTTTCGCACATAACCCCGGATGCCGATCCGTCGTGCGTGATTCTTGATGTAAAAGCGCATGCCCACACCTTGGACGATTCCTCCCAAGCGGATGTGGACTCTTTTTGTGTCAGCCATCGTTTTCCCCCTCTTATGCGCGGGTGGATTCGTTCCGTTCATGGAAATCCTATGAACCGACGTTCCATGTCTCTAGTATAATGCATAACCCCTTCTCCTGCAAAACCCATGAAAAAAACGCCCGAGCGGGCGCCGAAAAGCAAGAAAATATGGGTTTCAATGGTCTTTGAACCGCTTGTAGGCCTCCGTGGTGAGAAGTCCGAGGGCGCCGCCCGAAAAGAGGACGATCGGCACGAGATGCGCCTGGATCCAAAGGAACGCGATGCCGACGACAAAACACATGACGGCGAAAATGTAGGAAAAATAGTCGAACACATCAAAAACGAAAGCGAGAAGCACACTGATCAAAACGAGCGGTGCGATGATGAGCAATGATTCGATAAAGAACATGGTCGGCTCCTTCACGCTTGGCGTGGGTAGATTCGAAATACCACCCTCCGCAACGTCTATTCCGTTTTCACGTAACGTACGCGGTTCTTCCCTTCGGATTTCGCCTTGTAGAGTCCTTTGTCGGCGCGGCGAATGATGGAGACCGCCGTGTCTTTTTGTTCATATACGGCGACGCCGATACTGACCGTCATATCGTCTACCAAGGAGGTGTCATTCTCTTCCACGGCCTTGCGGATCCTTTCCGCACATGCGGCGGCTTCGACCGGTTGGGACGCATCACAAATCGTCAAGAACTCCTCGCCGCCCCAGCGGCCGATGCGGCAATCATCTCCGGCGGTCTTTTTCAATACTTCGCCAAAAGCCTTCAACACGTTGTCTCCCTCGATATGGCCGTGTTCATCGTTCACCCGTTTGAAATTGTCGATGTCGCATATCAAGACCGAGAACGCTTCTCCCGTCTCCGTCCTCTGCAAACGGCGGTGCAATTCGGCATCGAGCCATTCCCGGTTGTAAAGTCCCGTCAGACTGTCCGTGATGGAAAGCGTCCGCAACGCCTCGTTGATCTTCCGCAAAGAGTCCTGGGCCTTGTGGATGGTCAATTCATAACACAACACGAGAGCGAGGAACGCGAGTGAACCGACCAAAAAATTCGTGAAAGACCCCGCGTCAAAGACGGCATCTTCCCAAAGGGGGCGGTTCCAAAGCAGATAGACGACGGTGCCGATAAAGGCCGCGAGAGAGAAAAAAGCTCCCCTGTAGCGTCCCGTGAGATAGAAAGCGACAGCCGGGACCGGCGGGAAGAGATAGAGCACGAACACTGCATGCCGTCCCACTTCGAGATAGATGAGATAGCTCGCGACCACGATGAGACAGACAATCATGGCCGTCACATCGGCGTCTTTCGTCAGACAAAAATAGATGATGGCCCCGATGGTGGCCAGAAGGAACACAGAAAGCCACACGATGGCGAGGGTGTTTCCTGTCAAGAACACGTTCGCGACAATCCCCGCGAGGATGCCCACAACAAGCAGGATGAAACTCGTCTTTAGCAAACGGCGGCGGCGGAAGGAGCCGAAGGATTTCCTCTCGTCCTCCAATCCGGTCAACCTTTGTTCAGCCATGTTGCCACACACCTTTCCGGCTTGTTCTTGTCCCCTTCCTCACTGTTGCCTATTTCAGGATACCACAGAATCGAGCCGTCGAACCCAAAAAAATGAAGAAAGAGTCCACTCCCACAAGAAAAACGCCGGAAGGTCATGACCCTTCCGGCGCCAACTCATTCGTGTGCTTTTCTCAGATAAGCCGCTCGATTTCGCTTGTCTCATAGAGCTCGTCGTAAATCTCCTGCATCTGTTCCTGCTCTTTTTGCACGATGTATTGCTGTTCGAGTTGGTCTTCAATCTCGTCGAAATCGGGGACTTCCTGGCCTTGTTCTTCATATTGCTCTTTCTGCTGCTCATACATGTCCTGGATTGCCTCTTCGTCCACTTCCACCTCAACAAGATGTTTGTCGAAATAGCTCTCGATGGTCAGTTCCGTACGAATCGTGTCACGGTAGGACTCCTCGGTAAAGCCAATAGGCTTGTAATTGTTCTCGAAGATATCCCTCCGCTCCTCGAAAACCCTGTCAACATCCGAATCGGTGGTTTCAATCCCTTCCTTTTCAGCGGCTTGCAGAAGGACGGCCTCCTGGATCATGTATTCCAGAGCCTCTGTCTCGACGTTCTCAATAAACTCGTCGTCGTCTTTTATGTCTTCAAAATCCATACCGTATTGTTCATACATGTTTTCATACATGGCAAACATGATATCGACCTGTTCTTCCCATTCGCTTTCCATGATCTCTTCATCGTTGACGATGGCGACCGGTTCATCCGAGCCGCCACAAGCGGCGAGGGTGACCGTGATGAGCATGGCGAACATGATTACAAGAATCTTCTTCATAAATATCAAAATCTCCTAGGAATATAGTCGTAACAGTCGCACATACTAACATACATCTTATCCGAATGCAATGCGTTGAAAACAAGTCGCCCTTCTTTCATTGTGAGAAGGTTTTGGTTATAATGATGAGTGGTTCCATCAAGAGAAGGAGTGAAGACCCATGCGCATCCATCAAGACACCATCACTGTCTCCACCCCCGAAAGGGAGTCCTTTGTCGACATCACCGGTAAAATCACGCGTTACGTGAAAGAACAAGGTGTCCAAAAAGGCATGATCCATCTTTTCGTCCCGCACACGACCGCCGGCGTCACCATCAACGAGAACGCCGATCCCGACGTTTGTCGCGACCTCCTTTTCGAGTTGAAAAAGAGTTTCCCCGACCGGAAGGAGTTCCGCCATGCGGAAGGCAACTCTGACGCCCACATCAAATCCTCCCTCATAGGACCCAATCTCACCGTTCCCATCCAAGGCGGCAAGCTGCGGCTCGGGACTTGGCAAGGCATCTATTTCACCGAGTTCGACGGCCCCAGAGACCGAAAGCTCCATGTGCAGATCATCGGCGAATAGGAAAACGAGGGAGCCCGCTGATATGCTCCCCTTAAAGTAGACACTGCAAATATATAAAGATTGCAGGTACTACTTTAAGGGGGTTTTTCTCACATATGGTCCTTGAACCAACCGGTGATCTCTTGTAGGCGTTTGATGCGGGCCTCGGGCTTGCCGCCACGCGAGAGTCCGTGGCTTTCGTCCTTCACCCAGACGAGTTTCGTCTCCACGCCTTCCGCCTGCAAGACGGCATGGAACTGCTGGGCCTGTTCGATGGGGCAGCGGTGGTCCTTGTCGGCATGGATGAAAAGAAGCGGGGTCTTCACGTTCAGTGCGTATTTGATGGGGGATTGTTCGTAGAGTTTTTCTCTGTCCCGTAAAGGATGCCCTTGTACTTGGTCTGTGCCGAACATGATGCCGATATCGCTTGTGCCATAGAAGGAGAGCCAGTTGGAGATGGACCGCTGCGTCACGGCGGCGCGGAAACGGTCCGTGTGCGTGATGATCCAGTTCGTCATGAAACCGCCGTAGGAGCCGCCGGTGACGAAAAGACGTGTTTCGTCGATGGCTTGGTATTCGGCAAGCACCTTGTCGGTGAAGTCCATGAGGTCCTCGTAATCGATGGTGCCGTATTTCCCGCGGATGTCGGCGAAGGCGTCGCCTTTTCCGTCCGATCCTTTGGGATTGGCGAAGAAGACGAAAAACCCTTCGTTCGCCCAATACTGCATCTCGTGATAGAAGATGCTCCCATAGACCGTTTTCGGCCCGCCGTGGATGTTCAAGACGGCGGGATATTTCTTGGCGGGATCATAACTTTTGGGCAAAAGGACGAACCCTTTCACCTCGTGGTCTTCTCTTTGTAAGACGAGCGGTTGCGGCTTCGCCACGTAATGGTCTTGCAAGACATTGGTGTTCTTCCTCGTGAGCATGGAAAGCTGAGTCGAGCGGAAATCATAGGCATAGACTTCCTGCAGACGCGTCCCCTTCATACCGATAAGCCGGATTTCGCCGCCGAAAGGAGTGATACCGTCGATGGAGCCGTCCATGACAAGGATGGTCTCCATCTTGCCATCGAGACCGATCGCCTTCCATTCCGTGTGGTCGTCGACCGTGGTGATGAAATGATAACGGCCGTCTTTGACGAAGGTCTTCTCCGAAGGAAGGAGGCGGCAATCGGTGCCCACGGTGTTTCCGAAGGCGCCGCCGAATTCGCAAAGGAGTTCGAGTTGTCCGTCTTTCAAAAGGAAGAAGTCGGGATTCTCGTTGATGCCGTGTTCAGCCATGTCGCGGGCGACGACAAGAAGCTCTCTATCCACTTCGGCAAGTGCCATGACACTATGGTCCTTCTTGTCGTAGAGGACGGTATGGTCTCCCGTTTCCGTGTCATAGGCGAAGATCCTGGATGTCAAGGAACGGATCCTTTCCTTCTTCTTGCCCGTGTAATAGATTGTCTTCTTGTCTTTGGAGAGCGTGAAACTCTCGACGGAGAAATCCTTGGGAAGGACCCGTTTCACTTTCTCTGCAGAAATATCGTAGAGGAAGAGCTGTTTATGCTTGTTGGCGATGAAATCCATGCCGTCGAAGTAATAGGGTATCTCCTCGATGTCTTCGAAAGCGCGCAGCTTCTTCTTTTCTTTCACATGGGTTTCCCTTTTTTCCTTGTCGCCTTCATAGAGGATGTGGTCGGTCGCTTCCATGAGCGTGGAAAAAAGGATGGTGTCGGCATCGATGGTTCTTTCGAGTTTGGCGGGGAAAGGGAGTGTGAAAGCTTTCTCGGTCTTTCCTTTGTCCAAATCGAAAAGGTGGTAGCTTTGGCGGAATTCCTCTTTGAGGGCCTTCTCCTCCTTCTTCGTCTTTTGGAGGTTGAGGAGGATCCTTTTTTCGTCCAAGAAGAGGTAATCGTTGTTCTTTCCGAGCGGAAGTGTCTTCCCGAGTCCCTTCTTGTCACCGAGATGGAGGGTGTGGCGGTATTCGTTCTTCTCTCTTTTCGCCACGGCGGATAGGAACGCGAAACGCGTCTCATCCAAAGATGCTTGCAAGTTGCCGAGAAAACGGTAGTCGAGGAATTTCTCGAGTGTGATGTTCTTCATCGTTACATCCTTTCTTTGGGGTCCGCTCTTCAAGAGAGAACCACGGTATTTTCACCTTCCATTGTAGCAGAAGAATGACCCTCGGGCGGGAAAAAAACCGAAAAAAAAGGGGTTTGGGTGTTTTTCCCTGGTATCCCCCTTGGAAAGATGGACAGCCCCTCATCCGGAAGGAAGCCGGCGGGCAAGTCGCTTTGCGGAAAGCCGAGGGTGCACGTTATTTGCCGTTTCGAGACTGAAAGAGGATAAAGCGATGCCGACAGCGAGCGGAGGTTTCTCGGTCATCTCCGCATAGGCGAGTCCGGCGGTGAAAGCGTCCCCCGCCCCGGTGGTGCTGACTGTGGAAACGGGCAGGGCGGGAAGATGCCGCATGCCCTGATCACCGGAAAGAGTCGCACCTTCAGCCCCCATGGTCACCGCGATACGATATACACCTTGGGCGTGCAGCCTGCGCAAAGCTTCCCGCAAAGAAATCTCATCATCGATCGATTCACCGGCCAAGGTGGACAGTTCCTCGCGGTTGCATTTCAACGTGTGGACTTTTCCGAGATAGGGCGTCAACCTTTTTGCTTTGGCGGAGGAAACGGCATCGGCGAATACTTGGGAAGACCTCTTCATCACATAATCGATGACCCCTTTTTCGAGATTCGCATCGATGATGACAGCCTCCGCTTCCCGGATCGACTTCTCATGTCGGTGCAAGTCGCGGGCACTGAAAGCAGCCCACCCCTCCATGTCGTTCACGGCCAGGCGCATATCTTTCGAAGAGTCATGGATAGCGAGATAGACGGGGGTTCGCGAGACCTTTTTCGCATGCAGAACGACACCGAGATTTTCCAGTCTTGCCGCGATCGCCTCTCCGAAGGAATCCTCGCCCAAAACGGTGATGAAACCGACCTTCATCGAAAGGCGGGCCAGATTCTCGGCGATGTTTCTGCCGACACCCCCGTGCGAGATGTGCACATGGCCCGGATTGGAGTCTTTCTTTACAAGTTTCTCTTTCGGAACACCCGTGATGTCGATGTTGCTCGCGCCGATGACGAGGATGTTTCCCTTCTCCATACGATGCACCTCCGACTCTACTTCATTGTACGACTTAACACCCTCGGAAACAACTCCCGCTGTTTATCAGTCCGCTCTCATCGGTAATCCTAGATGGATTTCTGTTGGCGTCTTGGCGATTTTTCCGTATAATGTAGATAATGTGAAAAGCTCATCATGCGAAAAGCGGTGGAACGATGGATGCCCATGAAAAATTGAAAGAAGAGATTCTCGCCTGCCGGAAATGTCACGAACGTTTCGGCCACGAGCCCCGTCCCGTGCTCAGAGGAAGCCCTCACGCCCCCATCATGCACATCTCCCAGGCACCATCCGTCCATGTCCATAGGACAGGACTCCCTTTCAACGACCAAAGCGGCAAGACTCTCCGCCAAGATTGGTACGGCATTTCTGATGAGACCTTCTATGACGAGGACAAGTTCTACATCACGACCGTGGGCAAATGCTTTCCCGGCAAGAACCCCTCGGGCGGCGATAAAAAACCGCCGAAGTTCTGCGCGAAGCTCTGGCTCGACAAGGAACTCGAACTCGTCGAGAACGACATCTATCTCATCGTCGGCAAAGCCGCGAGCGAGCACTTCTTTCCGGGTGTGCCCTTGAAAGAGCTCATCATGGAGGATTGGACCATACGCGGAAAAGAGGCGTTCGTCCTCCCTCATCCTTCCCCGCTCAACGTCAAGATGTTCAAGGACCACCCGGCCTTTTTCGAAGAGCGGCTGCCCTTGATACGACAAAAGATTCACGAAATATTGGGGTACCAATGAACAATTCCCCGTTAGGTACGAAAATGCGTGTGACGTCAGCCGTCACACGCATTTTAGACAATAATCTCTTTCTCATCTCGGATTCTCATCACTCTTGCTCAACAAGTTCTCACAAAGGTCCATTGTGTGTTTGTCTCTCTCTTGGCGCATATTGTTGGAAAGAGGGGACTTCTCCCGCGAGAAGGCATCAAGGTCGACATCGACAACGCCAATCTTCGCCTTGCGCTTGGCCTTGGACAAGACTCTCCCATAGCCGTCTATCACCATGCTCTGGCCGCGGAAGGGCTCTTTCACGGCTTTGATGATCTCTTCTCCCGTGCGGTTGGCCAACACGAAGGGGATGCTGTTTTCCAACGCTCTGACTTTCGCCACATCGACAGACCAGGGACCACCGAAATTCGCCGGGCAACAGATGACATCCGCCCCCTTGTCCGCAAGCACCCTGCACATCTCGGGAAACCAGATGTCAAAGCAGATCGCGATGCCGATCTTGATGCCCCCGGTCTCGATCACATCCACCTTCTTTCCCGCTGCGAAGATGTTCTCGGTCTCGGTGAGATGCATCTTCCGTTGTTTCCCCCTGATACCCGTCTCATCTATGACATATGCGGTGTTGTAGAGTTTGCCATCGGCGAGTTCCGACATGCCGATGACGATGATGAGAACATGTTTCTTCGCAATCTCGCCAAGCCTTGCGAAGGCGTCATCCGTCACTTTCTTGGTAGACAGTCCGGCGAGTTCTTCCTTTTTGTCGAAAAAATACCCCGTCAGTGCGAGTTCCGGCAGCACGACGACGTCGGCCTCGGTTTTTGCGAGCATTCTCTCGATCGTACGCAGGTTCCTTTCTATGTCTTTGTGCTGCACGTCGAACTGGCAGTAGCCGATTCTCATCTTCATCTCCGCTTTCTGAAGGAGGCGTCTCGATTCTCTCTCGTCCTTCTTTCTGATACCATTCATTGTACATCATCAGGAACCGTTCGGAAAGGAGGAATCCGCATGCACAAACATCTTGGAGAGATCCCCGGCACAAAGAACGTCCAAGGAATCGACTCCCTTGTCCTCATCAATCACGAACACGCACTCAGCAAGCAGTTGATCCTCAGAGCTTTTGAAAGCGTCCCCGAACACAAGGTCCCTGTGGATGTGACCTTCTTCGTCCTGGAAGGACAAGGCGGCAAGTCCGTGCAAGCCCAAAAC
>Ga0207421_10007649_pt1 | contig 11444 bp, 11 predicted proteins | sample SodLakKL_010_SED_4_FD_187542 | JGI IMG/M metagenome (GOLD analysis project Ga0207421, IMG submission 187542) | Alkaline sediment microbial communities from Lake Tanatar, Kulunda Steppe, Russia - 8KL_010_SED (SPAdes) (version 2) | ecosystem: Environmental > Aquatic > Non-marine Saline and...
TAATAGCCTTAAAAGGAGAACTCTTCTTCTGATAATTTCTTTCAGCAGTAATTGCATCAAAGGTATCTACAATCGCCAGAATCCTGCCAAACAGCGGTATCTCCTGCCCCTTTAAGCCATCAGGATAACCTGAACCATCATATCTTTCATGATGGGTTAAAACAGCTTCAGCAACTTTAGCTGGAATAGATTCAGAATCCTTAAGCATATTATAACCATACTTACTATGGCGCTTAATCCACTGATATTCCTGATCAGAAAGTTCATCAGCTTTATTTAATATTTCATCAGGAATCTTGGTCTTGCCTATATCATGCAGAAGACCTGCCTGGGTTAACATCTCTATATCAGCTTCATCCAGACCCAGCCACTTCCCAAACTTATTCGCCAGGATACTGACATTTAAAGAATGGTGATAGGTATATTTATCTGCAGTCCTGACAACATTTAAAAGATCAACAACTTCCAGCTCCTCTGAAAGAAATTCAGCCTCCCTCTGCAAATCATTGATACTCTCTTTTTCTAAATTACCCTGAAAGTTAATTTTATCAAATAACTCTTCAGTCTCATTGACCTTTCTAGAATAATCTTCTTTAATCTCCTCCTTCTCATCAATACCATGTTCGATATCTTCCAACTCATCAGTATAGATATATACATAATCCTGATCTAACTGACTTAATTTTTTAATATTATTCCTATTAATTAAAGTATCTTCAGGAATTAAAACTCCTCCATATTCCCCCTGGATGGCCCTGGCCAATTGCATCCCTGGCAAAACATTTTTTATATCTATCTTCTTTATTTCTCTACCCTCTAATTGCATATAGTCCCCCCTAACCTCAAAATAAAGCCCCTAAATAAATAGGGGCTCTCTAATATTAAATTAAATCAAATCTTAAAACTCTATTTCAATAGTAGTTCTGCCTGTATGCCGGGCTGAAAAACTGGTGTCACTATCATGATATGCCAGAATAATAGTATAGGTCTCTCCCTCTTCTACACCGGCAATAAAATCTTCAGAGAATGGTATGGCAAACTCTAACATCTGTGTCCCATCCTCGGTAATACTGCCTGCAAAATCGCCAATATGCTCTTCTTCAGTTTCAGCATGAGCAGTTGGAGCAGTTCCCATATGACTTTCAATCGAAATCTCTGGCTCTCCATCCACAAAGGCAGCAATGATTATTGAAGCATCTCTCATTCTTAAAGTAGGCTCAAAACCAAAAGCAAGCCAGCCTTCACCTGGGCTTGTAAGTCCTATATATAGATTTTCCTCATCATGATTCCAGTAAAGGTCCATCCCAATATTGGACTCAGCAGAACCTCTATATTCTTCCGCATTTATTACACCATCAATTTCAGGAGCTGTCTCAGCTGCAACCTGACCTGACATAAAAACTACCAGAGCAAGCAAAAAGACCCCAATTCCGATGATCTTTGAGATTTTTATTTCCATAATTATCATCTCCCATTTATTGTTTCTAATATATTAATTCTCTATAAAGCTAAAATTTCCTGCATATATGTCCCAAAACAAATTATTTTAAAGGATATTAATAACCAATCCTGAAGTTATTATTAACGGTGGTGATAAAAATGAAAATTGAAATCCCGAATTATGGTGAATTTAAAATTGAAAATCTGGCCTTTGATTTTAATGGCACCCTTGCAACTGGCGGCGAAGTGCCAGAAAAAGTAATAAAAAAACTTAATTCATTAACAACTAATTTTAAAGTTTATATTCTAACGGCAGACACCTTTGGAACAGTTAGAGAAATGGTAAATGAACTGGATATTGAAGTTGCAATAATTGAAAAAGGCGATGGCACTAATTTCAAAAGAGATTTCATCCAAAAAATCGGCAATAATGAAACTATTGCTATCGGAAACGGAAATAATGACAGACTAATGCTTGAAGAAGCAGCAATTGGAATTGCTCTAATCGGCAATGAGGGAGCAGCTATTAAGACCATTTTAAATAGCGACCTTGTCCTTAATAATATATTTGATGTCTTTCAATTATTAGAAGAGCCAGAGCGGTTAATAGCCTCCCTCCGAAAGTAAGATAAAATCCTGGGCAGAGCTTAATTAAGGCCAAAACCTGCCCAGGAGGTTTTTTATTTAAAATGAGGACATATTTCAAAAAATTCAGGTTCATCAGCAGCTGCCAGCTTTTTAAAATCAATTTCAAGTTTAAAGAAATGTTCAGCAACCTGATTGGAATCAAATTTAGCAAACTCTTTTGCTATATCATTACGGAACCTCATTATAATCTCAATATTATCAAAAAATATATCTAATAGTTTGCCATCAAAATGCTGCTTCCTTCCGTCAGCCATTATATCAAGTGTCTTTTCTAAAGAATATGCATCTTTATAAACTCGATCAGACATTAAAGCATCAAAAACATCTGCTATAGCAACAATCCTGCCTTCAATAGGTATCTTTTTGCCGGATAAACCTTCAGGATATCCACTCCCATCCCATTTCTCATGATGGGTATAAGCTATTTTCTGAGCAGTCTTTAATAATTTATGATCTGTATTTCTTAAAATATTATAGGCAATCCTGGGATGACTCTCAATCACCTCAAATTCATCAGGGGTTAACTTGCCAGGTTTTAAAAGAATGCGATCTGGAATACCGATTTTGCCAATATCATGCATTAAAGAGGCATAATACATTTCCTTTAATTTTTTAGGGTCATCTGTAACCCATGAATATAAAAGGGTCGCTGTCAAACTAAGGCTGATCAAGTGAAAAGCAGTATCTTCATCCTTATATTCAGCAGCAAAACAGAGCCTTTTAATAATCTCCCTTGTTCTTCTCTCATTCTCCTCTAAAGAGTAATCAAGCATAACTATCTGACTTGCCAGCATATCAAAACTGGATTCTACCTGATCTAAAGCATTATTTAAAAAGAGAGAAACCATTTTTTGATTCCTTTTTTCTGCAATTCTTTCCGGCTTACTCTTAGAAGTATTAATCCTGCAAAATTGTCTGTTATCTTTATATTTATTACAAATATATTTTTCTAAATTCAAAATTGCCTGATCAACCTGTTCTGATTCAAAGATAAGGCCACCCTGAAATTTCCGGAACATATCCTGATCAATTTGTTGTTTGCCCTCAGTTTCCTGGGTTATCAGGGCCATTGAATATTCTGGATGTTGAATTATAACAGTCCATTCCTTCAACATATTCCTGCTAACTTCATCATTACCATCTGAAAGATTAATAAAATTAGCCTCTGAAAATTTTCTTCTAGTTGTTTCAGAGAAACTATCTGCAAACAGATATAATTCTTTGCAAATTTTCTCTAACCTCTGATATCTTGATATCTCATGTAGAAAAAACTTTTCTTTCTGAAAGAAAACAAACATCCTGCCATTTAAATTAAAATCAATAACAACATCCTCAATTGCTTTTGTGACAGCAAGCAGAGAGGCTTTATTATATATTTTATCTCTCAAATTATTAAACTCATTAGAAATCTGATTATACAACCCTGCCATATTCCTACCTCCTAAAATACGCTATTTACTATTATATAATTAAATATAAATAGTTCAATACCTGCCTGCAAAAAAATAAAACTCAAATTTTAAAGGAATTTTTTCAAATAAAAAGAATATAATAGTGAGAGGAGTTGATTTCATGAAATTCAATAATGAATTGACTACAGATTTAAAGCTTAAACAGGGTCTAAATATCATCGGACTTATAATTATGATTACTGTTAATGCCCTGGCCAATATTTTACCGATCAATGATATCCCAACAGGCGATGTATCTGATAAATATGAAAATATCTTTACACCTGCCGGTTTTACCTTTTCTATCTGGGGTGTCATCTATCTTTCATTAATTATCCTTATAGTTTATTTAACAGTCGGGCTAATTAGAAAGAAAACCCGCTCCATTAATTATATCAAAGATATGGGTTATTTCTTCTTTATCTCATCTATTTTAAATTCTATCTGGATTTTCCTCTGGCATTATGAACTTCTTGGAGCTTCAATCTTTGTAATGTTAGGTATTCTATTCTCATTAATTATTATTTACAGAAGAGTTAACCTTAACTCTATCAATTACCGCTGGCTAACAATACCATTTAGCATCTATTTAGGCTGGATCTCCGTGGCAACAATCGCCAATATAACAGCCTGGCAGGTTGCTATTAATTGGAGCAGACTTGGTAGAACAGAAACCTTCTGGTATGTAATTCTGTTAATTGTTATAGTTCTACTGACTGGTTTCTTTATAAAAATATTCAAGGATTACATCTATTCCCTGGTCATTCTCTGGTCACTAACTGGCATCCTGGCCAAACTTTCCGAAGAAATGGCACTGATTAGACTTGCTCCAGTGGCAACAATCTTAGCCATGCTTGCAATTATTTTAATTGCCGTCAAAGAAACCGGGGGCAAAATCAGCTTCAGATAAACTGTATTCTGCTTAACAGAAATAATTATTATTAAAGGTTAAAATCTCTTATGGATACAGATACGGGGTACCCATATTTATTATAAAATATCTATAGGAGATGATTATTATTTTAAATTCAAAAATCAAAAAAGGTTTAACAGTATCTTTAGTATTGGTCTTTCTATTAGCAGGAGCATTATTTACAGGCAATCAGGAAGTTGAGGCCAGTGAATCATTTGGTTTAATTGCCGATCTAATGATGTTAGAAGACCAGAGTCTTTATGGTTTTGATGAAACCGTCGAAAGATTTAGAGAAGAAATCGATGCTGCTGGTTGGGGTATATTAAATTATCACGACATGCAGGAAGTAAAAGCCGGACATGGCTATGACGTAATGAATGTTAAAGTCTTCGATCTCTGTTCTGCTGAATATTCATATAATATTCTAAGATTGGATGATGAAAGAATAGTTTCTCCAATGATGCCATGCAGAATTTCTATCTATGAAAAAAGTGATGGTAATACCTATATTGCCAGAATGAACTCGCCTTTAGTTGCGAGATTCTTTGGTGGTGAGATAAATGAAACCATGCAGATTGCAGCAGCTGAGACTGAAGAAGTAGTTGAAAAATTAATAACTGGCGAAAGAATTCCTGGAAGTTCTGCCTTTGAGTTCTTCGGTGGCCTTGGCTATACACGTTTTGCCGATTCTGCATTGGATAACTCATTTGGTTTTTATCTTGGAAGCAAAGTTAATCTAACCAGAACTATCGGCCTCTCTGCAGAATATCAAAGATATAGCCCTTCAACCCATTCATTAAACGGGCTTGTATTTACAGGAAGTTTTGACCTTGTTCAGACTGATAATGACAACCCGGTCTCATTATCAGCATTATTAGGTTCAGGCTATTATTTCGGCTCAGTCGATAATTACGACTTTGATAGCGGCTTCGGTGCAAAAATTGGTGCTGAAATTAATGTTGAAATCCAGGACCAATTAGATTTTGTCGGTAATGTAAATTATAGAAATCTTGACCTTGATGCAGACAATGGCGAAAGCTATGATCTATCAGGATTTGAGTTCAAAACTGGACTAACTTATACTTTTTAATATAACCTAATCTAAATAATTGAGACCTGAATTGAGCTAAACACCATTAAATCAATTCAGGTCTTTTTTTTATGCCATTATATAGGATCTGAACAGCTGAAAACCAGATAAAACCAACAACCACAATAGCTCCAATCGGATCAGATAACCATGACCTCTCTCCTAAAAGATCATAAAAAGTGATAACTAAGCTTACAAGCACAACAATATCCATTAAAGTCTTGGCCCGATAAAATTTCCACTGATTATCCATAATTAAAGAGTAGGAAGACTTATTTAAATTATAATTTTTATACCAGAAAAAACCATTAACAAACATACCTGCTACACTTATAAAAATACCAGGTATCAGCCAGCCAGGAGGCTGCTGGTTGATTAGCTGATTAATAGCAGAATAAAGAATAATAAATCCACTGATGATCATAACTATGCCCATAATCATTCCAGATAAAAACTCCAGCTTATCCGACTCCTCATTTTGACCGGATACCTCTGCCTGACAGGATTTAATATAAATAACCCAGGCCAAAAACAGCGCCATAAATTCATTGGTCCTCCTTAAAAATATCGCCAGCAGAACCGGAGTCTCACCTAAATAATAGGCAATAAAAGTACTTAAAGGCGCCAGAAAACTAACCATCCAGGCGGCCCTGAGTAATTTCTCTTTTCTCACAGATTCTTTTTTATCTGTCTTCTCCATTAAATCCTTAATGGAAACCATATCTCCTCACCCCGATTTTAAAATCTCAGTAAAATAGAAAAGACAGCAGCAGCTACTAAAGGTACTGTAATCGTATCAAGTCCATCTCTGGAAACAGCCTCAATTACTGTAGCCACTACTGTTATAAAAAATATTTTAATTATAAAATTCATCTCCAGTAAAAATTCTGGCAATATAAGAGTTAAAATAATCAGCGAGAAAAAGCCAGTAAACAGAAACGCCAGACTCCCCTGGAGACTCTTCTTCTTAGAAAATATAAAATTATTATACCTGTCTCTGCCAAAATATTTGCCAATAAAACCAGCAAAGGCATCACCAACTGCCCAGACAACTGTTCCAAAGATAGCTGCCTCAGGCTGAGCTAATACTGCCAGGAATATTACAATTAAAAGCACCTGCATCACAAACAGATACTTCAGTTGTTTATGAAGCTCCCTATTCTCTGCAAATGTAGTATTTCTCCGATCAAAATCTATTAGCTTGAAGCTCAAGTACTGATTTTCTATCTTCAAATATATAAATGCCAGCAGATAAAATCCAATCAAAAATATTAAAATAATATACCAGTTCTCAAATAGATAAACTGCCAGGGCCAGCGAAATACCATAGAAAAAATGATAACTTTTTCTTATAAATTCCTTTGATAGCGAGCCAAATATTTTCAGAAGAATCAGGGCTGAAATAAAGATAAAATAATATATAGCAAGGAGAATAATTGCATTTAATTCGCTGATTAATATATCCATTTCAATCCCTTCCTCTCAGTCTAATAACTTAATTATATCATCTTAACTAGAGAAAGAGAATAGAACTAATTACTATACTAATCAAAGCCATACTCCCGGCAACTAAGAACCCAACTATAAAGGGATTGCCTCCAAGCTCCTTAAGTTCGGTCCAGTCAACCCCCAGGCCAATTCCAGACAGGGCAAGCAAAATCAAAAACCTTGATACTGGAGAAATTATAGAACCTATACCTGCAGGTATTAAACCAAGTGAATTTATAATTATTAAAGCCAGAAAACCTAATATAAAGTTAGGAAAAATTTCTTTTATATTATAGTCTTTTTCTCCAGCCTGGCCAGTATTTTTAGCCAATTGCCTGGTATTATAATAATAACCAATAAGCACTATTACCGGTATCATCAATACATTCCTGGTCAACTTAATCATTGTTGCAACCTGGCCTGCTGCCTCACTAAAGATAAAGCCTGTAGCCACAACCTGAGATGTTGAGCTAATAGCCGTCCCTGCCCAGGCTCCAAAAACTGTATCAGATAAACTTAAAAGCAGCCCTATTATTGGATAAATAAAAATTGCCAGTACCCCAAAGAAAGTCACAATGCAGATACTCATAAATATATCATCATCTTCTGCCTTAATTACCGGGGCAATAGTAATAATTGCAGTATCTCCACAGATCGATAACCCGGCAGCTATCAATAACTTCTGTTTTAAAGTAAGATTATATTTATCTCCTAATTTAAAAGTAAAGACAAAAGCCACCGAGATTATTAAGACAATCAGACCAAGACCAGGCAGGCCAACTTCAGTAAATTGTTGAAAGCTAATCGTTCCACCTAAGAGGATAATTGCTATCTTAAGGAGTCTCTTAAGTCCAAGCTTGATACCAGGACCAAAAACCTGATGATTAACGCCAATAGTATTATTTAATATAATACCGATAATTATTGCAATAAAGACTGCCCCAATAAAATCAGGCAAAAAATATGCAATAAACTGTGATAGTAATGCTATAATTGTTATTAAAACCAGACCTGGAATGTACCTGCGAATATCTGCTATCATAAATATCCTTCCAATAAAATTATTTTCTAATCTTAGAACCGGAATAAGTAAAATGATCCTGGATCATATCAACCTTATTATCTTTTATCTGACCAATAACTGTCTCACAGTTGCCACAGATAAGATTATCACTATCAACTTCCCCATCATAGAGCCTGGTAATTCTATCTTTATAACATCTTAAAACCTTACCCATGCCAATCTTTTTATATTTCATTATTTTCGTCTTACAACGGGCACATTTTATAGTCAGCATTTATACCACCTCGGATATATAATTATATCAGAGTTTCAGCAAGATAGAGAGCCCCGAATACTGGCTCCAGTTCTATCTTTCTAATCGATTTAAACTCAATTGCAGATGCTTCAATCAAAGATTGAATCTTACCTCTGTAAAAATCATTATTGGTTAGGCCACCAGCCAGGGCTATTCTTCTATCTTCAACAGGTAGCTTCTTTGCCAGAGCAATAACTTCAGCCGCTAATTCTTTAGCCCCGGCTTCAACTATTTCCAGGAAGAAAGAATCGCCCTCTTCAGCCTGATTAAGAATCACTGGAGCTAATCCTGCCAGTTCTTTCCTGGGAAGTCTATCCCCCTGATAGATAAAACTGATCAATTGATCCCGATTATGAATTTCTTCATTCAAATTCTCAAATAAAAATCTTAACTTATCCTCTTTACCAGAACGGTCTGCCCTCTTTAAAGCCATTTTAAAACTAGATAAACCAAGCCAGCAGCCACTTCCGGCATCGCCGAGAATAGGCCCCCAGCCTCCTGATCTATAAAAATTATCTTCTTCATCTAAAGCATAAGCTATTGAGCCAGTTCCTGCGATTAAAACAATCCCTGGCTCACCCTGCCAGGCTGATAAAAGTGCAGTCTTGCCATCATCTTCAATAATAATATCATCAAAAACCATTAACTGGCTTAACTCATTTTTTAAAGCCAGTTGCTCTTCCTTTCTTCCACAGCCTGCAACTCCAGCCCCAATCTTGATACCAGCGTTTTCACGATCTTTCCAGAGCAGCACCGGATCTAGAGCCAGTTTACAGGTCTCAGCTATAACTCTGGCAGAACCAGCTGCCCCAAGCTGCTGAAAATTAGCGCCAGTACCATACGCCTGACCGACTATTTTTCTATTTCTAGCTTCCATTACAATGACCCTGGTATTACTTCCTCCAGCATCTATTCCAACTAGATACATAATTAGACCTCCAATATCTTGACTGGTAGCTTACCTCTAGCCTGGCTGTTACCCCCTAAGATATCAGCCAGTGGCCTGGCATGATTGGGACTATAATCATAGGTAGTTAAAACTGGTAAATCCTTTAAAAACTTAAGTTCATAAGGGTTTCTCTGACTCACTATAATTGGTTTTAAACCTGCAGCCAGCATCCTCTGAATAAATTTATGCTGTTCTTTATTCTTTACAATATCTCTAGTTAATACAATTAACTCTAAATCTCTCTTTTCATATATTTTATCCTTAAAAAATTCATTAGTCAAACCTGAAAATTCTTTAACCCTATATCCTTTATTAGAAAGTTCCCGGGCCAGTTGACCTTTCTCACCTTTATCTATATCATCAGGGCTGGTCTCAACCGGGCTGCTAATATCACCAGAACAATTTATCAACCAGAGCTCTTTACTTTTGTCCAGCGGACTCTCAAAAATATTATCCTGGTCCTGTAAAACTGTAATGCCTTTAGCAGAAATATCTCTGGCAATTGAACCACCATTCTCTAGCATATTTAAAAATTCATCACCAGAAAATTCATTCTTTAAATCCCAGGATAATCTGGCCTGTTTCAACTTCAAAACCCTTCTGACAGATTGATCTATTCTAGCTTCAGATAAACGGCCATCATTTACAGCTTTCTCCAGTTCCTTTAATACTGCTAGCTGTTTCTCACGATTATGTGATACCAGTACCTGATCGCTTCCAGCCTGAATTGTCATAACACCGGCAGGTACAGTTCCATAGGTACCAACTATCCCATTCATCTCCATACAATCAGTTATGACCATACCTTCAAAACCAAGCTTATCTCTTAAAATACCTGTTAGAATCTTCCTGGAAAGAGTGGCTGGCAGACCAGCTTCTGATGTTAATTCAGGAAAAGCAATATGGGCAGTCATTATGCTATCAATTCCAGCATTAATTGCTTCTTTAAATGGTTGTAACTCAACTCTATCCAATCTATCATAACCATATTCAATCACTGGCAGGTCATGATGGGAATCAACACTGGTATCACCATGGCCTGGAAAATGCTTGCCACAGGCAACAACACCGCTCTCCTGGAGGCCATTGATATATTCTTTGCCAAATTTACTAACTTCTAGAGGATCAGCACCAAATGAACGGACACCAATCACCGGATTTTCAGGATTATTATTTATATCAAGAACAGGGGCAAGATTCATATTAACCCCGAGATATTTCAACTGTTCTCCTGCACCTTTTGCTGCCCTAAAGGCTTCTTTGTATTCACCAGTTGCTCCAATAGCCATCAGACCTGGCATATGGGTCATCCCATTAACTCTGGTCACAACCCCTCCCTCTTCATCAGCTGAAATTAAAGCAGGGATATTACTGGTTTCCAGAGAAACTCTCTGTATCTCTTTAGAAAGCCTGGAGACCTGTTCAGGACTCTCGATATTTCTTGCAAAATAGATAATCCCGCCAACTTTATATTTGTTAATCATCTCTTCTAATTCAGGTGTTAATTCCTGGCCATCAAAACCGACCATCATTAACTGTCCTAACTTTTCTTTTAATGTCATATCTGCAATTATCTTATCTGGATCCAATTTCTGAAAGTTCATTTTTATAGCCGCCCTCTCTAATTAATAAATTAGATATTTTTCCCTCTCATCTTTGAAAGTTTCAATTCCTTCAGCAAAATCCTCTTTAAGTTCAGCTAAAGCCTTTTTATAATCAAATTCCTGATTCTCTATTAATTTACTCAATAACTTTCTATAGCTATCGGTACCAAGTAATAAGTCTATAAAATACCTATTATCGTCTAATTTAAAGAAATCAAATTCTTCCGGATGGAGTTTAATAATCTCCGCCATCAGAGTTAATCCAACTTCAAGAGAGTCAACTTTATCTGGGTCTGTAATGAATAATTGGATCCCATTACAGTTTTCCCCCTGATGTTTAGAGCTTTTCGGAGAAAAATTTAAAGGCCTATAGCCAACACCAGGTAATTCATAGCCTCTCATCTTTAATGTTAAAACCATACTATTTAACCAGGGAGCTCCGACTATCTGAAATGGCAGGGTTGTTCCCCGACCTTCAGATAAGTTAGTCCCTTCAAATATTGCCGTAACTGGATAAAGCATCGTTGCTTCAGTTGAAGGAA
>Ga0207421_10007650_pt1 | contig 11442 bp, 8 predicted proteins | sample SodLakKL_010_SED_4_FD_187542 | JGI IMG/M metagenome (GOLD analysis project Ga0207421, IMG submission 187542) | Alkaline sediment microbial communities from Lake Tanatar, Kulunda Steppe, Russia - 8KL_010_SED (SPAdes) (version 2) | ecosystem: Environmental > Aquatic > Non-marine Saline and...
TGAACAAATAGCCGCCGGAGAAGTGATCGAGAACCCGGCTTCAGTGGTCAAAGAATTGGTAGAAAATGCCATGGATGCCGGGGCAACAAAGATTGAGGTAACTATCGAAGGCGGGGGGAAGCGTCTGCTCACTGTTACCGATAATGGCTGCGGGATCAACCCTCCCGAGTTACCTTTAGCTTTTCAAAGATTTGCCACCAGCAAACTTACCGCGCTTGATGATTTAGACCACCTTTCCAGCCTGGGCTTCCGGGGAGAGGCTTTACCAAGCATAGCGGCAGTTTCCAGAATTAAGATGACCACCAGGACAAAAGACTCTATTGCAGGAGCGCAGATTACTATAAGCGGTGGGGAACTTGAGAGAGAGGAGGAGGTAGGCTCTCCTCCGGGAACCAGGGTTGAAGTAAGCGATTTATTTTACAACACCCCGGGAAGACTTAAATTTCTGCGCGCCGACAATGTTGAAACAAGCCGGATCAGCACTTTGCTCTCCGAACTGGCCCTGGCTCACCCGGAAGTAGCCTTCACCTTAAAAAGCGGAAAGAAAACTATGTTTAGTTCTTCAGGGGACGGAGTCCTCCTGCATGTAATTGGCGCTCTTTACGGTAAGGACCCGGTAGAAGCGATGCTTGAAGTAAACCGCAAGGATTCAGCTTCAGGCTGCACGCTGAGTGGTTTTATCTCCGCTCCACACCTGACCAGGTCCACAAGGCGCTGGATCACCCTGGTAGTCAATGGCCGCCTGATCAGAAACGCGATGCTTATCAACGCCTTAGAACGCGGATACGGAGATTTACTGCCCAGTCAGCGCCATCCGCTTGTAGTATTAAATCTAAGTATTCCACCTGAGATGATTGACGTCAACGTTCATCCTGCCAAAATCGAAATCCGTTTCCAAAAGCCTGAAATAGTAAAAGGGTTAGTTTATAAAGCGGTTAAACTGTCACTACAGGAAAATAGAAACATCCCTCAATGGCCTGATAGTATTGATAAACCCGGCTACACACCTGCTCAGTATAGCAAAGCCAGTAAGTTAGATCACAGGCAAGACCACTTTGAATCTTTTCCGTCTCAGACAAGGGAGAATTCCCAGAACCGGCATCATACACCGTTGACCGCGCCAGAAGCAAATTTTCGGGAATACTCAATTAAAAGAAGGGGGGAGGAGGGAGAAGATCCGCTCAGGGCAAGTCCCCGGGGATGTTACCTGATCGGTCAGTTTTTGCAAAGTTACCTGGTTGTCCAGGAAAATGAAAAACTCTTATTGATAGATCAGCATGCAGCCCATGAAAGAGTAATTTACAATCAACTCCAAAAGCAAAGCCGGTCAAAAAGCGAGGGAAATATCACCCAGCTGACTTTACCCCTCAACCTTGAACTACCCCCGGCCTGGCGCGACAGGCTGCCTGTTTTACTGCCCCTGCTGCAGGAAACAGGCTTTCAACTCGAACCGGTTAGCGAAGACTGTTATGCTATCAAGGCAGTTCCCTTTATGCTCAGGGAAAATGTCAACAGGACTCAACTATACGATCTACTGGAGCAAATCTTAACAGCCGACCAGGAATCAGCTGACGGTTACCGGGACAAGATCTACAAAACCATTGCCTGTCACCGTTCAATTAAGGCCAAACAAGCCTTGTCCAGAGATGAGATGGAGCAGCTGCTCGAAGAATGGGAGAATACTCCCCTGGCCCGCTACTGTCCACACGGCAGGCCAACGGTGATCAGTTTTGATAAAGCGCAGTTAGATAAAAGTTTTCATCGCAGTGAGGGGAATTAAGCTGCAGGTTTGGAGATGATGCCATGTCCGATTCTAACTCCGATTCAAAAAAGGAAGATAGGAAACCACTGCTTGTTCTGGTCGGTCCGACAGCTGTCGGAAAAACTGCCCTGGCTTTAAAAGTGGCCCGGCGCTTAAAAACCGATATAATCAGCGCTGACTCGGCACAAATCTACTACGAACTTGATATCGGAACCGCAAAACCCTCCCCTGAAGAGCAGAAAATCGCAAAACATCATTTGATCGATCTTGTTTATCCGCACCAGTATTTTAGTGTGGCCGACTATCAAAAGCTTGCCCATAATAAGATAGAACAGCTTTGGGAGGCAGGGAAACTTCCGTTCATGGTCGGGGGAACCGGTTTGTACATCAGTGCAGTGACCAAAAATTACGCTTTTGGACAAAAGGGACCCAGTTCGGATTTGCGGCAGATGTATGAACAACTCGCCGCAGCAGAAGGCCTCGAAAAACTATATGCTCGCTTAAAATCTATCGATCCGGAGGCTGCTTCAAAAATACATCCCAACGACAAAAAACGGATTATCAGGGCTCTTGAAGTTTACACCCTGGAAGGCAAACCAATTTCAAGGCAGGTAACGAACACAGAATCCAGGCAACAAAGCATACCCTATAAAACCCTTATCTTCGGCCTGGATATGGATCGGGAAGCTCTTTACGAAAGAATTGAAAAACGGGTTGAAATGATGTTCAGACATGGTTTCCCCGAGGAAGTGCGCAGCCTAGCCAGGCAGGGTTACAGCGCAAACGACCCTGGAATGAAGGTGCTCGGTTACCGGCAGCTGCTTGCATACTTAGAAGGGAAAATGGGGTTTGAAGAAGCAAAAGAAGAAATAAAGAAACAGACCCGCAATTTAGCCAAGCGTCAGTTAACCTGGTTTCGCCGCGACAAAGCTATAGAATGGATAGATATCACAGAAATTAAGGATTTTAATAATTTAACAGAAAATATTTGCTTTAAAGTGAAGGACATTGCCCCTTAGCGGGCGAATAATAAACAATGTAAGAACTAGATATAAAATAGGAAGGAGCCCGACATATGAAAAGCGCGTTCAATTTGCAAGACACTTTTCTAAACCAGATCCGTAAAGAAAACATGTTAAGCACAGTATTTTTAGTAAATGGCTATCAAATCAAGGGGGCTGTCCGGAGCTTTGATAACTTCACACTGCTGCTCGAAGTAGAAGGAAAGCAGCAGCTTGTTTATAAGCATGCGGTCTCAACAATTATCCCGATACGCAATGTCAGCCTGCGATCAACGGAGGGAGAAATAGAGGAAGGCGAGGCTGCAAACGCTGAATAGTGATAATTTGTAAGCTTGAATAACTGTTAAGTTTTAACTATTTCTGTTTGATTATTTATAGTTCTGATTGTCTTCTAATCCAGATGTAATCAAGATAAGGCACTGCTATTAAGTGCCTTATCTTACAGTACTTCATCAGATTTCTTACTATACTTTCAATCTAGAGAGTGAGGTTTTTCATACTGATTCTGGAAAATGCAATTCTGGTTGGGCTCGACACCAATCAACCCGGTGAAGATATTGAACGTTCAATGGAAGAATTAACTCTACTCACTGATACTGCAGGAGCAAAAGTCCTGGATAAGGTCATCCAAAAAAGAAGTGCTCCTGATCGTGCTTACTATATAGGAAGAGGAAAAACCGAAGAAATTGCCAGATTAGCCGAACTGCATGAAGCTGATATGGTCATTTTTAATGATGAGCTTTCTCCATCCCAAATCCGCAACCTTGATCAGGTTATCGATGCTAAAGTGATCGACCGCACTGCCCTGATTTTGGATATTTTTGCACGCCGGGCGCTTTCCAAGGAGGGTAAATTGCAGGTAGAGCTGGCCCAGATGAATTATCTCTTACCAAGGTTGATTGGGCTGGGTAACCAGTTGTCGCGCCTGGGTGGTGGAATTGGAACGAGGGGACCGGGGGAAACCCAGCTGGAAGTGGACAGACGAGTCATCCGGCGCCGAATCAGTGATCTAAATAAGGAAATTAAGGCTTTGCGAAAACACAGGGCACTGCACAGAGAACGCCGTGAACGCAACCGCTGCAGTGTAATAAGCCTGGTCGGCTATACCAATGCGGGCAAATCAACCCTGCTTAATGCTTTGACCGGCGCTGATCTATACACCGAAGATAAATTATTTGCTACTTTAGACCCTACCGTCCGCCGCGGCAACATCAATGGAAATACCGAGGTTTTATTTACAGATACCGTTGGATTTATTGAAAAACTGCCCAGGCAACTTATTGCCGCATTTCAGGCTACCCTGGAAGAGCTGCTTGCTGCCGATCTTTTGCTCCATGTGGTCGATTTAAGCCACCCCGACTATTTGAACCAGATAAAAGTGGTCCGTGATCACCTTTCTGCCATTGACGAGGAACATCACCGGCGCGAAATGCTGGTTTTTAATAAGATTGATCTTGTCGAAGAAAGCTCAGAAAGATCATTTCTGGTTCGTGAATTTCCGGAAGCAGCTTTTATTTCCGCAGCTACAGGGGAAGGTCTGCCTGAATTACGAAATTCCATCGCCGCATTTGTTCATAAACAGCAATGGAATATAAAAATCTATCTGCCCTACAGTGAAGGCAAACTCTATGCTGAATTACAGGAACATGGTAATGTGCAAAGTATCGAGTCAAAACCTGAACACATTGAAATAGTAGCAGCTGTTGATTCAAAACTAGCTGCCAAACTCGAGCCCTTTACCAGCTCGCCTAACAATCAATCCGGGTAACCCTTAGTCTTGATAACCCGGTTTGTTTACATCCTGCGAAACAGGCCGATTATTTTACCGAGAATATCAATTTCACTGATCCGAATCGGTTCGTATGAATCATTCTCGGGCTGCAGGAGGTAACCATCTTTCTCATAGTAGAGGCGTTTTACTGTCGCCTCATCGCCCATCAAAACAGCAACAATTTCACCATTCTCGGCAGACTGCTGCTGCCTGACTATGACATAATCACCATCACTGATACCGGCTCCGATCATGCTTTCCCCGGAAACCTTCAGTACAAAGCAACCCCCATCGGCTGAAATTGCTGTAGGCACCGGAAAATAACCTTCCCTGTTTTCTTCAGCAAGGATTGGCTGTCCGGCAGTAATTCTCCCTACCAGGGGTGCAAAAGTGCACTTTTGTTCAGATTCAGCCAGGATATCGCCCTCGGTACTCTTCAAAAGTTTAATAGCCCTCGGCTTCGTTTTCATCCTCGTAATATAACCTTTACTTTCCAGGGTATCAAGGTGACCATGCACGGTGGCCGTAGAACTAATCCCCAGGGCTTTACAGATTTCTCGAACCGAAGGAGGATAGTTCCAGAGGGAAACTTCTTGTTCAATAAACTCCATGATCCTTTTTTGCTTATCAGTGAGAGTCTCCAAACAATCACCCTTTCGATTTAGAATTCTGCACCAATTATAGCACTATATAATTTAAGCGGCAAACTATTGTTTGCTCAATTTTAATATGCTTAACCTATAACCTTAGCTATTGCCATTCACTTTGAGTAATTTGTTAAGACCATTTAGATAAGCTTTTACACTGGCTTCAATAATATCAGTGCTTGAGCCGCGGCCGGTGATAGTTCTATCCTGGTATGACATATTGACCTGGACTTCACCAAGCGCATCACGACCCTGGGTGACCGCATTGATCATATATTTTTCAAGTCCGATATTCAAGCCGGTTATCTTGTTAATAGCATTGTAAGCAGCATCAATCGGCCCTGAGCCAACTGCAACTTCTTCAATTATGCTCTCATCCTGTTTGATCAGGCGAATAACAGCTGCGGGAACACTCTTGGAGCCACTGACCGTCTGCAAATAATCAAGCCTGTATCGTGGTTCGGTAGCAGATAGGTGATCAAGAACAAGAGCTTCGAGGTCTTCCGGATAGACTTCTTTCTTTTTGTCAGCCAGGCTGACAAAATGATTATAAATGATCTCGAGCTGTTGATTGTTAAGCGAGAACCCCAGCTTATTGAGCTGATCAAGAACGGCATGCCTTCCCGAACGGGCGGTAAGGCACATTTGGGCTGCCGAACCACCAATCAAATCTGCATCAATAATTTCGTAAGTTTCCCTGTTTTTCAATATCCCATCCTGGTGAATTCCTGAGGAGTGCGAAAATGCATTAAGACCGACTACTGCTTTACTGGAAGGAACCGCAATGCCGGTCAACTTGCTGACCAGGCGGCTGGTTCGATAGATCTCGGAAAAGTTTAAATTAGTATAGTAAGAAAAGTAATTCTGCCTGATCCGTAGTGCAACTGCTATTTCCTCTAAAGAAGCATTGCCGGCACGTTCACCAATACCATTAATATTACACTCTACCTGACGCGCTCCATTCTTAATAGCTTCCAGGGAATTTGCCACGGCCAGTCCGAGATCATTATGACAGTGCACACTAAGCATTGCCTTGTCCAAACCGGGGACATTTTCCTTTAAACGACGGATCATCGCTCCAAACTCTTCTGGGACAGCATATCCTACGGTATCAGGGATATTAATGACTGAAGCTCCTGCCTTGATTACTGCTTCAATCAACTCATATAAAAATTCTTCAGATGCCCGGGTGGCATCCTCCGGTGAATACTCAATATTGTCTGTAAACCGTCGAGCATATTTAACGGCTTCAACACCCTGCTCCAAAATTTGGTGCGGTTCCTTTTTAAGCTTAGCCTTCATATGAATATCAGAAGCACCAAGGAACACATGGAGGCGAGGCTTTTCAGCATCTTTTATGGCATCCCACGCAATATCAATATCACCCTGAAGAGCCCTGGCCAGTGCGCATATCGTCGGTCCTTTAATCTCTCTGGCAATAGATCGAACAGCATTAGTTTCGCCGGGTGAGGACACCGGAAAACCGGCTTCAATAATATCTGCCCCCAGTCGAGCTAACTGGCGGGCCACCTCTACCTTTTCATCATAATTAAGGCGGGCTCCGGGGGTTTGTTCACCATCACGCAAGGTGCTGTCAAATAAATAGATTCTTTCCGACCCAACTGCCTGTTCAACTTTTGTATTCAACCCAATCTCCTCCTATGCAATCCAATTTATAATCTTATAATAAAAAAACTTCCGCCAAGAGACGAAAGTAATTTTCGAGGTACCACTCTTCTTGGTGGCATAACGACTACCACCCACTCATTAAAATAACGGAAGAACCCGGCCAATCCTATTTTTGCTTATTTGAACGCAATTTCGGTTGGAAGCTTACGGATGAGTTCACAAACTTCATCATTACCGCATTTCACCTCACTGCGGCTCTCTGCAAATGACTCTGCCTGTTACTGGTTCCGATCATAGCCTTTATCTATTTAACTAAGCAATAGCTTATCTAATAATGTATGAGTTGTCAAGTAAAATAACGGATAAGTTTACGGTATCGAATAACATACCGTTTTTGCTTGACAAGGGGCCCGTGATCCTTCAGAATATAGATATAATTCCGTAATCATTTTCCTATCCCCTGTATCATTTAAGAGTTCCGGATGGGTGGTGACTAATAATTACCCGCCAAAGATTACCATCAGCATTAAATAATTATGAGCAGCATTCAATTTTAAGGCAGCCCAATCCTAAAGCACCAACAGGATTGCGTAATCTCTGCATTATAAATTTGATGCTAAAAGCCGGACTGCGGGTAAGTGAAGTAATCAATCTTTTGGACAGTGATCTGGACTGGGAAGCTGGTAAAATTTTTGTTAAAGAAAGCGGAGCAGCCAGCGGCCGCACCCTATGGCTTGAGAAAGCTGATTTGGATTTGCTAAAAAAATGGTTCAACGTAAAACCTGCTGGCAGAGGATACTTTTTTACAACCCTAAAGGGCAATCAACTTAAAGATCGCTACTTAAGAGAAATGGTTAAACGTATGGCTCGTAAAGCCGGAATTGATAAAGATGTATATCCGCATTTATTACGCTATACATTTGCAGTCAACCTGATGAGGGAAACTAAAAATCTTGAACTACTTCAAAAAGCGCTTGGCCATCGTGATCCTTCAGCAACTCAAACTTATGTTAAACAGCTCTTTGAGGAATTAAAAGATCCATATTATGGAATTGAGGGAGGGGTCCGCAGCGGCATTCCTGTATATAGTAATTTAAGCGACGCTCAGAAAAATATGAAAAAGCAGAAAAACTCTCAACCGAACGATGGTTATCAGTTAAGCAGCAGTCATAATAGTGACAGTCAGCAATTGGGTAAAGCAAATGAAAAAGGTGAGTCTAAGGAAACGAAAGAAAGAGGGAGGCAGAACCAGGAACAAGACAAGGGAACGGTAAGTGAAATGGTAAATGATAGGGATTCAGAAAGACAAGAACAATTAAGTTTAAATACTGAGTGGTCAGCAAAAAATAACGTTAAACCAAACCAACCGGACAAACCGGGGATAACGCTTGAAAATAAAGAAAAGCCGGACAGAAAAAAAATACCACCATTGAAATGCAGCAGCTGTAATTATATTCTTCGCTACCAGGAGAACTGCCCTAAATGCGGCACATCTTTTGAGCTTATATTAAAACATTGGAGGGTAAACATATGAAAGAAAATACAAGGGGGGGGCAAAGAAGGACAGGATAAGTGTGGCACATAAATGGATCGATAACTTCCGATAATACATCTTATGTTAACTAAAGTATAAAAAGCTTTTTAATGCATATTTAACTGCCTTCCAGCAACCGACACAGCAACCGACCCGAGTCAACCTGAACTTACCTAACCAACCTGTTCTTATAACGCAACCGGAGGTTCCTTTAAGGTCTTGTATGCCCTGCAAGGTAATTATAGTATACCTTTGTCTTTTCAAAGGCCTCTCAGGGCTTCTCAGTGGCTCTTAAATATCTATCATTATTACTGCTTACCCGGACAAAGCGCATTTTAAGAATCATTGCTTCCCTACGTATCTTTTCGTAAGCACATAATAACTGAGCACATAATACTCTGCTTTTGTCTATACTGCGCTAAAGTCTACTCAAAAACCGTTTATATTTTTGTTTGTAGTTCTTGACTACTGTTTAATATTTGTCTTTCTTGGTATAATACAAGCGAGACTATTTATTTTTAACAAAGAAATGCTCATGCGGAGGTAATGTCAGCTTGCGAAATAAATTCACAACAATTGCGATCATCCTTTTTCTGATCACCGCCTCCTCCCTTCTCTTCTCCTCCTGTCAAAATATTACAGTTAATGAAGACCTTGATCAGGCCCCGGAAAATGAAGAAGCAATCGAACAAAATAGCAAAAATAACCATGATGGAGTTTCAGGGGAAGAAATAGAGGAAAAAATAAATAAGGGTGCCGGACCGGAAGAAGACCCTGTTTTAATACCGGAAATGCTCTCAATCGGTATTTATAGCGGTCAGGGCGTTTGGGATAAAAGCGTGGAAGCGATCAAAAATTTTCTCGATGCATACTCAATCGAGTGGAAAGTTTTTGATGAAAAAGATGCAGTTAACCTCGATTTAAAAGATCATTTCGATTTACTCTGGTTTCCGGGCGGTTTTGCTGCAGAATATAAGAACTATATAGCCGACCATTCTGGAATCATTGACTTTGTAAAAGAAGGCGGTTCTTTTGTTGGCAGCTGCGCCGGAGCTTATTACGCGGCTGATATTCTGCGCTGGGATGGCACGGACTACGAATACCCCCTCCGCTTATTTGACGGTAAAGCAACCGGTCCGCTGTACGGGCAGATTGCTTGGGGTGAAATTGGAACCATGACCCTTGAAACTGAACATCCCGCTAACCGGGGTTTTAACACTGAAGTGGATATGTACTATTTTGACGGACCCTATTTCGATGCTTACGAAGAAGATGCAATAGTTGTTCTGGCTCGTTATAAAAATAATCAGGAGCCGGCTGTGATCGCCGGTTCCAGCGGTGATGGTAAATATCTCTTATTGGGGCCCCATCCTGAAATTGGAGGTTATACCGCACAAGATCAGGATTTCAACCTAGATGGTCAGGAAGGCGCAAAATGGCCCTGGCTTTATGCTGCCCTGGAATGGTTTGCCGGGTGGGAATAAACAAAACCTGTGTTATAATTGGATGAAACAATTATTGAGGATGGTGAACAACAGTGCGTCGCATTTATTTCATATGCTTGGCCTTAGGCTTAACTGCCTTGTTTTTTTCGTTCGGGATGAGAACAGGAGATGCCTATCCTCCGGAGGCTTTATTAGACAGCTTAATTGCAAATGTCACAGGCGATCATGAAACTGGAAGCCAAACATCTGAAGAAGAATCTGCTGAAGAAGGTGCGGAAGAGACCGATCCAGAAACCGAAGAAGATCCGGACACGGAAGAGGATCCGGAACCGGAATTTGCCACGGTCAATATGCTTGTTGCCGGGGACATTACTGCCCACATCCCCCAAATTCAGCAGGCTAAAATCGGTGAAGATGAATACGATTTTACATCCAGCTTTGAAATCATTGCCCCTTATCTAGAGGATGCTGATATCGCAGTCGGAGATCTTGAAACCTCGCAGGCGGGCCCAGATTTGTCTTTCTGGGGATATACAGGTTATACCGGTTACCCGTTGTTCAATGCTCCTCAGGAACTTTCAAAAGCCCTTGCTGAAGCGGGCTTTGATGCCTTCACCATCGCTAACAATCATACTCTTGACCGGGGTTACGAAGGCTTAATGGAAACCCTCTCTCATGTCCGAGGTTTAGGAGTGAAGACTTTTGGCGCCTATAAAAGTCCGGAAGAGCGCAACAACCCACTTATTATAGAGCGTGATGGTCTGGAAATTGCATTTATCGGTTATACTTATGGATTGAATGGCATACCGGTTCCCGAAGGCCATGAATATTGTGTCAACCTGGCCCCAGATTTTAACGATATAACCCCGCTTATCGAAGATATTGAAACCGCCCGGGCCAATGGCGCTGATTTAGTTGCGGTTTTCCCCCACTGGGGTGAGATGTATGTTTCAGAACCTCAACCCCAGCGCCTGCGAGAAGTTGCTTCTGAAATGGCTGAAGCCGGAGCGGACTTAATTATGGGCAGCCACCCTCATACTATTCAGCCCATTGAATGGTTTTTTAATGAGGATGAGGATGGTCAAGAAAGGGCTACACTTGCCGTTTATTCTTTTGGCAATTTTATCTCTAATCAGCACTACCCCCACAACCCCACTCCTTTTGTTGAATACGGTCTTTTACTGGATGTGGATTTAACAAAAAATATGGAAACAGGCGAGGCCTGGATTAGTGGTGTTGATTATGAAATAACCTGGGTACATCGCGATTGGCGTCACCGCATCCTCCCTCTTTCTGATGTTTTTGATGAATCACCGCAAGATTACAACCTTAGCGAAACCAAGGTGGAAGAACTGCAAACATGGTATCAAAACAATGTAGAAGTTGTCGAAAAATACGGCCATCCTGAAGATAAGGCCAGGGCGTTGGATATTGCTGAAAAACTTTATCATCAAGCATACAGTGATTAACAGTAAGGAGGAAGCAATAATTGAAAATTGGAATTTTTACAGACAGTTTTCGACCTTACACCAGTGGAGTAGTTAGATCAATAGAGCTTTTTTCCCGGGAATTCAGTGAACGGGGTCATGAGATCTATATTTTCGGGCCCGACTACCCTCTTTTAAATCCTCA
>Ga0207421_10007651_pt1 | contig 11442 bp, 14 predicted proteins | sample SodLakKL_010_SED_4_FD_187542 | JGI IMG/M metagenome (GOLD analysis project Ga0207421, IMG submission 187542) | Alkaline sediment microbial communities from Lake Tanatar, Kulunda Steppe, Russia - 8KL_010_SED (SPAdes) (version 2) | ecosystem: Environmental > Aquatic > Non-marine Saline and...
TGGGAAGCTGTCTGATTCAGTCTTTGTTGCCATGAGTCTTGCGGAGAGACTGCTCCGCCTATACCACCTAGCAACGACGCAAGACCAGGATTAGGTTCTGTGCCTCCCATCTTATCACCCATGCCACTAAGCCATCCACTCAAGTTCTCAAACATAGTACCTCCTTAAAATAAGCCTCCAACTCCTCCAAGAAATCCGCCCACTACTGCACCAGGCGCGCCTCCTACTGATGCCCCTATAGACGCTCCGCCCAGAGCTCCACCCAGAACACTTTGTCCAGTACTAGGCTGATCCGCTCCGCCGCCTACAGCAGTCGCTCCAGCAATCCCTGCCATCACATTACTTCCTTTCTGAAGCTGCTCCAGGGGCCATTTCATAAACTTAACTTGATACTCATTATCCTGATCCACGAACTCCCTGTTAGCTACTAACATCACTCGCCTAGCCTCAACACTCATCTGGGCTAGTTGTTGCTTGGCTTGTAACTTCTGCACCATCAAAGTACTAGCAATGATCTGCCTCCCAATCACAAAGGCAGAACTATTCACTGCATTAATATCCCTCATCCCCGCATCAAACTTAGCTAGAGTATTCTCTATCTCATTGTTCGACTCCATGCTATTGATAAACACATCTAAGTTATCAACAGCATTAGCCATCTCCACGAGGTGAGGAGTGGGGTTGTAGGGAGAGAGATCTATAAATGGGTTGCCAGATATAGCATCATTAATAGCATCATCCACTGGAGTGACTATATTCATATCCCCGTGGCTACTCTCTCCAGCCCCATACAAAAGCTGAGCATGCACCTCTTTTAGATATGTTGGATAGTCTACCCTTCCAGACCCTCCTCCCCCGCCGCTGCTGCTGCTTCCCTTTCCACCACCGCAGTAAGCTACTGGCCCACTATACTCAAAGTGGTCCTCCTCCACCACTTCCATACTATCCATATTTATGACTACTCGAGTATAGACTTTCATTCAACCCTCCCTTCCGAGTATAACTCTTCTCGGGTGAAATAAGATATAACTGCGGCGTGATAGTTATCATCCGCTGCCTTATAGACTCTATAAGGTATCCTCCCGCACTCGATCATCCCTGCCTTGCGAATCATCTTAAGAGCGGAGGTAAGCCACTCCGGCGTAACTCCGATTAAGACATGGAACATATACTCTCCGTCCGCGTCCTCAGCCAACAGCAGCCTCTTCATAATCTCCCTAAAGTATTCCTGAGAATCTCCCCATACAGAGGAGAAGAAACAAAAGTGCCCTACTGCGGATTTATGCTCTATATCGGTCAACCAGAATACTCCTGCCAACTCTCCATCATCGTCCAGGACTTTATGGAAGTGTACTCCCGGCCCTTTAATGAAAGACAGAAAATCATACTTTGACTTTACGCCTCCGTCATAGAATACCGTCTCAGCAGTGCCTTCCCACACCATACACTCATACAGCTCCATAAGCTCCGAGTCCTTCATACTAGGAACTCCATCAAAAAGCATATAAGGAACTATCATCATCCTATCAGCGCCCATATCAGCCTCCGGTAATATCTAACGAAACTAACCTAAAGCTAATGTCAGCCCCTAATTCTTTTGCAATGGCTAACGCCTTATCATCATTGCTTAGCCCGGTAATAGTATGACAATTAGCCCCCTTAGCATACTTAATTAAGGTATCATGAACTTCCCTTATAGTCTCTTCACTCCCCTCATTATACTCGACTATGGAGAATAGATAAAGAGACCTATTCTTGGTGCATGAATCAGTATATATGGAAGCCAGCACTATATAATAAAGTCTTAGCATCCCATCTTCCTCAAGCCTTTCATAAGACACCCACGCATCCATAGCCCCAGAAAGCAATGCTTCCAGTATATTAGACTCCCTTCTCACATGCTTACCTGCTGGGGGTAGGGATAGATCATTCCTAATCCCGTCTCTTATAATAGGCCAGAACATAGCTGTCTGATCACAAGTCAATCTTGCTATCATGATTCCCTCGGTCGGTAATATCCTCTCATCCCACGGAGATCACTCATCTTCCATCTTAGGAGAATATGGTTAGGGTAAACTCCCTCTCGGCTATCCAAGTCTCTCACCACAATAATGAAGGACTGTCCAGACACTATAGGAGTCGACACTCCTACATCATTAAGAGGGACTGTCTTGACTTCCTGAAAAGATCCATTGACAGGGACTTGAACCATCACTTCTTCCCCTTGATCAGACTCCACAGTATAGACCGTCTTCAAACTATTATACCCAAAGTCGAAGGGCCCTACTGCCAGAGCAAAGCCGTCAACTGCTTCTTCCCACCCAACGAAATAGGATTGACTATAATAGTTAGCCACTCCTAACGGGGCTTGATGGCATCGAGTCAGCCCCCACTTAGTCATGATTAGGGATCTATTAGTATCGGCGATATAGACACGATCGTTGGCTGAGTCATAAGAAACAACTATCTCCTCCGTCACCATTGATTCTAATGATTCCCTATAACCCAGCTTCTCAGCCCCATCCTGACTAATCCTCCATAAGGCCTTGTCCTTATCCACGACTACCTGCCACTCCTCCCCTCCATCTGCAGCGACAGGATTAGCCATCTTAATCTTGGCTATTTCTTTAACTCCGAATGTAGGAGCAGGAGCCTGTACGGGGACTAAGAAAGCAACTCCCTCACTACCATAAACAGCCACTAAATCCCCAAGCCTGCGCACTCTCCACACATCACCACAGAACTTCATAGGCCTAAACCCAGCCTCGTTCTTCCAGTCCGGCTCCATAGTAACATCACCGATATTACTGTGGGCTATGAACGTCTCGTCACAGCCATGCCAGGAGTCCAATATCCCACCTAGGATTAGCTGCCCTTTGAAGTTACAACAAGTACGGGATTTGGGTATCTTATTCGTCGGCTCTAGGTCATCCCCTATACCATCAAGAACACCGAAGGTACCTGTTAGCACACGGTAAGTGTCGAATGTAGCCAAGTCAGGAATATCCTGCATGGTGAAGGAAGGAAAGGTAATGTCCCTGATATAGGCACTATCTGTCCCATCCCAAGACTCCAGCATCCCTGTAGTTTCACTCATCTTCTCAATGGTAAGCATCTTCCCATTGCTGCCCCGAAGCCATGGAAAGGGCCAGTTGATAGAGTATTCATGAAGTAGTGTGATCTCGGAATAAGGGGCGAGGCCAGTCTCTGTGCATTCTAGATTATAGGCCTCTTCCACTGCCGGAGCTAAGTACCCACTATGCCTTTTTAACCCGGCGTGCAGGGCCTTTTCGTCTAGTTTGAACTGAAACTCCTGGCTCATCTCGCTCCACCTTTTGCATAAGTTCATTAACCACATCAGGGAGAATGGCCATTGCTATCCATACCCCTTTAGCCCCGATACAGTCAGTAGTGACTATGATCTTGGAGGTCTTCTTCACAACCATCTCAGTCACAAGCTCACCACTACCCTTCATCGTGGTGATAGTTTCTGAGTGCCCAGAGCCATCCCTATCCTCGACCCTTAAAGAAGACGCCACGCTCCTAGTATTCTCAGGCAAACAGTCAGTAACTACTGCCCCTCCAACAAGCGTCCCTGTCACGCCTGCTAGCCCCCTGAAAACCATTCCATCCTCAGTCACTTCGTCTTTGTACTGACTGATAATCACCGGAGACACATAATGCCTGCTTGATCCCCTCTTAGACATATCATCCCCTCATCTGGTCAGTTTTAGCCGCTTGATCCATCGCTAGATCCATATCCAGCTTGGTTAGCTGCTCAGTAATAAACATGGATAGGTCCTGCGCCCCTTGCCTATTCCTATAAGACCTTTCCAGCTCCCTCATGGCGGCTTTTACAAGAATATCTGGGTGCGAGACTGTCCAAAAGTTCTCGTCCTCATTTTCAGAAAGGGCAGGGGAATAGAACATCCCATGCACTTCAATCACGGCCTTAAGTTCAGTAGGCGGGGCTATGGCTATTCCTCGATAGTCACTCTCAAGTACCACAGCACTGTCCTGGATAAAGACCTCATCAGCCGCAGAGAAAGAACTCATCTTTGGCACTTGTCTTGTGTTGACAGGAGCATAAAAACGAGGCAAGCCAACGGACGAAAGGGATCCTTGCAGCAGCCCCCTCAAATCAGCCGAAGGTAGGTAGGTAAGCTTCCGAAACTTATCTCCTTCAGACAACTGCACGATCTCAATAGTTCTGCAGTCTGGCAGACTGACAAAATACTCACCAGCCTCCACTACTGCATATCTAACACCAGGCCCACCTAGGGTCTGGAACACCTCCACGTCCAGTTCCCTGACAGCCGCATTGATGTAGTAATCAGCTCCTTTATCCTCATACGCAGTGGTATCCACCACCAAGTCATGCCTGCCACTCTGTTCAATGAACTGCTTTCGGATTCCCAAGAGATCCATAATCCCTCACCTTTGAACAAAATTTGGTCAAAGGGGCCGGTTGCCCAGCCCCTTCGATTTAGGGTTTACAGAGTGTTATCCTTGCCAACGCCGTACAGAACACCCATCGTCTCAGGGTGGTGATACTCAAGGCCGAGCTCAGTCAGATACTCTTCCTTGGTTCCATCGACCCTATTATGGCCGGTGTTCTGCTTCTCGCCCTCAGCATAGAAGTTCGTATCATCAATGATACGCTGCTTCAAGTTAGTGGGCTTGAACAGCATAATCGCATGACGCATAGTCTCTTCATGGTTGAAGAGAGGGTGCTGCTTCAGTGCGATATCTCCAAAGGGAGTCGTCCAGGTATTGACCTTCAAGCCATAGCTCGTGGTCGTCGGCTGGAGCTGGAGCTGCCCGCTGCTCTTGGCCAGATTATTAATCCCCAGCAGCGCGCCTGAGCCACAGAAAGCCAGCATACCATCAAGACCTGATCCCCACCGAGAGATCTGCTCGAAGAAGTTATCAAGCCACGCCTCGCCGCCGACAGTCCATGCATCACCACTGTAATCAGTGTTCAGCCGGTAGTCATCCACATTCGCCGGAGCGCCAGATCGAACTGCCGGGATCAGCCCCATAGTGGTACGCTCGGGAAAGCCATTAGCCCCGGTCTTCTCCGTCCGGATAGAGAAGAGCAGTGAAAGCTCCATCTCGATCGAGTGCATTTCCAGAGCCTCCCGCTTGGCCTTCTGGTATGCATCTCCAGTGCGGAGACGAGTCTTGCGGGCAGTACGGGTGATGCTCAGAGGAGTCCGCCAGATCTGGGTGAGGTTGTAAAACTTCACCGGATCAAGAGCGATAGACTCCGGCATCTCCGCGCCTTCCGAGTTCACGTTACCGATCAACAGAATCCGGTCAGCGTCTGAGATATCATTGGTAGATGAGTTGTCATCATCTTCCAGAAGCCGCACCGACAAGAAGCTATTAGCCCCATTCAGTTGCCGGCTGGTAACCTTGGCAACGCAGTCCAAGGTAGAGTCCGCTTTCTTGCGGAAGAGAATCTCATGCCCGGCACGAAACTTCTGCGCGTCCTTCTCAGCCATCTTGACGTACAGAGTATCTCCATCACTGCCGTTGCCGGTGTAGGCCGTGCCAAGAGCTGCATCATCGTAGACGTCGGTGACGTCCACGCCTACACTTGCCAGAGACTGAGTCCACCAGTTAAATTCCGGATCATCAGTCTTTTCCTTCCCCATCTTGGCCAGCATAGCCGTGAGGGGAGCTTGTCCATTGGGGTAGAGATACAGGATCATATCGCGCCAGTTCTTCGGACGCATATCAGTTCCCCAGTTCTCCGTCCCTCTCATACCAAGAAAATAAGCCATTGTTTCCTCCTATACAGATTGAAAGTTAGTTAATATTAAGTGGTGGTCTCGGCCAGCGCGTGCCAGGAGAACCCATCCGAGTACAGAACCACCCTATCCCCAGCTGCAGTGAGAGTATAATCACCCTCAAAGTTGCTATCGTCGCCCTGGCTGGTCACTACTACATCACCAGCATCACCATCCCCATCATTAGCAATAGCCGTAGCCAGGATAGAGTAAATCCGACCTGTAGCATCGACTACATTAGGCAGGTTTATGGTGATAGTACCACCATCCGAAGCATCCTCGATATCATTAGTTACTCGGACAACATAATCTCTTACCGACAGATCAACGCTCATATCGTCCGTGTCTGGAGCGTCGACAAACTTTACTTTGTTCTGAACAGTATCCTGCTCAATGAATCTTTTTTCAAGCATGATATTCCTCCCATGAAATTAAGTGTCTACTACCGACAGCATATCTGCTATCTCCTTTTCCTGTCCGGCAAGCTTGGCTTTCGTGCTGCCTTTGCCTCCCTTGCCGCTCTTGGCAAAGCCTGGATTCTTACTCTTAGCCTTGCCCTCAGCTTTCTGCTTCAACTTCAGCCGCTTGCGCGCTTCTTTCGAGGTCTCTTCCAAGACCTGCTGCATCGACCAGTTGGGGTTGTCCTTCATGATCCGCTCAGACACCTTCCCCACAAAGGCGCGGTGCTTCTTCAACTCTGGATTTTCGGAGTAGAAATTACTCACCGTCTCCTGGAGCTGTACCTGCTGAGCCACATTATTCTTGATCACTCCAGGGATGCCTTGATAGACGTGCTGGATGGCGGTCTGCACGGCGCTATTCAGGGTCTTATTCAATCCCTCGGCTGAGTTCAACACCTTATCCAGATCATCATCTGAGGCGATAAACTGTTGGTCTTCATACTGGGGAGGACCCTGTTCCGGATGAGGCTCCTCGCCAGGCTTCGGAGTGTTCAGCTCGGTCAGCTCTTCCAGTCGAGTCTGGAGTTCCTGGATAGTTTGATGAAGCTGATTGACGTCAGGAGAAGATTCCTCTTCTTCCGCTTCTTCATCTTCATCGTCTCCTTCAGGCTCGTCCTCTAGGTCTTCCTCTCCGCCTTCTTCTCCGAACCCTTCAAAGTCATCACCAGGATCTTCCTCACCATCACAGAGAGCCATAGCGCCGGAGTAGTAGAAATACTCCTCCTCAGTTGTTTCACCCGTCTTCATATCAATCACGACTTTGGTGTAGATCTTCCGCTGTTCCATCTTTTCCTCCTCTTTGGCCAAATTTTGGTTAAAGTTCCCCATCATTATCACTTGCTCCCGCCTCTTCCAAGTTGTCTATGTCCTTCTTCATCTCCAACAGCATTTGAGGCAGTCGCATACAATAGGCTATGGCTTCCCTCCTCCCTTGTATAAGCTTAAGCTCTTCCAGGGTCGTACATCCGTCATAATGTGCTCCTACTTGCTCATTCCAGATTTTCATCTCTCTGAGCATATCTTCCCAGATAGTCCCTTCCATAAATCTCTTAAGTCCCTCAGCCGTAGACTTAATAACTACCTCTTTGGTATCTTCCATCACATCCTCCTTAAGTTCCCTGCCTCAGCCTCTTGTCGGACAGTCTCATCATCCATTATGGATGCCTGCCCACCACCATCACCCCTTTCAAAGTCTGACATATTCCTTGCTCCCAATCCCTGAGCAATAAACTTAAACATCTTAAGCGTATCAATACCTTGAGCGGCCTCTTCATTCTGCAACACCATATTATAAAGCTGCAGCCAGCTCTCATTAAAGTTCCCTCCAGGAACCGTGCCGTCCTTGACGTGGACATCATAGTCTACTGCAATAGTAGCTGGAGACACAGAGATAGAGTCAATATCCTGTCCTTCTTCTCCTTTCTTAAACTTGGCTAGTTCCTTCTGATAATCCCCAGTTACCCTCATCATAGTTTCTTCAGTCATCAACTGCTGCGCATGACTAGCAAAGAACTCCCCTATGTCCTGAAGACACTGCACTCCAATGACCCTAGCAATCCTTTCCAGTCTAGATACGGCCGATCCTCTTGTCCCCTGGAACTCTGCCTTAGTCAGTCTCTCAGGCCCTCCCTGCCTCATCATACCAGCCATAGAATCATCCACTGCCGAGACCCTATCCATCGCATTAATAAGGACTCCAATATCACCTATGTGCTGCTGAGTCACGTCCTGGACTCTCAGCTGCTGCACCGCATCAGACACTCCCTTGCCCCATGCAGGCCTCCTCAGCCGGATCAGCTTACCAGGCTTCGGATTAGCTACATCATCATAGTTGACCAAATAAGGATCAACCACTAACATATCATTAATAGCCTTCCTCACATTAGCTACATGAGAGTTAAACATCCAGTCCATGATATGCTGCAGGCCATTAATAACTTCCATCCTCGACACTGGTAGTATCCCATACCCGTCGAAGTCTGGAGTAGCTATAGCGATCGGATACTGGCCGTGGTCGAAATCTATCTTCGATGCCCGAGTTACGATCTCACCATTAGATAATGTAAATATCCACTTCTCAGGCACATCAGAATCCCCTAACTCCCAATCACTTGGGATAAGGGTAATATACATATGAATGTTCTCGAAAGAAGAACTCACATGACTATTCAAGTCATCTGAGAGGCCTGTCTTATGATGCCGGCCGTGAGCTTCCCCCATGAACTCATAGCCTAAAGGACAGTGCTTCAAATACCTGACATTAAACAACGTCTGATCCCCATAAGCCTCGTCTTGCAGCATCTCCATTAAGTTAGTCACTGCCGTCCAGCCTATGAACTCAGCCCTTTGGATATCAGTAGATGAGACTTGTGGATCAGGGAGAAAGCGATAAGGGCTTATATTGGTAAGCTTATTCCCCTCAAAAAGTATAGCATTCTCCACTACGTTGACCAGCTCTTCCTCATATAAGGTCTCTCCTCTCGTCCCATACACCGCACCAGGAGTACTCACCCTCCTACGTCCTTTCCTAACCTCCCAGTCAGGGGTAACTATCCCTATCCCATAAGACATCGCATCCCTTATAAGAGTATGTAGGTTGAGAGCTACCTTGGTCTTATGAGCATGGTGATTGACCAACATCTCCAACGCCATAGCCCCGTAAGTATCATCTCCAGTCACTCCCTGATACTTAAAAATAGGCTCTTGCGCCAACGCCATGAAGCAGTAAGTAGTCAACGTCTCTAGCATGGCGTAGCTATAAGGAAACACAATGGAAGTAGGCTTCCGACGATCTTCCTTCTGGACATCTTTCTCCTCTTCATCCGTCCACATATAGGCGGTCATAGTCTCATCAATATTCCTCCAAGAATCATACCGAAGAGACATGGTCCTATGAGACTCTTGCGCCCGGTCTAGGATTAACTCCTTGATCCGTTCGTGCAGCTCCGACCCCGGCTTAAGATCTAGCCCATCCGGATAGTCATAATCATACTCAACATTAGCTGCGGCGTCTTTAGCAGATGGAAATCTTGTGTTCCCTACGATCACGTGAGGCATGGTTGCTCCTTATACCACGTTATAAAGGTTCTCTATCCTGAAAAGATACTGAATCTTATCAGCCACTCCGTTGCCCAGCTTCGGGTCGTCATACTCATACTCAACCAAAAGGGCCCTGCGCAAGTAGCGGTATTCTACCTCATCAAACAATATCTGCAGATCATCCCCTGAGAGAATGAGCAGGATGGTAGAGCTAAGCCCGGTCATAGCTACCGCATTCCTATCATTGATCACAACTCCCTGATCCCGATAAGACGGGGCAGTGGTCAGGCTCCAACTCGCGCTATTCGGCACGACTTCATTCCCCTCAGAGTTCCTAAAGGTAATCTCGATGCCTCTAGTAGCCTTCTCCGGGAATATCTCTGTATAGTCAATAGTAACAGCCATTAGTATCTCCTAAGGATTATCTATGACCTTAACGTCATAGCCTGCCTTGATCACTTCCATTCCTGTATGAGCTTTGATATTCTTCATCTCTACTCTCGGCTGAACAGGGAACACTTTAGCATGACCAAAAGGGATATAAGGCCCCTCGTGCTCAATCCACCTAAGACCCCAAAGAATATAGAACCCATAAACCTCATTAATCCTTATCCTTCCTTGTATGCCCATATCTTCAGACGGAAACCTACCACCAAGCCCCTCATATCGTTCATCAGCTATGAGTCGCTCCTGAGTGTATCCCAAAGACAACTTATTCGGCGTCATATGGTGGCGCTTAGTCCCGATCAAAGGCCCGTTAATCTCGAAGAAGCCACGATAAGGCTGCGGGAGCCGGAAAGGAACAGGTCTGTCCCACACTTCCACTCGTGATTTTAGTCCTTCTTGATTACTCCCCCATGTAGGCATCATACCCAGATTCCTTCCTGAAGCGTCCTTCCCCAAGACCTTCTGACTGTTAAGGTCATCGCCACGCCTTCATTATCCATCACGATAGGAGTGTCGAAATCTATTCTACTAAACGAAGCCCCAGTGTGCTGAACCAAAAGCCCCCAATACTCACCACTTAACACTCCAGCATCCCAATGAGCTGTTACATCTCTGAAGAAGTCCCCATTAGTGTACGGGGCGCTGATAGAGCTTGGGGCTGTGCCGGCGTTATAAGTGGAGGTAGGCTCCTGGACTATCCTTATATCCCCAGATACTACCCTACCAGGGATAAAGTCATTACTAGTCAACCACCCACTTAATAACCTCCAAGTATATCCAATGTCTATAGGGCCGTCAGTACTATTAAACACAAACGATCCTTGCTCCGTCTGGTCAATGTCATGAGTGGCAAACACAAACGTCTGAACCCATACCCTCAACCCTTCATCATGAAGAACGTTTAGTCCTATGTGTATGCCTCTTACGTCGACTATCCTGTGGCGGTTGAGGTATGATCCATCAGACCCTATGCTCATACCTATCTCGGATATAGTCTGGCTTATGCTCCCTATCCCAAACTCATAAACTCTTCTCCAGCTCCTAAAAGCAGGATAATCATAACCTACGCCGGAGCTATGATACGTCTCTGAATTGATCACGTTGTTAGAGCTAGTCACCCAAGTGATTAATCCAGTCTCCCACTCCTGCTCATATCCTCCTCCAGTCCCTACATTACAATAACTAAAGTCAGCCGGAGAAGAACTAATCAAAGAATCTAGTCCAGTATTGAGCACCAGATTACTAAACTCAGGACCTGTGTATGTGATAGTCCCATCTGCTTTGAACTTCTGCAGCTGGAACACACAACCAGTTCTTATGCTAGGTCCGCTGATCATGGTGTGTACCTTCCCCAAGAGGTCTCAATATTAAGAACTAATTCATCCACATCACGAACAGTTATCGGTTCGGCGAAGTCGATGATGTAGTATGGTTGAGATGTATAGATGTTTCTATACCTACCTAAGATCGCCCAGTATATCTTAGCCTCAGCATTCTCATCATAACTAAAAACCCCAGGAGGCCATGTCACAGATCCTTTTGCGTTAAAAGATCCTGCTGAATAATCTTCGAAGGAAGTGCCTCTAGGGTGGCTATAACTATGGCCCCCATCACACCTAATATTTGAAAAAGTCCCCGCAGTCATCACTGTCGTATCTTGCTTAAGACCTATTCTTAAATGGCCAGGGTGAAGTCTATAA
>Ga0207421_10007652_pt1 | contig 11441 bp, 9 predicted proteins | sample SodLakKL_010_SED_4_FD_187542 | JGI IMG/M metagenome (GOLD analysis project Ga0207421, IMG submission 187542) | Alkaline sediment microbial communities from Lake Tanatar, Kulunda Steppe, Russia - 8KL_010_SED (SPAdes) (version 2) | ecosystem: Environmental > Aquatic > Non-marine Saline and...
TCACCTTATCCCGCTCAATGAAGAGGCCATCCATAAAGGAATGGAGATAATTAAGGAAGAGCATAAGGTGAAATAATGCCCCGGCATTGCCAGGCTATTGCCTCTGAAGAAAACTTCTTCCGGGAATTTTCCTGGCTAGGAATCCGTTCAGGTGGTTAAAACCCCTTTTGGCTGCTGCCGTTGTCAGATACATAATATATGTATACCATACCCCTTCAGCTGATACGTATCGATCAGGGTGGATGCCACCTGATGATGCATGCCGGCATAAATGAGTATAAAGCAAATGTGCTTATCGATACCGGCGCTTCCATGACAGTAATGGATCTGAACCGGGCACAAAAATACCTCAACAACCCCGAAATCAACCCTTTTGAGAATTATTTCACCGGCATGGGAGAGGAGAAGATTGAAACCTGGACGACCCATATCCCAAGTCTTACCATAGGTTCTACATGTATGAAGGATCTGCAGATTCTTCTGATTGACATGTCGCCGATTCAAAAAATCTACGCCCGTTTTGATCTGCCTCGTATAGATATTGTACTCGGCGGAGACCTGCTCATGGAAATGGACGCCGTTATTGATTATCCCAACAGGAAGTTGATGCTTACCGGGGAAGGTAAGAAGTAAGGTAGTAATCAAGAAGGAAGGTAGTAATTAACAGGCACAGTATCCTCAAATTGCTTCCTGAAACCTTTAATTAAACATTATATTGCATTGCCCACCTCCTGGTGTATGAGACAGAATATTCCGGTTCTGATAAAATATGTGTTATATTTTTTCCCTTTGAGAAAAAATTCAATTAACTTTGCGGTCGCTTTTTAAAAATGAACAGATTATATAAATTGCAACAACATGCAGAATAAAGGTTTGATAAGATTTTTCGCCATTGCATTTGCAGTGGTATGTCTTTACCAGCTTTCCTTTACCTATTTTGCGAGGAAGGTAGAGCGCGATGCCAAGAGCTATGCCCGCAGCGAAAGGTATGTAGAGGAAGCCCGTAGGCTGGCGGATGGTGATGAGATGCTTGAGATGTATTACCTTGACTCCATTGCAAGGGAGGCAGAACAGTTTTATCTCGACTCCATGATGAATGAGACTGTGTACAACCTGGTTTTACAGAGCTACACTTATCGTGAGTCCAAAGAAAGAGAACTGAATCTGGGTTTGGATCTTCGTGGTGGCATGAACGTGACCATGGAGATATCGGTGCCCGACATCGTCCGTGCCCTGGCTACCAATACCGACAGCCAGACTTTTCAGCGTGCCATGGAGATGGCCATTGAAGAACACCGTGCCACCAGGGGAGACTTTATTACCATTTTTGGCCGTGCATTCAATGAGGTGGACGAAGCTGCCAGCCTCGCGTTTTATTTCAGCACCCCGGAAATGCGTGACCACATCACCACCACCACTCCTGACGATGAGGTGTTGCGCGTGCTGCGCAGAGAAGTGGATCAGGCCGTAGACCGTTCTTTCCAAATCCTGCGTACACGTATTGACCGCTTTGGCGTGGCTCAGCCCAACATTCAGCGACTGGCAACCACAGGACGTATCCTCATCGAGCTGCCCGGCATTAAGGAGCCCGACCGTGTAAGGCGCCTCCTGCAGGGAACAGCCAAGCTGGAGTTCTGGGAAACATATGATTTCAATGAAGTGCATGATTACTTCATGGACGTCAACGATGCACTCAGGGAAATGGCAGAGGATGATCTCCTTGATGAAGATATCCTTGATCCGGATGCTGAGATGGAAGAACTTGATGATATGGCCGAGACCGATGATCTGATTCCTGATGCTGAAGAACCCCCGCTTAGTGAGGATGAAATCGCCGAAGATGATTTTGATGACCTCATGGCAGACGATTTTGACGACCTGGAAGAGTTTCAGGATTTTGCCATGGAGAACCCGCTGTTTGCCTATCTGACACCAAACTATTTTCAGGATCAGACCGGCAACATTCGTCCGGGTCAGGGCCCTATAGTCGGCTATGCTGCCGTTCAGGATACCGCCCGTGTGAACAGGATGCTGGCACAGCAGGAAGTGCAGGACCTCTTACCCCAGGATTTACGCCTCTACTGGAGTGTGCAACCTGCGAGAGGAATGGATAATGTACACGAACTGCTTGCGATCCGGGTCGGTTTCGACGGTCAAGCACCCCTTACCGGGGAAGTGATTACCGATGCACGACAGGATTTCTCTCCCACCGGGGAAGTGGAGATCAACATGTCAATGAACCGCGAAGGAGCAAGAACATGGGAACGATTAACAGAAGACAACATAGGGAAATCTATTGCCATCGTTCTGGATGGCTATGTGTATTCATTTCCTACAGTTCAGGACAGGATTACCGGCGGTCGTTCTCAGATTTCCGGCCAGTTTTCTGTAACTGAAGCACAAGACCTTGCAAATATTCTCAGGGCCGGCTCACTGCCAGCACCCGCAAGAATTGTGGAAGAAGCCGTGGTAGGCCCTTCATTGGGACGGGAAGCAATTAATGCCGGCTTTGCCTCATTTGCCATTGCCTTTATTGTTGTTCTGATATATATGGCTTTCTATTACAACAGAGCAGGGTTTGTAGCTGACCTGGCCCTGGTAGCCAACGTATTTTTCATTCTCGGCGTGCTGGCATCACTGGGAGCAGTGCTTACATTACCCGGTATTGCCGGTATTGTGCTTACTCTGGGTATGGCGGTGGATGCCAACGTGATCATTTACGAACGTATTCTGGAAGAGATTCGTGCCGGTAAAGGACAGCGCCTGGCTATTGCCGACGGTTATAAAAATGCCTATTCAGCCATTGTGGATGGTAACATCACCACATTGCTTACAGGTGTCGTCCTTTATGTTTTTGGAACAGGACCTGTACAGGGCTTTGCCACTACCCTTATCATCGGCATTATCTGCTCGTTGTTTACGGCCATATTCCTTTCAAGACTTGTATTTACATACTGGCTCGACAAAAATGTCAACATTCGCTTTAGCTCTAAATTCAGTAAGGATGTTCTTACCAAAGTCAACTTTGACTTTATTGGAGTCAGAAAACGTTTCTATATCATCTCATCTATCGTTATCATCGTCGGATTAGGCTCATTTGCCCTGCGCGGCCTAAGTATGGGAATTGATTTCTCAGGAGGACGCTCTTATGTGGTGCGCTTCGACAATGATGTGAATACAGTTGATATGCGTGCATCTCTCATGCAGACCCTGGATGAAGCGGCACAGGAACTGGATATCACAGGAGAAGCCATTTCAGCACAAGTGATCACCTTCGGACCAAGCAACCAGGTAAGAATTACCACCAACTTTAAAGTAGGCGTGGAAACTACGGAAGCCGATTCCATAGCAGAAAGAACTGTATATGAGGGCGTAAAAGGCTTCTTTGCTGAGCCGGTCAGCTATGAAGAATATGTGGGCGACGATGATGATAAAGTGATCGGCAGGTTAAGCTCTCAAAAGGTTGGTCCTGCCGTAGCCCGCGACATTCAGAGGGGAGCCGTGATCAGTGTGGCCATCGCCCTGGTAATCATCTTCAGCTATATCGCTTCACGGTTTAAACGCTGGCAGTTTGGCCTGGGAAGTCTTGCCACCCTGTTCCACGACTCCATAATTGTGGTTTCGCTTTACTCGCTGCTATATAATGTGGTGCCATGGACTATGGAGATTGATCAGGCCTTCATTGCGGCTATACTTACCATCATCGGTTATTCCGTTAACGATACCGTGGTCATCTTCGACAGGATAAGGGAAAACGTTAAACTGTTCCCGAAACGTCCGCTGAAAACCAATATAAACAATTCACTAAACGCTACCCTGTCGAGAACTTTCAATACATCAGGAACTACCATTGCCGTGTTGCTGATTATCTTCCTCTTTGGAGGAGAAGTGATCCGGGGATTTGCCTTTGCCCTGATGATAGGTGTGGCTGTAGGTACCTATTCTTCCCTGTTTAACAGTGCACCTATTGCTTATGATTTGCTGATGATGAAAGAGAAGAACAGAAAGCTTAAGAAATAATTTTGCAAACTACACAAATGCGGCTTCTCTAAGGGTCGCATTTGTTTTTTGTATCCGTTTGACATGTGTCGCAGCTGGTCTTCCCATTGAAAATAGTGTTGCAGATATCAGATGTGTCCTGTCCTGATATGCCGAAAAACCGTATATTGCAAATCATTTTCTAAGGAGTATTATCTGCTTTATAAACCAAAACCAAGGAGGATTATAAAATGAGTAAACATTTCAGAGTTGCAGGCCGCCTGATCATGGTGGCTGTCGTAATGGCTTCGGCTTGCCTGTTCAGTGGATGCGAGGCGCCGGAAAGAGTTGAGATTCCCACATTTTCCGAAAACTACCGGGATCACGTGGAGACGCTCGCTTCCGACGAGTTTGAAGGACGCGCACCAGCTACGCCAGGTGGTGAAAAAACAAAAGAATATATCATTGGAGAATATGAACGTATTGGTTTAACACCAGCTGTTGACGGAAGCTACCTGCAACCGGTGCCACTTGTGGAGATCACCGGCTATGATTTCTCTGACCTGGTTATTTCCCATAATGGGGAAGAACTCGCCTATGACTACATCAACGACATGGTGATTGGCACTACCAAATTGCAAGACTACTCACAGTTGGATGCGAGCGAGCTTGTATTTGTTGGTTATGGCGTTAACGCTCCTGAATATGACTGGAACGACTATGAAGGCGTGGATGTGGAAGGAAAGACCGTGGTAGTGATGATCAACGACCCGGGCTTTGCCCTGCGTGATGAAGAAATATTCAATGGACGGGCAATGACTTATTACGGGCGTTGGACTTACAAGTTTGAAGAAGCGGCCCGCCAGGGAGCATCAGGTGCCCTTATCATCCACCAAACAGAGCCAGCCAGCTATGGTTGGGATGTCGTTCGTAATTCATGGTCGGGCACCCAGTATGGTATTGGTGAGGATTCAGGCGAACCCAAACTGGAAGCCGAAGGATGGATCCAGAAAGAAGTTGCCCGGGAATTATTTGCCCGTATCGGCAAGGATCTCGATGAAGAACTCGCGAGCGCTGCCTTGCCTGATTTTCAGGCATATTCCATGGATATGTATGCCAGCGCAGATTTTTACAATGAATTCGAGCACTCCGAATGCCACAACGTGATAGGATACATTGAAGGCAGCACCTACCCCGATGAGACGATCTTTTACATGGCGCATTGGGATCATCTGGGTATGGTAGAAACAGATGATGGTGTAGATATATATAACGGGGCAGTGGATAATGCTACTGGCGTCGGCGCCATCATCTCCATCGCCGAACGGATGATGGCCGGAGAAGAAAGCCCTGAAAGGTCTGTCGTGTTTGCAGCGGTTACCGCTGAAGAGTCAGGTCTGCTTGGCTCAACCTATTATGCTGAGAACCCTCTTTTCCCTGTGGAAAAAACGGTTGGCGGAATCAATGTCGATGCACTTAATGTGTATGGCCCGACATGGGATGTTGAAGTGGTGGGATATGGCAACTCCGAAATGGAAGAATACCTCAGGATGTATGCTGAAGAGCAAGACCGTTACGTGGTGCCTGAGCCCACTCCTGAGGCCGGTTATTTTTACCGTTCCGACCATATCAGCCTGGCAAGACAAGGCATACCTATGATCTATGCCCAGGGCGGCAGCGATTATATCAACAGGGATGAAGAGTATGCAGAGATGGTAGCTGAAGATATGGCTGCACGCTATCATGCTCCCACTGACGTGATCCATGATTTGTGGGTGTGGGATGGCATGCACCAGGATATGTGGTTGTTCTATTTTATGGGAAAACACCTGGCAAACACCCGCGACTGGCCTAACTGGTACGAAGGTAACGAGTTCAGGCAGCTGCGTGATGAAACGGCTCACATGCGCGAATAACGCAGAGCATTTGCCTGAAAAATTATTTATCTGATTTATGCTGAAGGCTGCCTCGCAAGAGGTGGCCTTTTTTAATGTTTTTTCTTTTGGAATGCAATTTAGATTGCTTATAAATTATTGATTATGTGCAAAATAAATAAAGAAAAAATTATTTAATTACGCGGGACTTGTTATTTTTGAGGCGTCAAATAATAATGTTGAATTAATCACAATAACCACTTAATCAGAAAGGGATAAACATGACTAAAGTTAAAGAGCTTGTAAAGGAGCAGGCCGAAAAGCACGGCCGCGAGCGCACGAGTCTGATGCCTATCTTACAAGCAGTAGTGAAGTCTGAGCATTATCTTTCGGAGGAGGCCATGGAGGCTATTGCGGAAGAGCTTGACCTCAGTACTGCAGATGTGTTTGGCACTGCATCTTTTTATACGTTTTTGGATACCGTCCCGCGTGGGGAATATGTCATCCGTGTGTGTAAAACCATTACCTGCCACATGAAGGGTAAGGATGAGATCATCGATACCATTTCGGACATGTTGAAGATCAAGCTGGGTGAAACAACCACCGATAAGAAGTTTAGCCTTTTGCAGGCAAACTGTATCGGCTGGTGCCATAAAGGCCCGGTAATGCTGATCAACGATGAGGTGTATCCGGAGATCACTCCTGAGAAAGCATCGGATATCATTAATGAATATCTTAAGAAAGGCTGATCAGGGAAGCAAACGTAGTTGTCTAACACAAAAAGAGAAACATAGTTATGGAGAAAATGATAAAAAAGGTAGACCTTATTTTTGGTAAGGTTGACTACATGGATATTTTGGAAAAGGTACTTCAGCGCACGCGGGATGAGATAATCCTTGACGTAATTGATTCTGGTTTGCGCGGAAGAGGTGGTGCCGGCTTCCCTACGGGCTTAAAATGGAAATTTGCCAAAAACGAGGAAGCGGATCAAAAGTATGTGATATGTAATGCAGATGAGGGAGAGCCAGGTACGTTCAAAGACCGGGAGATCCTCACGGAGGTCCCTGAAAAAGTACTGGCAGGCATGGCGCTTTGCGGTTACTGTCTGGGTGCCAACGAGGGTTATATCTACCTCAGAGGCGAATATAACTTCCTCCTGCCCTCATTGCATAAGGCCATTGATGAGTTTCATGCGAAGCTTAAGGACCTTGGGCTGGATTTTACCATCCGTATCAACTCCGGTAGCGGAGCTTATGTTTGCGGAGAGGAAACGGCTCTGATGGAATCGATGGAAGGCAAACGCGGGGAACCCCGCAATAAGCCGCCCTTCCCAACATCAGAAGGCTACCTTGGCAAGCCCACCTCGGTTAACAATGTCGAAACCCTGGTATTTGCCCTGATGATTGCCAAGGAAGGTCCCACCAAGTTTAAGGAGATGGGTACATTCGACTCCAGGGGATCAAAAGTATTTTCGGTTTCTGGCGACACGCCAACTCCCGGGATTTATGAGCTGGAGTTAGGTATGACACTGCAACAGTTTGTAGATGAGTTCGGCGATGGCGACACCAAGGCTGTCCAGGTGGGCGGTGCATCCGGATTTTGCGTATCAAGGAAAGATTTCAAAGATACCCTGATCGGCTTTGAAGGCATCCCCACCGGAGGTTCTATGATGCTTTTTAACAGCACGCGCTCTATGTATAATATCCTGAATGACTATCTGGAGTTTTTTGAAGAAGAGTCTTGCGGGCAATGCACCCCATGCAGGGTGGGCTGTCAGCAACTCCTGAAAGGAATTGAAGCTGTAAAGAAAGGGAATAAGCCGCCGGCTTACCTGGAAGAGCTGCAAAAACTGTCTGATACCATGCGCATTGCCTCCAAATGCGGCCTCGGACAGTCAGCACCCAACCCTTTCAATTCAATTATCAACAATTTCCGGGAAGAGATCATATACTAAGGTCCCGGATATTCAAAAATTAAAACAGGAGATAAAACCATGAGTAAATATAAAGTAAACCTGAAGATCAATAACATACCGATTTCAGTGGATGAGGGCACCACCGTACTGGATGCTGCCCGGGAGCTGAACTTCAAGATCCCTACCCTGTGTCATCATGATGACCTGTGTGTGGCAGGAAACTGTCGCGTTTGTGTTGTAGAGCAGAAAGGTGCACGGGCTTTGCCTGCTTCCTGCGCCACGCCGGTAAGCGAGGGCATGGAGATACAGACAAACAGCCTGAAGGTGCGTCAGGCCAGGAAGCATATCGTTGAGCTGCTGCTCACCGAGCATAATGCCGATTGCACCAAGTGCTTCAAGAATGGCTATTGCGAGCTGCAGGATATGAGTAACGATTACCGTATCGGCGACCATGTCTATCTTGACCTGGTTAAAGACACGGACAAGCAGACGGACATTTCCAGTCCCTCCATCGAGAAGGATGACAGCAAGTGTATCCGCTGCCAGCGTTGTGTTCGCACCTGTGCTGCGTTGCAGTATGTAAGCGCCCTGGCGGTTACCAATAAAGGGAATGAGATGCGCATCAGCACCTTCATGGATAAACCCATGAACGATGTGGTATGTACCAATTGCGGGCAGTGTATCAACCGTTGCCCCACCGCAGCGCTTACCGAGCGTAACTATATTGATGAAGTATTTGATGCCATTTACGACCCCAACAAATTTGTGGTGGTACAAACGGCGCCGGCGACCAGGGTGGCCATCGGGGAAGAGTTTGGCATGGAACCCGGAACAAGGGTGACCGGCAAAATGGTTTCAGCTCTCCGTAGGTTAGGCTTCGACAAAGTGCTTGACACCGATTTTACTGCCGACCTTACTATTATGGAAGAGGGTACAGAGTTGCTGACACGCCTGAAGGAGGCACTCGTAGATGGAAAAGATGTGGCACTGCCCATGCTCACAAGTTGCTCGCCAGGCTGGGTCAAGTTCCAGGAGCACCTTTATCCTGACTTGCTCGCAAACCTCTCTACCTGCAAGTCGCCCCAGCAGATGTTTGGTCCGTTGGCCAAGACATATTATGCTGAACGGGTTAACAAGAATCCGGCCGAGATGGTTGTCGTTTCCATTATGCCTTGTACAGCGAAGAAATTTGAGGCTGAGCGTCCCGAAATGCGCGGCAGTGGCTATAAAGATGTCGACTATGTACTTACAACCCGGGAGCTGGGCCGCATGATCCACCAGGCAGGTATCGATTTTGAAAAACTCGAAGATGAGAAATATGACAAGATCCTGGGTGAATCCACAGGCGCTGCTGTAATCTTTGGCAGCACGGGTGGTGTTATGGAAGCCGCGCTGCGTACCGCTTATGAACTTGTTACCGGACGTGAAGTTCCTTTTGCCGGTTTGAATATTAAGCCTGTCAGGGGAATGGAAGGAGTTAAAGAAGCCTCCGTGAAGATCAAGGATGTGAAGCCTGAATGGAGCTTCCTGGAAGGTGTGGATCTGAATGTGGCTATTGCCCACGGCCTTGCCAATGCCAAGATCCTTATGGACAAGATCAGGGCAGGAGAAGCCAACCATCACTTCATTGAGATCATGGCATGCCCCAGTGGATGTATTGGCGGCGGCGGTCAGCCCATGCCCACCAACATGGAGATCCGTAAGAAGCGTGCAGCGGGTATCTATGAAGAGGACGAAGGACTAACGTTGCGCAAGTCTCACGAGAACCCCGAGGTGACTGCCATATACGAATCCTTCCTTCATGAGCCATTAGGTCATAAATCACATGACCTTCTGCACACACACTATACGCCACGTAAGCGACACTAAACTGTGGCGTAAGCAGGCTTAAAAGGGTTGATCCGGTGTGATTCGCTGACTGCGTTTCAGTTACTCCTCCTGATCAACCCTTTTTTAAACTTATCCGGAATGTGAATAACATCCGGCTAAAAGAGCGTTGCTGTTTCTATTATCTGTTTGTTAATACCACTAACCCATTATCATGAAGGCACGAAACAACAATCACAACGTCAATCATGTTCCCGTTCCCACGCTGCGGCGACTTCCCGGCTACCTTAGTTATTTCAAGTCTTTAAAAATTAATGGCGTGGATTACGTGTCAAGCAGCCAGATCGCCATCACCTTTAAGATGGATCACACCCTGGTAACCAAAGATCTGGCCCATACAGGAGTAAAAGGACGCACAAAAGTCGGTTACCAGGTTGATCAACTTATTGATACCCTCATTAACTTTCTGGACTTTAACAGCCACGAAAATGCATTTCTCTTTGGTGTGGGTAACCTGGGCAAGGCCCTGATCAACTATGATGGGCTTACACACTACGGATTAAAGATCATAGCCGGGTTTGATGTGGATAAAAACATTACGGGTCAATCCATCAAGGATGTTAAGATCCATCACCTGGACGCCTTTCGTGATCTTTCAATTAAAACTCCTGCCCGGATAGCCATCATTACAACACCTGATGACGGTGCACAGGAAGTTGCCGACCTGGCTGTTGCCTGGGGCATAAAGGCCATCTGGAACTTCACCCCTCAATCCATCAGGGTTCCTGCACACGTGATCGTTGAAAATACATCCATTTATTCTGACCTGGCTGTTATTTTTAACAGGTTGAACAAATAAAGATGTGAAAAAATTCACAACCTTGTTTGTTTAGTGATTTTTAATTGTTTATCTTTGCACTGTTATATTCAGCGTAGGATATAGTTCATTGAAATAGAGGTGACTGAAGCGAATCAACAGCACATCTTACGTACACAAAACCAGGTAGAAGACTGCCCGGTGAAGTGAACAGAAACATCAGGATCTGGTAATAGAAAGTACAACATGCAGGTTAAAGACATCATAAGGATATTGGATGCACGCATTCTTTGTGGCGGGGAGCGGCTTGATTATACAATCGAGTTGGCCTTTGCGTCCGACCTTATGAGTGATGTTCTCACGCTAAGTAACGACAATGTATTGCTCATCACCGGACTGGCTAATATGCAGACCATTCGTACAGCCGAAATGTCAGATATCAACTGCATCATATTTGCCAGAAACAAAAAGGCAAGTGCGGAAATGATAGAGCTGGCGCGGGAGAGTGACATCATTCTGATGGAGTGCCGCTACTCACTCTATAAAACATGCGGACTGCTGTACGCAGAGGGAGTAAAACCGATATTCTAAACCGTCATGGGCGAGAAGATAGCAGATCAGTACAGTGTCACCGGGGGTGATTTCAGCAGGGCAGGATATGCTTCCAGTCAGATCAAGAAGTCTTTGAAAAAGCTGGGTGTAGACATGGCCATCATAAAGCGGACGGTGGTGGCTACTTACGAAGGGGAGGTAAACATTGTGGCGCATGCGTGGAGCGGTAAAATTGTTTTTGCCGTGGATGATGAGAAGATAAGGATTGTTCTTGAAGATGAAGGACCCGGAATAGAGGATATCGAACAGGCTATGGAAGAAGGTTTTTCAACGGCCACCAGTGAAATAAGGGAAATGGGGTTTGGCGCAGGAATGGGGCTTCCCAACATGAAAAAAAATGCCGACCACCTGCATGTGGAAAGTGAAGTGGGCAAGGGAACCAGGGTGGAGATCACCATGCATCTGAATTGACCAAAAG
>Ga0207421_10007653_pt1 | contig 11441 bp, 9 predicted proteins | sample SodLakKL_010_SED_4_FD_187542 | JGI IMG/M metagenome (GOLD analysis project Ga0207421, IMG submission 187542) | Alkaline sediment microbial communities from Lake Tanatar, Kulunda Steppe, Russia - 8KL_010_SED (SPAdes) (version 2) | ecosystem: Environmental > Aquatic > Non-marine Saline and...
AACTTTCATTTAGATCTTTTCCGGCTCCTCATCTCCAGCTCTCTCTGCGTCGGCGGCTACTTCATCATCTATGGTTTTAGAGATCTGGCTGTCATAATCGCGGACCATAAGAACAGAGGTGTTAACACTGTCAGCAACAATGTCGGGAATGGAACCGAAGAGCATATTTTTGTACTTCCACTGTTTGCTGGCTCCCATTACAACCAGATCGTAATCTGTATTTTCCGTGGTTTCGATAATGCCATCAGTCACCGTATCATTTTCGACAACTATTATTTTTATTCTGGACTCATCCACATCGAGTTCGGAAATTTCCTCCGCGGCGAGTTTCCGCTCTTTTTCTTTGTCAGCCCCGGGTTTTACCACCCGAAGAATTTCTACTATGCTGTCACCGTTTTCGGCAAAATCTGCGGCCAGCTTCACACCGAGTTTGGCGTGTTCGCTACCCCGGAAGGGAACAAGTATTTTGTTAAGCTGTTCGAGACCTCTATCCTTTAACACACCTATGCGGCAGGGAGCTTTTCTGACCAGCTGTCCTACCATACTTCGGGAAATTTTGGAGACATTCATGGCACCTTGCCAGCCCAGCATGAGAAAATCAATATTTTCATGCTTGATTGTATTTATCATAGTGCGGTAGCGATTTCGTGAATATTTAACCCGGGGATTTATGGCCAGACCGGTCTCAGCTGCCACTTCATCTGTCAGTTCAAATAGCTTCTGCTGGGTCTGACGCCTTTCCTCCATAAAATCTTCTCTCTGGCGGGCGGCATCCAGGGGGAGCTGGCCCGGGATTTCAATTATATTGAGCACAGAAACTTCGGAATCGAGAGCCGTCCTGTCAATTAACTTACTGCTGATATTGAGCAGTGAACGGCCGCTGGCCGGATTGGCGACAGCTGTCAGCACGTGGTAGGAAGAAAATCGTTCTTCGGCTGCAGCTGCCGGGCCACCCTCCAGCACCGGTTTTAAATTATCAGGAGTGTTTATAAAGGAAAACTCGTTTTTCCAGTCGATCTCAGCAGATATGCCGCTGACCAGTGAGCGCTCTCTGCCGTATACAAAATACCAGAGCACACTTACGATGATGAGAACGGCGGTGGCCAGGAGAGTGATCATCTCCGCGAAAAATATTATTGCTATTGAAGATATCGCTCCTAAAATCTGCACATAGGGATAGCCGGGACAGAGAAAACTGGGCCTGTAATCTTCTGGAGGACTCAGGCGCAGTACAATTAAAGATATATTTACCAGTGCATAGCTGATCAGGGTTAAAATACCGGCGGTATTTGATAAACTTTCGACATCGGCAACCGCCACCAGCACCAGAGTTATCAGGCCTGTGAGCAGTATGGATTTATGAGGTGTGAAAAAGTTTTCGTGAACGTCATTGAAGAGCTCGGGCAAAATTTTATCTCGGCCCATGGCAAAGCTTATTCTCGAAGAAGCCAGTATAGAAGCATTTGCTGAAGAGGCTGTGGCCAAAAGGGCGGCAAAGGTGATGGCCAGAGCACCAATTCCCCCGCTAAATAATCTTGCTGCCTCCACGATTGGGGCCTCAATACCCACGATTTCCTCGAAGGGAATAAGCCCTGCCGCCACCAGCAGCACTCCCACATAAATTGAGGTGGGAATGACAACGGCTCCCAGGAGGGCTCTGGGCATGTTTCTGCCCGGATCCTTAACCTCTTCAGCTACAGCCGCTATCTCCCCAAATCCTATGAAAGAGACGAAAACCAGGGCTGTGACCGGCATTATCTCACCTGTGCCAAAGGGGAATACAGGGGTTAGATTGGCTGTATCAACATGAAATATTCCCCACATAAAGAATGCTGCCAGAATGAGAACCAGAACAGCTGTTATTATGTTCTGGGTGGTACCACTCTCTTTGACACCCCTGTAATTTATACCTATGAATATGAAACCTGCAATGAGACCAATGATGATATGACTTGCCTGGAAGGGGAGAATCATGGCCAGATATTCCCCAAAACCCTGCAGATAAAAAGCGACTGCAATCGCCAGACTGAGCCAGAGGGCGACTCCGGCGATGGTTCCCCAGAAGCTGCCCAGGGCCCTGGAGATGAAATAATAGAGCCCACCACTTTTGGGCATGCCCGTTGCAACTTCAGCAGTGCTGGCTGCTGATATCATAGCAATTACCCCAGCCAGTATATATGAAAATATTGCGCCCGGACCGGCATTGCCCAGGGCATAACTGGGCAGTATAAATATACCTGCTCCTATCATAACTCCTACTCCTATGGTTAATGCTTCAATAAAACCCAGGTCTTTAGCCAGTTCGTCATTGGTTTCGATTGAATTATCGGTCATATTTTCTCCTCCTCATGGATATGGGTAATTGTATGTAAAGTTATTATCTAATAACAACAAAAGCTGCAGGAAAGCCCTGCAGCGTAAATATACTACAGGCACCATAAACCCATGGCACCTGAAGGACTTTCCCCTCTTCACGGCTGCTTATGGGGTTAGCTTCAACGGTTCGGGCCAGGGGAAATGTTAGCCCTACCTCATAAAGATCCAGAGGATTCACCGAATGATGGCCCCCCCACTCCTCCTGCTGGAGGATTAAGCAGTCTAATTTTGAGTTGATTTCTTTGAGTTCAATTATACTCCCGTTATCTATTAATGTCAAATTTCGGTTCTGGAGAGCTCATGTAAAAATGGGGGGAGGGTTTTTGGGATTTTTGCAGAATAATGTATTAACAGAACTGATATGCGGGGGAATGTCCATGTTATCATCAAAGATAAGATATATATTTGACATACTGGGAACACTATTAATGCTGCTGGGGCTGATGATGGCGGTGCCCCTGATTATGAGCGTATATTTAGGGGAGGAGATGCATATTGCACTTGGTTACCTCTTCACCGGCCTGGGCTCGGCTGCAGTGGGATTTCTGCTCCATCATTATTTTCATGATGAGGGCATAAAGCTGGATGTCAGCGCCAGCATGATCATTACAGGTCTGGGCTGGTTGATCGTTTCACTGGTGGTGGCTGTGCCCCTCATGGTGGGATTTGAGATCAGTTTACTCGATGCTTATTTTGAAGCCATGAGCGGCTTCACCACCACAGGTATTACACTGCTGGATGGTCTGGAAACCCAACCTCTATCACTGATATTCCTGCGCAATCTCACCCAGTGGCTGGGAGGACTGGGTATATTATCATTCTTCCTGCTCATAACCTTCCGCAGTGAAGGCGCCATCTGGAATCTGTTTGGAGCCGAGGCCCATAAGATATCTTCGGGCCGGCCGGTTCCCAACCTGTTGAAGACAATCAAAATATTGTGGTCAATTTATCTGGGTCTGTCGATTCTGCAGGTGCTGCTGTTGCTGCTGGCCGGACTGGGCCTCTTCGATGCGGTGATCCATACCATGACAACGCTTTCCACCGGGGGTTTTTCCCGCTATGATGCAAGCATAGCCTATTTTCAAAAGGCAGGCTATGCCCATTTCAGGCTGATTGAATATATATTTATCGTATTCATGTTTTTAGGCGGCACCAATTTTCTCATTCATTACAAGGCCCTGCAGAGGAACTGGAGGGATGTAATAAGGAACTCTGAGTTTAGATTTTATCTAAAGCTGATAGGGCTATTTACACTGCTTATCATGATATCCGTCTATTTTGCCGGGGAGATCTCTGCTACAATGAACTCACTGGAATCCGCCCTGCGCACAAGTTTATTTCAGGTACTGGCTATTATGACCACCACGGGTTATGAAACACAGTATATAGGATCTCCTTATTTTCTCATTCCCGCCCGGCAGCTGTTTCTGGTCATGATGCTGATAGGAGGTTCTGTGGGCTCCACCGGCGGGGGAATTAAAGTCCTGCGGGTGCTGATATTAAAAAAGCTATTCGGCCGTGAGCTGAAGGCAATGGGCATGCCCAGAAGAGCTGTAAATCCGCTCGTGCTGGAAAATAAAAGAATAGACTGGGAGGATGCCTATCACGTGGCCGGTCTTTTCTTTGCCTGGCTTATGCTGATACTGATCGGTGGTCTCATAACTGCCGCCCTGTCATCTCATAATATTGCCGAGTCATTTTCGGGTATGTTTTCTGCTGTCAATAATATAGGTCCTTCCTATATAACTGTCTCTGAGATGATAGAAATACATCCAGGAGTTAAATTCACCTATATAATCGGCATGCTGGCAGGCAGGCTGGAGATACTGCCGGTGATCGCTCTATTCCGCATGAATATATGGAAAAAATAGGATAAGACTGGAAGTTGAAAAAACTTCGAGGAGGAGTTTGTTATGTATATTGTTGTAGCAGGCGGGGGAATTGTGGGCAGCAATCTGGTTAAAAACCTGGCTGAAAAGCACGATGTGGTGGTGATCGATATGGACAGACAGGTCTGTGAGGATATTTACAGCCGCTTTGGAGCCATAAGTGTCCACGGTAATGCCACCAGGGTGAGCGTTCTCAGGGATGCGGGCATAGAAAAGGCCGATGTAGCCGTGGCGGTCATGGGCAACGATGCTGACAACTTAGCCTTCACAGTTCTGGCCAGTGATATGGGCGTGGACAGGATTCTGGTGCGGATGAGGGATCCCGAATATGAAAGTGCCTACCGCAAGGCCGGAGCCACTACTATCGGCAGCATAATGGAGATGATGGTCGATAAATTTATTATCGATATTGAAGAGCCCCGGGTGCGCAGGCTGGCCTCACTTGGCAATGGGAAAGCGGAGATATCCATTATCACCATACCTGAACATTCTCCCATAAAAGGTCAGACTGTTTCGGAGATAGCCAGCAGTGATAGGTTTCCCGATGATGTTGTAATTGCCGGTATTTATAATGAAGAAGATGATGAGCTCATAATTCCCCGGGGTAACAGGGAGATCCACGCCGGCAACAGGGTTTTTCTGGTAGCCACAGAGGAGAATATGCATAGAGCGGCCGAGTATATGGTGCCGAAGAAATAAAAAAGAGATTACTCCCGCTGGTGTTCTGGCTTTTCATTCACAACATAGTTGCGGTTTAATATCATCAATGTTGCCGCCCAGGTTCCCAGCATGATGAGGAAGAGGGCGATAGTTGAGGTGGTGATGGGGTGGATAAGGGCATTGCCTATGAGGATATAGACCAGAAGTTTGGGTATAATTCCCATCAGCGAGGCGCCAATAAACCTCCAGAACTGGCTGCCGGTGGCCCCCATAAAAAGGCTCACCGCCTCGATATTGACGGGAATGAGCCGCAGTGTAAAGGCCATCTTGAGATCGTTTTCCAGATTGTAATCCAGTATCCTCTGAAAGCTTCTGCTTTTGGACAGGAGCTTTTCCACAAAATCGCTGCCCAGCACAAAACCGTAGAGATATGTCAGGGAGATCTCCAGAAATAACCCGGCACAGACCAGTACAAATGCCAGTGGTTTTGTCAGCAGCATTCCTGCCGAGATATAGAGGAGGGGGGCGGGCAGAAAGAAGAATATGGATTTGGCGGAGAAGAGCGCCAGAATGGCGATAGTTCCCCGCAGGCGGTTTTCCGCATCCATGACAAAACCGCGCACATCCAGTATTCTCATCTCATCCCAGAAGAGATAGATGGCCAGGAAAATAAAGCCGGCCACCATTATTTTTATAATTACTTTTTTTCGCATAATATCACCGCATAATTTAATTCCTGTAAGCTGTCAGCTGCAGACAGGCAATTCCCTGTAATCATTATAGTAATTTGTACCCCCAAAAACAAGTCAAAACTTCAATTCTCCGGCCGGCCGTGCCCCAGAAGGGATCAATAGTCGGTTGGACGCTGGTCTATGGTTGCGAATAGCAGCCTGGGGCTGCCGTCGCGCAGTACCCTGAGCATTATCCTCTCTCCCACTTCGGTTTCCCTGATGCTGCGGGCAAAATCCTCCGTGGAACTTACGGGTTCTCTATTTACCTCAAGGATGATATCATAGGGCTTCAGACCGGCGGCTTCTGCCGGGCTGTCGGCCACCACATCCATGACAATAATTCCCTCTGACCGGCTTAACTGGAAATATTCCTGCATCTGGGGTGTGACGGCCTGATAGTAGATTCCCAGCCAGGGCAGTGATACTCTCCCGTATTCCCTTATCTCCTCCAGGGCAAATTTCACCTCGTTGATGGGGATGGCAAAGCCTATGCCCTGAGCTCGTGTGGCCACGGCGGTGTTGATGCCGACCACCTCGCCCTGGATATTCAGAAGCGGGCCGCCGCTGTTGCCGGGATTTATAGCCGCATCGGTCTGAATGAGATTGCTGTAGCGCCTGATCTGACCGCGTTCGGTCGGCACCTCTATCGGTCTGCCCAGAGCACCTATAACTCCGATCGTTACGGTGTGTTCAAAACCATAGGGGTTGCCGATGGCTATAGCCCAATCCCCCTGGCGTATCTGATCTGAATCTCCCAGCTTTATGGGCTGCAGATCCGGTGTGTCCTCGATCTTGAGCACGGCCAGATCCAGGCTGTAATCGGCCCAGATCACACTGGCGCTGTAATTTTCCTCATCATTTCTCATGGTGACGTAAATCCTGTCACTGCCCTCTATGACGTGCTGGTTGGTGACTATATGTCCTTCTTCACTGACAATAAAGCCTGTGCCAGAACCGCGCCTGATCTCTTCACGCTCTTCCTCTTCCCGGAAGTGATCGGGGAAGAAAAACCTGAAGATGGGATCATCATAGAAGGGGTGTCTGCGGGCGACCTGCACATCCCTCTCTGTGGAGACAAGGACGACACTGTCGGCCACCTCCTCCGAGATATCGGCTATGATATTCGAGCCGCTGCTGACAATTTCATGTCCCACAGCACCGGCAGCCGGGGCGGAGGCCAGCAGCGGGAATATTATTGCCAATATTAATACTTTTGAAAGCCTATTTTTCAACATCATGTCTATCATCCTCTCTGCACCTGTAATTATGGAAGAAACAGTCAGGATAAAAAAATAAAGTATTAAACAACTAAATTATACTACGGCAAACTCTCCAAGTCAATAGCATCACAAAAAAATTTGCCTGCAGCAGACTTCAGCCTGTGTTGGAAACAGGCTGAAGTCTCAGCTGCAGGCAGCAAAAATATCTGCTATACTTAAAACTGTTATATTTAAAATCTATTAAATGCCGGACATGGGAGCACCCAGATTGGAGGAGATGCTGGCCAGTTTTTCCGGCCTGTCATAGTTTTCGGTGGCGGCCACTATAGCCCGGCCCCGCTTTTCGGGGTTGCCGGAGCGGAAGATACCGGAGCCCACGAAGATGCCGTCACAGCCCAGCTGTCTCATCATGGCTGCATCCGCAGGTGTGGCTATGCCGCCGGCGGCAAAGTTGACCACGGGCAGCTCGCCCTTTTCTGCCACCTCTTTAATCAGTTCAAAGGGGGCGCCCAGCTCTTTGGCTCTGTTCATCAGCTCTTCCCGGCCCAGACCGGAGAGCTCATTGATCTGCGAGGTGATCTTGCGCATATGTGTTACCGCCTCCACAACGTTGCCGGTGCCTGCTTCACCTTTGGTCCTGATCATGGCCGCACCCTCGGCTATGCGGCGCAGAGCCTCGCCCAGGTCGGTTGCTCCACAGACAAAAGGAGTTGAAAATTCGCTCTTGTCGATGTGATTTTTCCTGTCAGCAGGAGTCAGAACCTCGCTTTCATCGATATAATCAACACCCAGGGCGGAGAGTATCTGAGCCTCGGCAAAATGGCCTATTCTGGCCTTGGCCATAACCGGTATATCCACAATTTTCATGATCTCCTCGATCATGCCCGGGTTGGACATCCTGGCTATTCCACCCTCCTGACGGATATCTGATGGCACCCTTTCCAGGGCCATGATGGCCACCGCTCCACACTCTTCGGCGATTCTTGCCTCTTCCTTATCGGTCACATCCATGATCACTCCACCTGTGAAATCTTCAGTGGGATCATTCTGTAAAGTCATAATAAGCAGCCTCCTGTTTGTATTTTGATTAATGTAATGATACAATAACCTCAGACGAACCCCACTCCGGGGCATTGATGTGTTTAGTGCAATACAATTCAATTATATTATGACACAATATAATTGTGCTGTCAATTGTACCGCTGACAGCGGCCAAAAATTTCAGTTCGGAGGGGATATAATGGAGTGGTGGCAGGAGCTGGCACTTGACAGGGAAAAATCAGCAGCCCTCTATCAGCAGCTCTACGAACAAATAAAGAAATATATCTGCAGCGGCGGAATCAGGGAGGGGAACAAACTTCCTCCGATAAGGAAACTGGCCTCGGAGCTGGAGGTCAATCCGGCTACGGTTGTCAGCGCCTATGAACAGCTGGCCGATGAGGATTTAATATATAAGAAGGTGGGCAGCGGGAGCTTTGTGGCTCCCCGGCCGTCTTCGCGTTTTGGCCGCAAGAGCGAGGGGCAAGAGGGGGAAGCCTCACTCGACATGCTCGGTTACGGGCAGATCGATATCGGAGGGGATATCAACTTTGCCAGTGCCACACCGGCTTCCTCCTTCTTTCCCGTCGATGATTTCAAGAAAGCCATCAACAGTGTGCTGGATCGTGATGGGGGAGAAGCTTTCACCTATCAGCGCAGCCAGGGTTATTATCCCCTGCGCCAGTCGATCCAGAGCTATTTCAGCAGCCGCGGTCTGGATCTGCCTCTGGACGAGATCCATGTGGTCTCAGGTGCCCAGCAGGCCATAGATCTTCTGGTTAAAACTCTGATTGATTATGGTGAGGGGGTTCTGGCGGAAAGGCCCACCTATCCCGGCGCCCTTTCCGCCTTCCGTTCCCGGGCGGCCAGAGTCGATACGGTGAGGATGACCTCAGAGGGTATGGATATGGACGCACTTGAGAGTATCCTGGAGAAGGGAGATTACCGCCTCATCTACACTATGACAAGTTTTCAAAACCCAACCGGTGTCAGCTGGAGTGAGGAGAATAAAGAGAGATTGCTGCAGCTGGCTTCAGAACATGAGCTGGTGATTATAGAGGATGACTGCCTCTCCGAACTTAACTATGAAGGGGAGAGAACCCGCCCGCTTAAATCTCTGGACAGCCAGGGCCGGGTATTCTATATAAAAAGCTTTTCCAAGGTCTTCATGCCCGGTTTGAGGCTGGCCTTTTTGACCATACCGGAAAAATATCAGTCCAGCCTGCTGGAGGCCAAGCATGCCACCGATATCTCCAGCGCCGGTCTCACCCAGCGGGCTATGGATTATTATCTGCGTCAGGATATGTGGGATGAGCATCTTGAGAATATCAGAGAGCTTTTCGGCCGCAAATTTTCCCTGATGAAGGAGGAGATTGAGCGGAGGCTCATTCCCCCGCTGGAATTTGCCTTCCAGCCCCGCGGGGGTATCTATTTCTGGCTGAAACTGCCGCAGCAGGTGAATGGAGATGAGTTTTACCGCACAGCCCGCAGCCGGGAGGTGGCACTGCTGCCCGGCCGGGTATTTGCCGGCACAGAGGAGGATCTGGGGAGCTTCTTCCGCCTCAGCTTTGCCGCCGTTTCCCGAAGGGAGATAGAACAGGGGATATCACGTTTGGAGAATATTATCGCTGACATGATTCAGCAGGATGAAAGGAAGGATGAGGATGGATATATTCCCCTGGTATAAATCTGCTGTTTAAATTGAGTCAGTTTCATAGTATACTTGTAATAGAGATAATTATAGCAATAACAGGAGATAGCCTGTAAAGACTGAGGAGGTCTTTCCCATGGATAAAGATTATGTAGGGGTATCAGCCTTCGGCCTCAAACTGGGGGCGATAACTCCCGGAGTCGATCTGAAAGAAGAAATCATGAATCTGCTCAAACGCTGTCAGGAAGATAATATGATCGATGATGGTGATGTGCTCTGTGTTACCGAGTCTGTGCTGGCCCGATCTCAGAATAACTTTGTCACAGTCGATGAGGTTGTGGAGGAGCTGCATGAAAAGCACGGCATCAATGATAATTACACTCTGCTGGTACAGTTTCCCATCACCAGCAGAAATAGATTTTCGGCAATTCTCAGGGCCCTGGCCCGTGCCGTAAAAAACGGACGGGTCATCGTTCAGCAGAGCTATCCCGGTGATGAAGTGGGCAACCAGGTCGTTGAAGGAGAGCTGGAAAACGATCAGCTTTACCGGTATGAGGACATCAAGAACAACCAGGATCTCGACTTCAACCATCCCATAACTGGCATCAACTATCTTGAATTCTATGAGGATATCATCAACGAAGAGATGGCCGATCATGATATCTATCTCTGCAACGATCCCCAGGCTCTCATCAGTGAGGATATAGATGCTGTCATCGTCTCATCCATACATAGGAGGAGACAGGACAAGCTGGCGGTGATAGAAAAGGCCAAAAAGCTCTCCAAGTTTATAGAGGTTATGGATCTGACCAGCATCTTCAACGACGATGAGGACAGGAGCCGCTGGGGGCTTCTGGGCAGCAACCTCTCCGCCGGGGAGAAGATCAAGCTGGCTCCCAGCCGGCCTTTCGAGTTTGCGGAGGAGCTAAAGCAGTCGATCGGTGAAGAGCTGGACAGGGATGTGGAAGTCATTATTTACGGTGATGGAGCCTATAAGGATCCGGAGAGCGGCATCTATGAGCTGGCCGATCCAGTAACTTCCTTCGGTTTTACCGCCGGTCTGGAGAACAGAATTCGGAAGGGCAATAAATACAAATACCTTGTGGACAAATATGTGAGCGAGGGGTATGAACAGGAAGAGATAGAGAGGATGATCAGGGAAGAAGATGTCGAAGCCGAAGATGAAGGCACCACCCCGCGCAAGGCCAAGGATTTGATCTCCAGCCTGGCCGATCTGGTTTCAGGCTCGGCCGATGCCGGCACACCGCTTGTGCTGGTTAAAAACTTCTTCGACTAAAAAAATCAATATCAATATAAAAAATCGGCCCGAAAAGGGCCGATTTAAGATTTATACCGGATTTACACCATCTGTAATTTATGACTTTTTGCGCTCTATCAGATTTTAATTGATATCTATTGTGCGGCGTTTTTTTCTCTCCGCTTCGCGTTTTGGCATATCGATGGAGAGAATGCCGTTTTCGAATTCGGCGGTGATCTCATCTTCCTTTACGTTTTCCAGCTGGAAGCTGCGCTGATAGGCTCCGGTGCTGCGCTCGCGTCGGACGTAATCTTCCTCTCTGTGTTCATCTTCATGACTGTGGCGGGCGGAGATGGTGAGGATATTTTCCTCCAGCTTCAGGTCTATATCGTCCTTATTAAGGCCTGGAAGCTCTGCTTCGATTATAAATCTGTCATCCTGTTCTATGATATCGGTTCTAAAACCCTCTCTGAAGACGTCCCGCATATTTTTCATGCTGTGGGATAGAAGTTCATCCATCACGTTTTCAGCAGGACTGCGGCGCCTTTTCTTCCTTCTTCTGCCTTCCCTGAACGGTCTGAGAGCAAACATATTTCCACCTCCAAAAATGATATATTT
>Ga0207421_10007654_pt1 | contig 11441 bp, 9 predicted proteins | sample SodLakKL_010_SED_4_FD_187542 | JGI IMG/M metagenome (GOLD analysis project Ga0207421, IMG submission 187542) | Alkaline sediment microbial communities from Lake Tanatar, Kulunda Steppe, Russia - 8KL_010_SED (SPAdes) (version 2) | ecosystem: Environmental > Aquatic > Non-marine Saline and...
GACCACCGTCGACCGGTCGATGCCCCACCGGTCGGCGACCTCGCGCTGGGTCGCCCCACCCGAGACGACCTCCAGATACACCTGATACTTCTCCTGCGGTGTCAGCCGTCGCTTGCGGCCACCACCACGAGCCGACTGCTGCTCGGATGCCATACGCTCCCACCTCCAAGAGGGCACACGACCCTCCCACTGGTGGGGAGTTTCTCACGCGATCTGTTGCACGGACTCAGACGCGGAACAAGGCAGGGGGTGAGGACTCCGTTGTCCCGGGACGCGGTCGGGACGCTTGCGAGCCGCCGAGGCTCATGACCTGCCTCTGTCGTGATGACGCTGCGATGTCAGCCTACACGAGCCAAGTCTGCCCATTGGACCCGAATCGCAGGCCGTGCCACCTGCAGGTGTGGGCGGTTGGGCCGGGATACCGGCCCAACCGCCCACACCCTTGAGGAGGGGAGCGCCGCCCGCGAAGGTGTGGGCAGTTCGGCCGGGATACCGGCCGAACTGCCCACACCGCCGAGCGGCAGGAGGCGAGCGCGCCGCGCGGCGCGCGGTCACGTGTGCAGGGCGGCGGGGGCGGAGAGGCTGACCGTTCGCGGCTGACGCCGCCCGCCGACCCCGACACCGCTCCCAGCCCGAGCGCCTGACGACCATGACCGTCGCGACCCTCTGGCTGCTCACCGCCGCGGCGCTGATCGCCGCGGGGCTCTGGCGGGTCGTGACCGCAGCGACCGCACTGCGTCAGGTGGTGGCGCTCAACGTCGTCGCCGCCGGCGCGACGGTGCTGCTCGTGGCCGTCGGCGAGGTCGGCGCGGCCCCTGATCCCCGGGAGGCGCGGACGATGGCCGCGGCCGGCGTCGTCGTCATGCTCGGCGTCACCGCCTTCGCCGTGCGGCTGCTGCGGCATCCCGACCACGACGCTGGCCGCGGCGGGGCCGACCCGTGAGCGCCCTGCCGTGGCTGCTCGCCCTCCCGCTGGCCGCAGCGGGCATCACCGGCGCGCTGGTGCGCCTGCGGCGCGAGCAGGCCGCGGCGGCCCTCGGCGTGGTCACCAGCCTGGTGCTGCTCGCGCTCGCGCTCGTGCTCGTGGCCGAGGTCGCCCCCGGGCCCGCCGCCAGGCACCGCCTGCTCGACGCGGGCGGCCTCGCGCTCGACCTGCGGGCCGACGGGCTCGCGGCGCTGCTGGTCGTCGTCGCCGCGGTCGTGGGGGTGGTCGGCGCGGCCTACGCGGCCGGCTATCGCCGCGCCGCACCGCTGCCAGGCGCCTTCTGGCCCTGGTGGCTGCTGCTGACCGCCGCGATGAACGGCGTGTTCATCCTCGGGCACCTGTTCGCGCTGTACGTGGCGTTCGAGCTCGTCGGCGTCGCCGCAGCTGCGCTCGTGGCCCTCGGCGGCGGCCGCGCGCTCCGGTCGGCGCGGCGCTACCTCGTCGTGGCCGTGGCCGGCTCGCTGGTGTTCCTCGTCGGCGCTGCGCTGCTGTACGCCGCCACCGGCACCCTCGCGCTGGCCGAGCTGCCCGGGCAGGCCGAGCCCTCGCTTGCCGCCGGCGTCGCCCTGGGCCTGATGACGCTAGGGCTCTTGGCCACCGCGGCGCTGTTCCCATTGCACTTCTGGTTGCCGGACGCCCATGCGCAGGCGCCGGCGCCGGCCAGCCCCCTGCTGTCGGCGCTGGTGCTGAAGGTCTACTTCTACGTCGTGGTCGTGCTGTGGTTCCAGGCGCTGCCGCAGCTCGTGACGGCGGCGGCCGGGGTGGTGCTGGGCGTGGCCGGGGCCGCGGCGATCCTCTGGGGCGGCGTCGCCGCCCTGACGCAGCGCAGCGTCAAGGGCCTGGTCGTCTACTCGACGCTGTCGCAGATGGGCTACCTGTGGCTCATCCCCGCCATCCTCGCGGGACAGGCCGAGCCCGACCCCGCCGGCTGGTTCGGATGGCACGGCGGCATCTACTACGCGATCACCCACTCCTCGGCCAAGGCTGCGATGCTGATGGCCGCCGGCGCGCTGGTGCACGCCGCCGGCGCGGACCGCCTCGTGCGCCTGCGCGGCGCGGCGGCGCGCGCCCCCGTGGCGGTCTTCGCGTTCGCGCTGGCCGGGGTCAACTTGGTCGGGCTGCCGCCGACCGGCGGGTTCGTCGGCAAGTGGTACCTGCTGTCGGCGGCGGTGGCCGGCGGGCAGTGGTGGATCGCCGCGGTCGTGCTCGCTGGTGGCGGCCTCACCGCGGCCTACCTGATCCGCGTGCTGCGCCTGGCGTTCATGCGCTCCGAGCCGGCCCCTGACCCCGCGGCCCCCGCGCTCGCGCTGCCCGCCCTCGGCCTGGCGCTGGTGACGGTGCTGCTCGGCTTCCGCGCGGTCGAGGTGCTCGCGCTGCTCGAGGTCGGCGCCCCCGCCGTGGCAGGAGGCGCGACATGACCGCCGAGGCCGCCCTGCCCTTGCTGCTGCTGGCCACCTCGCTGCTGCCGGCCGTGGTGGTCCTCGCGCTGCCTGAGCACCGGGCGCTGGCCCGCAACGTGCTCACCCTGTTCGGCGCGATCAGCAAGGTCGCGCTGATGGCCGTGGCCCTGCTCGGCGTCGCCCAGGGCCTCACGTTCGAGCTGCGCTACGCCGTGCTGCCCGACCTCGACCTCGTGCTGCGGGTCGAGGAGATCCCCCTGCTGTTCCTGACGCTGTCGGCGGTGCTGTGGCTGCTCACCACGGTCTACGCGATCGGCTACCTGCGCGGCGACGCCCACCAGGCCCGCTTCTTCGGGTTCTTCAACCTGTCGGTCGCCGCGACGATGGGGGTGGGGCTGGCCGGCAACCTGTTCACGTTCCTGGTCTTCTTCGAGCTGCTCACCCTGTCGACCTATCCGCTGGTGGTCCACAAGGGCGACACCAAGGCCCTCGCCGGCGGCCGCGCCTACCTCGCCTACGCCGTGGCCGGGGGCAGCACGCTGTTCCTCGCCGCGGTGTGGCTGCACGTCAGCGTCGGGCCGGTGGAGCTCGTCAGCGGCGGGGTGCTGGCCGACCACGCCGACGACCACGCCCTCACCCTGCGAGGCGTGTTCGCGCTGCTCGTGGCCGGCATGGGCGTCAAGGCCGCGCTCATGCCGCTGCACGGCTGGCTGCCACGGGCGATGGTCGCGCCCGCGCCGGTGAGCGCCCTGCTGCACGCGGTTGCGGTCGTCAAGGCGGGGGCCTACGGGATCGTGCGGGTCGTGGTCGACCTGTATGGCCTCGACACGGCCGAGGACCTCGGGCTGCTCGGCCCGCTCGCCGCCCTCGCCGCCATCACCCTGCTGCTCGGCTCGGCCCGCGCCATCGGTGCCGATGGCCTGAAGGCGCGGCTGGCGTATTCGACCATCGGGCAGGTCGCGCTCGTCACGCTCGGGGTGGCGCTGGGCGGCGTCGTCGCGCTGGTCGGCGGCCTGGTGCACCTCGTCCACCAGGGGATCATGAAGGTGACGCTGTTCTACTTCGCCGGCAGCGTCGAGCAGGAGCTCGGCGTCAGCCGCGTCAGCGAGCTCGCCGGCGTCGGCCGGCGCATGCCCGTGGCCATGGGCGGGGCGACCGTGGCGGGGCTGGCCATGATCGGCGTGCCGCCCCTCGCCGGCTTCGTGACCAAGTGGCACCTGGCGCTCGGGGGCGCCCAGGACGGCGCGTGGTGGGCGCCGGTGCTGCTCGGCGCCTCGACGCTGCTGACCGCCGCCTACGTGCTGCCGATCCTGCACACCGGCTGGTTCGCCACGCCCGCGCAGGCGTGGCAGGCCAGCGCGCGCCGCTGGGAGGCGGCACCGACGCTGCTGGTGCCGCTCGTGGCCACGGCGGCCCTGACCCTCGGCGCCGGGCTGCTTGCCGGCGCGCCGTTCAGCCCGCTGTCGTGGGCCGAGCTCGTCGCCGAGGCGGTGCTGGTGGGGGAGCAAGGAGCCGAGGTCGGGGGTCGGCCATGACCGCGCCGGACCTCGCCGGCGTGAGCGCCACCGTCCTGTCGTCCGCGCCCTTGTCGGCCGCGGTGATCGTGGCGGTCGCGGTGCCGCTGGCCGGTTCGGTGGTCGCCGTGGCGCCGCGCGTCGCCGCGCGCCTGGCCGGCTGGCTGTGGGTCGCGCCGCTGCCCGCGCTGGCGCTCGCGATCCCCGAGGCGACCGGCGCGGTCGACCTGCCGTGGCTGCTGCTCGAGACGCGGCTGGCCAACGACGACCTCGCCCGGCCGCTGCTCGCGATGACCGCCGTGGTGTGGGTCGCCGCCGGGCTGGCGGCGCCTGGGCTCGTGACCGACGTGGGACGACCGCGGTTCGTCGTGGCCTTCCTCGCCGCGCTGGGCGGCAACCTCACGGTGCTGCTCGCCGCCGACCTCGTCACCTTCTACGCCGGCTTCGCGGTGCTGACCTACGCCGGCTACGCGCTCGTGGCCCACGAGCGGACCGCCACTGCCTGGCACGCCGCGCGCGCCTACCTCGCCTTCGCGGTGCTCGGCGAGGCGCTGCTGCTGGCCGGCCTGGCGCTCGCCGCGGCCCAGGCCGACAGCCTCGCGCTCGCCGACGTCGCCGCTGGCCTCGGCGCGTCGCCGCACCCTGCCGCGGGGCTGCTGCTCGCCGGGTTCGGGGTCAAGGCGGGCCTGCTCGGGCTGCACTCGTGGCTGCCGCTGGCGCACCCTGCCGCGCCCGTGCCGGCCAGCGCGGTGCTGTCGGGCTGCCTGATCAAGGCGGGGGTCGTCGGCTGGGTGCGGCTGCTGCCGCTCGGCGAGATCGCCATGCCCGTGCTCGGCGGCATCGCGATGACGCTCGGCCTGCTCGGGGTGTTCGTCGCCGCGGTGCTCGGCGCGCTGCAGCACGAGCCCAAGACCATGCTCGCCTACTCCAGCGTCAGCCAGATCGGCCTGGTCGCGCTCGCGGTCGGTGCGGGTGCCGCGGTCCCCGAGGCGGCCGTGGTCGCCACGGGGACCGCGGCGCTGTTCGTGGTCGTCCACGGCTTCGCCAAGGCCACGCTGTTCCTCGGCACGGGCGTAGCCGCCAGCGAGGGTCGCCGTCGACCCGGTCGGGTGCTGCTGGCCGGCCAGGCCGTCGCGGCGCTGGTGCTCGCCGGCGCGCCGCTCGGTGGGGGCATGCTCGTCAAGGAGGGGCTCAAGGAGGCCACGCGCACCCTCGGTCCGCCGCTCGGCACCGAGCTCGAGCAGCTCGTGGTGCCCGGCACCGGGGCTGCGACCGCGCTGCTGCTGGGCCGCGTGGTGCTGCTGCTCGCTGCCAAGCAGCGCACGGCTGGTGCTGGGGCCGGTGGCGGGTCGGCGGCTCCGGGCGCGGGCGGCGCGTCGGCCCGGGTGTGGTCGGCGTGGGGGCTCGTGCTGGCCGGAGCCGTGGCCGCGCCGTGGCTGCTGCTGCCGCGCACCGCCGCGCCCGCGCCCACCGACGTCCTCGCCTTCGGCGCGTGGGTCGAGGCGCTGTGGCCCATGGCGATCGGCCTGGGCACCCTCGCCGTGGTGCGGTGGCCGGCGCGCGCCGTCGTGCCCGCCGGCGACCTGCTCGTCCCCCTGGGCGCGGCCGCGCGGCGCGCGGGCGCGGCGTGGCCCGGCCCTGGCGCGGTGCGCTCGGTGGCGGCCCCGCGGCTCGCGGCGGTGAGCCGTCACGCTGGCCGCTCGGTCACCCACGCCGTCGACGTCGGGGAGGCGCTGCTCGGCGCCTGGCGGCGGACCGGCCTCGTCGCAGGGGTGCTCCTGCTCACGCTCCTGGCCGCCCTCGTGGCCGCTCGTCTGTGAGCGCGGCGTCGTCGGACGCGGTCGTCGGCCTCGCGGTCGGCAGGGCCAGGCACAGCACCCACCACGTCGCGAGGGCGCCGAGCAGCAGCTCCACGCCGGACACGCCCCAGGCGCCCAGCGCGGCCGTCCCAGCGGCCACCCCGACCGCGAGCACGAGGAAGGCGCGCACCGCCGTCCGCTCGCGGGGTGCGGCCAGCGCCGCCCCGGCGGCGCCGAGGATCACCGCGATGATCAGGAGGTCGACCACCATCACGCCCCCATGATCCCCGGCGGGGCGGTGGCGGGCACGCGCTCCGGCGGGGCGGTGGCGGGTACGCGCGTCGGCCGCACGGCGGCGAGCACGGGCCTCGGTCGCCCGGCTACCAGGTGTCCTTCTCGGGGACGCGGTAGGTCTCGATGCCCTCGCGACGCAGGGAGCGGTAGACCGCGACCATGATCAGCAGCATCAGCGCGGTGAAGGGCAGCGCGGTGAGCATCGCGGTGGCCTGCAGCCCGTCGAGCCCGCCGCTGAGCAGCAGCACCGCAGCGATCGCGGCGATGAGCAGGCCCCACACGACCAGGGTCCTGCGCGGGGGATCGAGGTCGCCGCCGGAGGAGAACACCCCGAGCACGTAGGTCGCGGAGTTGGCCGACGTGATGAAGAAGATCGAGATCAGCACGAGCGCGGCGACGCTGAGCGCCAGGCCGCCGGGCAGCTGCTCGAGGACGAGGAACAGCCCGGCCTCGGGGGTCTCGGCGGTGGTGGCGGCGATGTCGGCGCCGCGCTCGAGCTCGAGGTGGATGCCGGCGCCGCCGAACGCGGCGAACCACAGCACCGAGATGCCCGCGGGCACCACGAGGACGCCCAGCATGAACTCCTGCAGCGAGCGGCCCCGCGACACGCGCGCGATGAAGGTCCCCACGAAGGGGCTCCAGGAGATGATCCAGGCCCAGTAGAAGAGGGTCCAGTCACCCATCCACGCGTTGTCGGTGTAGGGCGTGGTCAGGAGGCTCAAGGTCGGCAGGGAGGCGAGGTACTCGCCGAGGGTCTTGATGGCGTGCTCCAGGATGAACACGGTCGGGCCGAGCACGATCACCGCGACCAGCAGCACGCCGGCCAGCCCGAGGTTGCCGATGCTCAGCAGCCGCAGCCCGCGGTTCAGGCCCGACACCGCCGAGGCCAGGAAGATCACGGTGACGACCACGATGATGGCCAGGTGCAGCAGGTCGCCGGTCGTGAGGCCGAACACCTGGGACAGGCCGCTGCCGACCTGCAGCGTGCTCAGGCCGAACGAGGTCGCGATGCCGGCGGTGGTCGCCACGATGACCACCACGTCGATGGTCTTGCCGGGCCAGTCGTCGATGCGCCCGCCGATGACGCGGTAGTACGCCGAGCTCACGCGCGCGGGCAGCCCCTTGCGGAACTTCGCGAACGCCAGGCCCAGCGCGACGATCGCGTAGATGCTCCAGGGATGCACGCCCCAATGGAAGACGCCGAGCAGCAGACCGTGCTCGGCGGCGGCCTGGGTGCCGGGCTCGAGGTCGCCGGGAGGCGGGTCGTGCAGGTGCGACAGCGGCTCGCCGACGCCCCAGAAGACGAGCCCGACGCCCATGCCCGCCGCGAAGAGCAGGCCGAGCCAGGTGAAGTAGGCGTACTCGGGCTGCTCGTCGCGGCGGCCGAGCTTCATGTGCCGGTAGGGGCCGGCGCCGAGGAAGATGCAGAACCCGAGGAAGACCGCCGTGCTGACCACGTAGAACCAGCCGGCCTGCTGGATCATCGCGTCCATGGCGGACTCGAGCGCCTGCGTCATGTAGTGGGGCGCCAGCGCGCCCCACGCGACGATCGCGAGGATCAGCGCCCCGGACGCGACGAAGACGGCGTTGCGGCCCATCCAGCGCGCCATCGAGCCCCTCCATCGCGTTGCCTCCGGCGCGAACCGACGCGCGATGGTAGCGACGGCGCCGCGCGTGCGAGGTGTGGGCGGTTGGGCCGGGATACCGGCCCAACCGCCCACACCCTTGAGGAGGGGAGCGCCGCGCGCGAAGGTGTGGGCAGTTCGGCCGGGATACCGGCCGAACTGCCCACACCCCGCGGGCGGCTCCGCTGGGAGGGTGACCACCACCGCGACGGGGACCGGCCCGCCCGGACCTGCGACCCGCGGACCCGCGACCCGCGGACCCGCGACCCAGACCCGCGACCCGCGGACCCGCGACCCGGACCCGCGTCCCGCGGCCTGCCGCCGACCGCGGCCGACACCACGGAGGACACGCAGCGATGGGCTTCCACCTCGGGTTCAAGGGCGATCGGATCACGCGCTTCGACCTCGCCCTGCTGGTCGTGTTCGTGCCGTTGATCGCCCTGCTGGTCGCCTGGGGCCTCGGGTGGCTGTGAGCGCGAGGCTCGCGGGGACCGGCTCCGGAGGTCGCAGGGATCAGGTCCGCGCGCGGGGACTGGGCGCAGCCCAAGCAAGAGCCCGAGCGCCCCATCGAGACCGTCAGCGGCACGCGAACGAGGGGTGGCGGGCAGCCACCCCTCGTCGGTTGGAGTCCGGCTCGCCGTCGACCGCCATGATTGGCGCCCTGGCCGGCAAGGCCGGTCAGACTGGCAGCGGCACGAACCCGGCAGTCGGGAACAGCCCCACCAGGTGCAGCACTGCGATGAGCAGTGTCGTCAGCACGATGCTCGTGGCCGGCGGGTCCCAGTGGGTGTCTCCGTGCATGAAGAAGATCCGCTGGGCCACCTCACCGAGCAGCGCGCCGATCAGACCGAAGACCGCACCGATCAGCACGGCCTCGATGAGGAACATCTCGGCGTGCACGGCGCTGATCTCCGGCGTCCCGGTGAAGCCGCCGTAGGCGGCCACCGACACGGCTGCGGGAAGCGTGATGTGGTGCGTCGCAGGGACGGGGACCTGTGGGATCGCGAAGTCCTGCGTGAACGAGAGGTTCAGGAAGATCAGCGTCGCGGCGCTGAACCCGAAGGCGATGAACTGGCTGCCGGTGAAGAAGAACGCCAGCCCGCCGAGCGCGCCGAAGGCCAGCCCGATGATGCCGACGTTGACGAACTTGTAGAACCACGGCAGCCACGGCTCCACGTCGAGCCGCGGGTTGGGCTTGCCGCCCTGGCCATCGGTCTCGTGGGTGTCGCCACGCTCGAACGGGGTGACGTCGAACAGGTTGCTCGCACGCACCTTGCCGATCGGGTGGTATCCCATGGCCACGCGGTGCACCAGCGCGGAGATGACCACCCCGAGGGCGATCGGATCCAGCGGCAGGGCCAGCAGATCGCCGGAGACCCAGAAGACGAGGAAGCCGAGGATGCCGAACAGCCCGCCGATGCCGAGCACGTCGGCGTGCCGGCCGGCGAACGAGATGAGGATGTTCTTGCCCTTGTGGGGACCCCAGCCTCCGCCGAAGCCGGGTCCCATGTAGCCGCGTCGGGCGGCGTAGGCCGTGGCCGCGGCACCCGCGGCGAAGGTGATGTGCGGTCCGAAGAACGCGCCGAACGCGACCTCGTCGGTGAGGGTGCCGAGCTCCTCGCCCGTGGTGTTGACCCCGGCGATGCGCAGCGCCTCACCACCGATGATGACGAAGCCCATGAACACGAAGGACGGCAGTGCTCCCAGGGCCGCGCCGAAGATGCCTCCGGCGAAGGCGGCCACGAGCAGGCCGATGAGCTCGATGGGTTCCATGCGCGATTCCCCCTCCAGTCGATCGCGTGCGTTGGCGGCCGGCAGCGGCCAGGCGCGCGGCGGCTCGCGGTCACCCCGAGGATGAGCGCCACCCGGCGGGGTGGGTCTGCCTCCGACACCGGGCGTCGAGGTGCCCCGTGTCGGGGCAGGTGGTGCGGCCTGCCGTTCCCTCCGAGCCCGCACGTCGCGTGCGCGGCTCCGCGGGTCGCACCCGTGGCGCTGCCAGGCGCCGGTCTGTGACTGCCGTGCGCGGCGTCGCCGCCGCGCCGGTCGGCTCCGGTTCCCTTTCAGCGCTATGACCAGATCTGCTCTGATCGCGCGCCCGACCGTGGAGATCGGCCCTGGATCTGTCGAGGCCGCTCGTCCCCGACGCGTGGGGACGCTCGTCGCTCGTCGAGGCCCGCTGGGATCAGCGACTCGGCGCTGTGCCGCATCTCCCGACGTGCGCGACGCGACCCGAGGTTCGCGTCGCCGTGGCATCAAGCGTGCGGCGCCCGCATGAGTGCGGCGTCGCCCGCGCCCGCCGGCGCTCGGCCCATGCACCCCGACGCCTAGGCTGCCCTCGCTGACGACGAGCCGGGGCGAGCGCAGCAAGGGGTGGGAGTGATCGCGGAGGGCGTGCTGCTCGGGCTGGACTGGATCGGGGTGGTCGCCGCCTCGGTGATGGTCGCGGTGGCCGCGCTGGTGCAGGGGACCGTCGGCCTGGGGTTCGGGATCGTGCTCGTGCCCGCGCTGGCGCTGCTCGCGCCCGAGTCGCTGCCGGCGACGCCGCTGCTGTTGACCGTCGCCCTGACCGCCCTGACCGCGCGTCGCGAGCGCGCGGGCATCGACTGGGAGGGCTTTGGCCAGCTCATCGTCGGGCGGGTGCTCGGCACGATCGCGGCGGTCGCGGTGCTGCTGGTGCTCACCGAGGCGGCGCTGGAGGTCCTGTTCGGCTCGGTGATCCTCGGCGTGGTGCTGCTCAACCTGCGCAGCCCGCGGATCCCCATCACCGCGGCGACCCGCGTGGTGGCGGGCACCGCCTCGGGGCTCTTCGCCACCACCGCGGCGGTCGGGGGTCCGCCGGTGGCGCTGCTCTACCAGCACCGGCCCGGAGGGGAGCTGCGCGGGACGCTGGCGGCGCTGTTCCTCATCGGCGCGGTGCTGTCGCTGCTCGGGCTGGTGCCAGCGAGCCGACTGCAGGGCGAGCACCTGGTCCTCGCCCTGGTCCTGGTGCCCCCGCTGCTGCTCGGCTTCGCCGCGAGCCGCCCGCTGCGACCGTGGCTCGACCGCGGCTGGCTGCGCCCGGCCGTGCTCGCGTTCGCGGCGGTGGCGGGGGTGCTGGCGATCCTGCGCGGGGCGGCCGCGGCCTGACCGGGCCCGGCCTGACGCGGGCGCGGCCCGACAGCCGCCCCGGCCTGACGCGGGCGCGGCCCGACGCCCGCAACCCCGGACCCGACGCGCGCGCCTACGCCGAGGGGCCGCTCGGGGCCTGTGCGTCGTCGCGGTGCTCGTCGAACTCCGCGGCGGCGACCCCGCCGTAGGCGGTCAGCAGGCAGTCGGGGGTCAGGGCGTCCTCGGGGCGGCCTGCCGCGATGACGCGGCCCGACAGCAGCACCACCTGGTCGGCCGTGCGCGCCTCGTCGAGGTCGTGGGTGGCCATGACCACCGGGCGCTGCTCGCGCTCGGCCTCGAGCACCGCGTGGATGCGCTCCCGCGAGGGCGCGTCGAGGCCGGTGAGGGGCTCGTCGAGCAGGAGCAGGTCCCCCCGCTGGGCCAGCGCCTGGGCCACGAGGGCGCGCTGGCGCTGCCCACCGGACAGCTCGGCCATCTGTCGGCGACGCAGGTCGGCGATCGCCAGGCGGTCCATGGCCTCCTCGACGGCCTCGCGGTCGGGTCGGCGCAGCCGTCGCACCAGCCCGCGGTGGGCGAAGCGGCCCATCTGCACGACCTCGTCGACGGTGAGCGGCAGCGCCTCGTCGGCGTGGTGCTGCTGGAAGACCGTGGCGATGCGCTGCTGGGGCGGGGGCGTGGCGTCGAGCACCTCGACCTGCCCGGTCAGCGGCTCGAGG
>Ga0207421_10007655_pt1 | contig 11438 bp, 11 predicted proteins | sample SodLakKL_010_SED_4_FD_187542 | JGI IMG/M metagenome (GOLD analysis project Ga0207421, IMG submission 187542) | Alkaline sediment microbial communities from Lake Tanatar, Kulunda Steppe, Russia - 8KL_010_SED (SPAdes) (version 2) | ecosystem: Environmental > Aquatic > Non-marine Saline and...
TTCATCTTCGGGCCTAAAGAACAGCTGGATGTAGCGGATGTGATGTTCGGTAGTATGGGGGTGGGGAATTTCTGCCCCCACGCTTAATTCAACTTCAAATGATTCTCCCTTTTTAGCCGGCCCTTTAACTTCAATTACCGGGACATGCTTTTCAGCTTTCCAGTCGGCAGATTGGACATGGTTACCAATAACACTCATTAATAATCCTCCCCTTTTCATTTTGATTTTAGCTCTGGTTAAATATTCTCCACGAAAAACAATCTTCCTTTTTATAAACAAAGATTATTTTGTTAAATAATAATGATTCCGGAGTTAGTTTTGCCATGAAAATAATTAAGTGATAAAATGCTTCCTGTGGAGTAAATTGCCTGGGGTTAATATAAAACGGGCCGAACAGCCACTATTCTTTATTATGCAAAGGGTTGAGGTGAACCAGATGTATACTGCCCAGGTTATTGATCATTTTACCAACCCGCGTAATACCGGCCAAATCCCTGATGCAGATGGGGTTGGGACAATCGGTGATCCGGGTTGTGGAGACTTTGTGCGCATCTATCTCAGGGTTAGAGCAAACAGGATTCGTGACATTGCTTTTGAGATATGCGGTTGTCCCGCTTCTATAGCTACCACCAGCGTTTTAACGGAGATGGCTTCGGGAAAAAGCCTTGATGAAGCGGTGGCAATTACTGAAGACGATGTAGTGAATGCTCTTGCAGGATTGCCTGAATCAAAAGTACATTGTTCCAACCTGGGAACGGGGGCCCTGCGGCAGGCAATAGTTGATTACCTGCAGCGCTACAAGAAAAAAAGGGAAGTTAAATAGATCTCTTAGCTATACTTCTGAGGAGGTGTTTGACAAATGGCCTATGAATGTGCAAGATGCCAGGTTGAAATAACCAACCAGGAAGATGTTTATCATCACCGGGGCAAAGACCTTTGTGAAGATTGTTATATGGAGGCCCTGCAGCAACCTAAAACCTGCGATGTGGCAGCGACTCAGCTTGCCAAGAAACACCGCCAGGCTGCCGGTCAAAAAGGGACGGAAGGGTTACTTGACATCCAAAAAAAGATCCATGATTACATAAAAGAGAAAGAGAAAGTTACCCGTAATGATTTAATGGAAGCATTTAACCTGCCTGAGTGGGAGCTTGATAAGCAAATCGCCATATTAAGGCACTGTGAGCTGGTAAAAGGGAGAAAAGAAAATAACCGGGTTTACCTGGTCCTGTTCGACTACTGATCCTGGCGGGAGATAATATTTGCTGTCCGACTACTAAGCGGCAGGACGGCTAAGATGGTGATCACCCCGGATATAAGGAATGCACTCCCCAAACCGGGACCCTGGGCGGCCGCACCAAAAAAGAGGGCGCTCAGGGCAAATACAATATCGATGGTATTTTCCTGCAGGCTCATGGTGGTTGCCCGCAGTTCCGGCTTGCTAACATCGATCAACCATGCGGCAAATACCAGGGAACTGCCCTGGATCCCGAGTCCGAGAATTATCCCACAGATTATAACCAGCGCCGGCACAAAGGGGAGAAAGTAAAAGGCAACCGCACCGATACCGATAGTGATCAGTGCCGGCCAGGCTATATTTTTTCGTCCAAAATGGTCCGATAAGGCACCCGCCCCCAGGCACCCGATAATACCGGCGATACCTAGAATTACAAAAAAGTATGCCGCTTCTGTTCCCGCCGGGACAGAGGTTTCAATATGGACAGCGGCGAAAGAAACCACCCCGCTGTAAGTGAACGAGTAAAGGGCTATTCCGGCCATCACCGGGTAAACCTGTTTTTCGGCCAGTGCTTTTGTAAACTGGCCCACCGATGTAATAACCTGATCGGCCCTGGTTTTAACCGCGGGCACTTTAACTGCAGTCAAAAAAGCCATAGACAAAGAGCTGGTAAGAGCGCTAAGGATAAACCAGCTGCTATATCCATAGTGATCAATAATCAACAGCGCACCGGAAGGACCGGCCAGCAGTCCCAGGTTGATAAATATCCGGGAAGCACCCAGGTATGTGCCTATTTTACCCTCAGGGGCCATATCGGCAGCCAGGGTGGATACACCGGGAAGATACACAGCCAGCCCCACGGACTGGTAGATCCTGGCTGAAATCAGCATTTCGTAAGATGGACTGACCAGCAACAGTAAAGGAGTGGTGGCAAAAGCGAAGGTTCCCACCAGCATTAAGGGTCGAGGTCCTTTTTTATCCATCAAGGGGCCCAGGAAAAAGCGCAGCAACACTGCCGCTACCCCGAAAGCTGTGTTTTGCAGGCCGGCAAAAAAGGGACTTGCGCCGATTGCCAGGCTGTAACCTGGAAAAATAGAAATGGAGGCAAACAGGTTGGCGACAAAGAAAAATACAGATCCGAAAAAAAACACCCAGTTTAAAGGAGTGCTGTAAAATTGGTCTTCTTGCTGCAAACTGTCATTTCGTATCTGCATAGAAGAATCTACCTACCCATGTCAAAGGGACGGTTCTCATGTCAAAGGGACGGTTCTTATGACATTATTTTTTGTCAAAGGTATGTCAGAAGAACCGTCCCTTTGACATTCCTTTGACATTTTAAACCCCTGGTTTCAACCGGTCGGCCAGCTCTTTACCAACGATAGCTGCGACATCGGCGGCTACGTAATGGCCGGCTGCGGCATCAAAGAGCATGGTAGCCCAGGCAGGTTTACTTTCATCAGGAAGCCTGTAGCAAAGGCAGAGGGGCAGGCGAGGCAAAACCCGCCACTCAAAAGCCAGGTCACCGGGGCCGGCCATTTCCCATCCACCCTGGTTCAGGCAGCTTTGCTTAAGTCCCTGAAGGTCCGCTCCCCATGCTTCAGCCAATTCGTCACCGCAGTATCCTTGAAATGCCTGCTGGTAAAAGAGGCCGCCAATTTCACTTAAATTAACCCATCTCCTGGTTAAAGGGGTTCCATCTGCCCTGTCCAGGTAATGAAGCCAGAGCAATTTTTTTTGCAGTTTAGCCGGGGTGCCACAGCTTAATGTTACTTCCAGCTCCGGCCAGCTGATATAATATGTTTCCTGGAAATGCTCTCCGCATAAAACCGGTTTTCCTTCCCGGTCGTGCATTATGCTTACGGCAGCAAAGCGGGCGATTTCCTGAGGGTCGCGTTCCTTTAAACTTGTTTTGTATTCCCGGCAGCGCTCCTTTAAAGCCTGCTCTCTTTTTTCCTGGTTAGCTTCGCTGTTCAAGCCAAATAGTTGTTTATCCTGGTGGTTAGAACCCAATTTTTCACCCTCCGCGGATTAAGTGCTGCGCTCATTATAGCGATTTTTAAAGTGGAAAGTCAAACTTTTGTATATGTTTGGAGGAACATTTTTACCTGGTAGAGAAATTAAATTTAAGGAGCTGATCAACAATGAAAATCGGTATTGCCGGTTATGGTAAGATGGGACGAATGATTCGTCAAACAGCTATGGAAAGAGGTCATGAAGTGCCTGTAATTGTGGACCCCAATTATAGTCCGGATGAAGTTACCGAGCGAAAATTATCTTCCACATCCTTGCCGCTTGATGTTATAATTGATTTTACTACTCCGGACTCGGTTCTGGATAACATCAAAAGCTACGGTAATCTTAAAATACCTGCAGTAATCGGAACCACCGGCTGGTATAGTCAAATGGAGCAGGTGGCCCGGATTGTTAAAGACAGTGGAATTGGCTTGATCTGGTCGGGCAATTTTTCGTTGGGAGTAAACTTATTTTTCCAGCTGGTTAAAGGGGCCGGCAGCCTGATGAACCGTTTCTCCGAATACGATGTCATGGTTCATGAATATCATCATCGCCAAAAGGCGGACAGTCCATCGGGAACTGCCCAGATGATTGCCGACATCCTGGTTGATGTTATGGATCGGAAAGCATTACCGCTCAGCGAAAACCCGGACAGAAAGTTGAAAGAGGGTGAGTTGCACGTATCTTCGACCAGGGGCGGCTTTATTCCGGGCAGCCACCAGGTGATTTTTGACAGTGAAGTTGACACGATAAAATTGGAACACTGCGCCAGGAACCGTACCGGGTTCGCCAAAGGAGCAGTAATGGCAGCGGAATGGATTAAGGGCAGGAAAGGGCTTTATAATATTGATGATATGATGCAGTCGATCATTAAAGGCGACTGATAAAGCTTTAAAATACACTATGGGAGTGTTAGCAATGGAACATATCTTTAGGGGAGTGCATACCGCCCTGATTACACCATTTACCTCCACCGGGGCGGTAGATATCGGGGCATTTAAGCGCCTCGTGGAATTTCAGATTGAATCCGGTATAGATGGACTGGTGCCCTGCGGGACTACCGGAGAAAGCTCGACCCTTTCGCACGACGAGCATGACCGGGTGATTGCGTTAACCGTGCAGTACGCGGACGGGCGGGTGCCGGTTATTGCCGGGACGGGAAGCAACGCTACTCACGAGGCGATTCAGCTTTCCCAGCATGCCGAGCAATCCGGGGTTGATGCTGTTTTGCTGGTCAACCCTTATTATGTCAAACCTACTCAAAAAGGACTCTACCATCATTTTAAGGCCATTGCCGAGTCGGTTTCGATTCCCTGTATTCCCTACAACATAAAAAGCCGCAGCGGGGTTAACCTGGAAAATGATACCCTGCACCAGTTGATGAGCGAGCATGATAATATTGTCGGGGTTAAGGAAGCTTCAGGTGATCTGGAGCAGATGAAAAAATTAATAAAGCTGAGCCATGATCAATTTTACATCCTGTGTGGGGACGACAACATGACCGTAGATTTGATTGAAGCCGGGGGGAACGGGGTTGTTTCGGTGGGGGCAAACCTGATCCCCGGAAAAATGAAAGAAATGGTCCACAGCGCCCTGGACGGTCACCTGGAAAAGGCCAGGGAACTGGAAGAAAAACTAATGCCCTTTTTTAAAGCTTGCTTTGTGGAAACCAACCCGATCCCGATTAAAACAGCAATGGCAATGAAGGGCTGGTGCCAGGAAGTTTTCCGCCTGCCAATGTGCACTGTATCCAGCGAAGAAAACTATAATGTTATTCGGGATGCGGTTTCCGCTATGAAAATACCCGGTGCCGATAGTTATGCTTAACGACCAATAAATCTAAACTACTATAATAAGCAGGTGTTAGTCATGGTCAGGATAAATTCAAACTACCGTAAATTAAGTGCCGGTTATTTATTTCCCGAAATCGGCAGAAGGGTTAAGCAGTTCAGGGAGCAAAATCCGCAGGCTGAAGTTCACCGGCTTGGAATTGGCAATACCACCGAACCCCTGACGCCGCATGTGGTTGATGGACTGACTGAGGGGGCCCGCCGTCTTGGTTCTCCTGAAACTTACACAGGTTACGGCGATGAACAGGGAGAAGAAGAGCTGCGTGAAGCTTTGGTAAAATTTTATGCAGCCAGGGGAGTATCCCTTGAGGCAGACGAAGTATTTATCAGCGACGGGGCCAAACCTGACGCCGGAAACATCCAATCTATTTTTAGCACAGACAACCTCGTGGCTTTTCAAGACCCTGCTTACCCGGTTTATGTTGATACTAATGTTATTGCTGGCCGCTCGGGAGAATTTAATCAACAAGCAGGCAATTATTCCGGTTTTGTTTATATGCCCTGCACCTTGCAGAATAATTTTATTCCAGAACCCCCCGGGCAGCATGTCGACCTGGTTTACCTGTGCAGCCCCAATAACCCTACCGGGGCTGTTGCCAGTCACCAGGAACTGCAAAAATTTGTCGATTACGCCAGGGAGCATCAGGCGGTAATTATTTTCGATGCCGCCTATTCAGAATATATTTCCGATCCTGCTCTGCCCCGCTCGATTTACGAGGTTGAAGGAGCCCGGGAATGCGCAATTGAAATCAACAGCTTTTCCAAGTTTGCCGGTTTTACCGGGGTGCGCCTGGGCTGGTCCATCGTGCCAAAAGCCCTGGTAGCGGAAGACAGTGATCCCGGTGAGCTTAACCGCCTGTGGTTCAGGCGCCAGACCACCTTTTTTAACGGTGCTTCGAACATTTCTCAACAGGGCGGGCTTGCGGTTTTATCTAAAAGAGGCCTGGATGAATGCCGCTCTTTAATCGATTTTTACATGGAGAATGCACGGATCATCAGGGATGGACTGCAATCTGCAGGCCTTACTATTTACGGTGGTGTAAATGCCCCTTACCTTTGGTTAAAAGCACCGAATGGGTTATCATCATGGGGTTTCTTCGACAAGCTGCTTAATGAAACCGGTGTGGTTGGAACTCCCGGTTCCGGATTTGGGCCTTCCGGGGAAGGGTACTTTCGTTTAAGCGCTTTTGGCCACCGCCGTGATATAGAAAAAGCTGTGCAAAGTATCAAAGCTAAGCTGGTATTATAGGCCGCCGCGAAAAATTAACTAAAATTAACTTGCCCGGGGTAACCCATTGCCGGACAAGCCGGTGCCATAAAAAAGTCGAATTTCAAAAAGACTTTTTCTAAGCGCTTTTTATACCTGCTTTTGCGGGATCGCTTGAAAGTATTCCTGTCAATTTTATTTAAGGTCTCAGGGTTAAGGGCCTGAAGGATAAACTGGCAGAAGGTTTCAGCCGGTGTGGTTTGCTATAAAAAAGTCCAGCAAAGCAAGCACTTCAGTATAGTTGAAGTTGGGGGCAGTTATGAGCAAGAAAATTGTTCCACTAACAAAAGATAAATTGGAAGAAATTGCCGGGCAATATCCCACTCCTTTTCATCTATATGATGAAAAAGCAATCAGGGAAAATGCCAGGGAGTTTTACCGCGCTTTTTCCTGGGTTGATGGTTTTATAAATCATTTTGCCGTAAAGGCCTGCCCTAATCCGGCAATACTGAAAATATTACAGGAAGAGGGAATGGGAGTAGACTGCAGCTCGCTGCCTGAGCTTTTGCTTTCGGAAAAGGTCGGTTTTAGCGGCGAAGAAATTATGTTTACTTCCAATGATACCCCTCCCGAAGAATTTAAGGAAGCCTCTAGGCTGGGAGCGATAATTAACTTAGATGATCTCAAGCATCTTGAAACCGTGCTAAAAAACAGCGGTATGCCCGAGATGATTTCTTTCCGCTACAACCCGGGAGATTTACGCAGCGGTAATGTTTTAATCGGCGATCCCCGGGAGGCCAAGTACGGGGTTCCACGGGACCAAATTATTGAGGCATACAGGTTTGCGAAAGATCAAGGAGCTCAAAGATTTGGTCTTCACACCATGGTTGCTTCCAATGAGCTAGAAGACGAATATTTTGTGGAAACAGCCCGGATGCTCTTTGAACTCGCGGTGCAAATTAAGCGGGAAACGGGAATAAAGGTGGAGATGATTAATATGGGCGGGGGGATTGGCATCCCCTATCACCCCGATCAGCAGGCCGTGGATTTAAATTACGTCTCCGGGGAGATGAAAAAGCTTTATGAGAAATATATTGCCGGTGAAGGGCTTGATCCGGTAAAAATAGTTTTTGAGTGCGGGCGAATGGTTACCGGACCTTATGGATACCTGGTCAGCAGGGTAAGGCATGTAACGAGGAAATATAAGGATTATGTGGGGCTTGATGCCTGTATGGCCGATCTGATGCGCCCGGCTATATACGGGGCTTATCACCACGTTTACGTGCCGGGTAAAGAGGATATAAGTAAGAATAAGGTATATGATTTAACCGGTTCCCTTTGTGAAAACAATGATAAATTTGCCATTGACCGAACGCTGCCCTTACTGGAACCCGGCGATCTGGTGGTGATCCACGATACAGGGGCGCACGGCTATGCTATGGGGTTTAATTATAACGGGAAGCTCCGTTCAGCCGAAGTTCTGCTTAAAGAAGGCGGTACTACAAGCTTAATCCGCCGGGCGGAAACTGTTGATGATTACTTCGCGACTCTCCGTTTTACGAATGCGCCGATTGATGTATAATGGAAAGTGGCATTGTAAAAACTGCTTTAAGCTAACCAACCGCTATTCTTAAGGAGCGTGATTTTTTATGATTAGGAGCGATATTCGAGCTTATGTCAACATCGGAGCCCTGGCAGTAGTATTGTTAATTAACTTTTTGGCAAATGCCATACCCTTTAACAATATGACCCAGGAGGAACTTTCTGCCGTCAACCCGGTATTAATTACCCCTGCCCCGTATGCTTTTTCTATATGGGGTTTGATTTATCTTGGCCTGATTGCTTTTATAGTTTACCAGGCCCTGCCTGATTACCGGGAAAATCCCATGGTAAAAGCGGTAGGCATACTTTTTGCTGTCAGCTCTCTATTTAATGTGCTCTGGCTTTTTTTCTGGCATTACCAGCTTGTTGGTTGGTCCTTTATCATCATGCTTTTATTCCTTGCCACCCTGGTCGTAATTTACCTGCGCCTGGGAGCAGTGACAACTGAAAAAAGCATGTATGATCGTTTCCTGGTTAAGTTTCCCTTCAGCCTTTATTTAGGTTGGATTTCAGCGGCAACAATAGTTAATTTTAATGTCTGGCTTTATAGTATCGGTTGGCTGGGGACCGGTGCAGGAGGAGTGTTCTTTACTATCCTGATGATAATTATCGCTGTCCTGGTTGCCCTGGCTGTTTTTTACCTGCGCCAGGATTATGTTTATGCTGCCGTATTTATTTGGGCCCTGGTAGGTATAGGAGTGCGGCACGGTGCCGAACTCCCATTTCTAACTGTTGTATCCTGGATTGGCGCGGCAGCGATTCTATTCTTTCTCGGGTGGATCGCAGCCAAGAAAAGCGGCATATCGCTTGGGCAAAGTTAGGCACCCTTACCCGGAGAAAGGGTTAAGTTATAGAAATGTATGTGGGATCGTTTAAAACAGCGGTCCCGCTTTTTATTTTTTCAGATTGGTTATTGCTCACCCTTCAAAGAAAAAACCCCGCAGCTTTAATCGCCGCCACTGACCACGGTAAGCTGTTACAGCTCTAAAATACTGCACGGCTGAACAGACACTTCCGGCACACGGGATATTTTATCTTCTAACAAAGCTTACTGGCAAGGCTTTTCCGGCCACGGTGCGTATTGAAAAGCACCTTCGCTAATAGTTTTTGTAGTTTCATTAAAGAGTAAGGTTGTCTTTTGATCAGCGGGAATGTAGGTGAAGAGATAGAGGTTGCCGCTATAGGTAGGAATTGCTGATTCAATGAGGATTACTTCTACCGGGCCGTAGTGAGGGTCGTCCCACTTCAGGGTATCATAAATGGAATCGTAATGCTGGGGAGCTATATGCATAGCATGCCAGTGCACGCCGAATTCCTTTTCTTTGTGCAGCTCATTTAAAATTTTTTTAAAGTAGGGTTTGTGCCTTTTCCTGAGCGAAACTCTTCTAAAAAAATGTATATTGCGTTTAGCAAGCTTTTCCCATGAAGCCCCCACGGCTGTTTTATAGCCTGATTCGGATGAATAGATGAATTTAAGCAAGTTGTAACCGGCCGGGGTTTTTCCGCCTTTTGATATAAATTCGGGATTAACCCGGTATAAAATCAGGATTTGGGAATTTGCTGCTACAATATCGGCATATTCATCTAAGATGAAGGCCGGGTTTTGCATTTTGCTTAATGTTTCTATTAGGTGGTTCAGAGCTGATTTAGAATCTGCCTGTTTTGATTGTTGGGGGTGTTCCTTCATAGCGCTGGCTGCGGCAAATAATAATTCCTTTCGCTCAAGAGGGGTTAACTTAAAAGCGTCGGCCAGCAGCCTGAGGGTTCCCATGTCGAGGTATTTCCTCTCGCCTCGCTCCAGCCTTCCTACCTGGTGTGTTGTTAGGTGAAGGTACTCACCAAGTTCTTTCCGGGTCCAGCTTTTGCCATTTTCAGTTCGGGTTTGTTTCCTGAGTTCGGCAATAATTTTTCCGAGTTCAATATTGTCCAAAGGCATCACCTCAACAATCAATCAATAGAATAGTTTATCTTGCTTTGCATGACGGAAGGATGTTTTCCATCCCATACGATTTCACGGTAATGGTCCGGGTCGGTATCACCCTCCGTGCTAAAAATAAGCACTACGGAATCTTGATCAAACCCCAGTACATCTTTAACCGGTTTAAGCTCCGGATTATCCATTATAAGAGAAAGTAAGCCGGCTCCTACAGCGCCGGATTCTCCAGAGATTATGCGGGGGTCGTTTCCAAGGGGATTGGCCAGAACCCTCATTCCCCTGGCAGCGAAGTAGTCTTCGCAAGAAATAAAGGCAAAGCTGAAATCCCTTAAAATATCCCAGGCCAGCATATTGGGCACTCCACAGGCCAGGCCGGCCATGATCGTTTGCAGATCACCTTCCACAGGATGTCGCAACCCATCCCGGTGAGCTGCCGAGTTATAGATACAGTCTGCATTTTTTGGTTCGACAATGATACATTTTGGGGCATCTATTCCGAAGAGGTTAAACAGGTAGCCAAGGATTGCTGCGGGCATAGAACCCACCCCGGCCTGCAGAAACAGATGAGTTGGTTTTTCAATATTGTTAGCCTTTAACTGGTTTAAAGCTTCTTCAATCATGGTGATATACCCTTGCATTACCCAGGTAGGAATAATTGTGTAATCTTCCCAGGCTGTATCCTGCACCAGGTGCCATCCGTTTTCATTGGCCTGTTTAATAGCATATCGGACGGTGTCATCGTAATTGACTTCGGTAACTATTGCTTCTGCTCCGGTTTCTAAAATTGCCTCTACCCTTGCTCTGGCTGTGCCCTTTGGCAAGTAAACTACCGCTTTTTGCCCGAGCTGTTTGGCAGCCCAGGCAACCCCCCGCCCGTGGTTGCCATCAGTAGCGGTTACAAAGGTCATTGATTCGGCTTTTTCCCTGATTTCATCCGAAGAGAGGTGTTCAAAATTTAAATGTTGATCGGACAGGCCCAGTTCATTGCAGATTACTTTAGCGATCGCATAGGTGCCGCCGAGTGCTTTAAATGAGTTTAAGCCGAACCGGAAAGATTCGTCTTTCACAAATACTCCATCAAGCCCTAATTTAGCGGATAATGCGGGTAAACTTTCCAGGGGGGTTTCAGAATAATTTTTAATCGTCTGGTGAAAACGACAAACTTTTTTTCCCTCGTTTTGCGAGAGGAAAGCAGGCTTATCTCCTTCTGTTTCCCGGTTGATAAGTACTTTAATATCTTTATTATCGGTAAGCATTGACTTTCCTCCATAAAGCAGGGTTATAATAATATATTCGTAACATAATCTAAAATACCTGCCTTTTTTATAACAGCTTTCCTGGCTGGATTAGCATTGCAGGAGAGAAAGCAGGCGATGTTGAAAATAAGTTGAAATTAAAAAGAAACCCCGTTAATCACTACTTAACTTTTTGTAAGGGAGTATATTTTAGTATGAAACTAAAAATGGAAGTTTTCCCCCCGCCGGGTGTTGACGATCGGCAGGCCTGCATCTTTGCTTTTCAAGAAGATAAACTGCTGCTTTTTAATGACAGTGGTAAGGATAAAAAAGAGGAGAAATATTGGCTTCCTAAAAAGCA